>JADEYI010000831.1_pt1 | contig 32711 bp, 39 predicted proteins | sample 8542331 | NCBI WGS metagenome assembly JADEYI01 (sample SAMN16510988, study PRJNA670497) | mine drainage metagenome | isolation source: biofilm near Copperflume 1 | place: Germany: Marsberg coppermine Kilianstollen | collected 2018-02 | reverse complement strand
GGCGGGCGGCTGCGGCGCAAGCCGGGGCGGCCGAGGAAGACGCTGCTGCTGTGCGGCTTGGACGACGACGCCCCGGACTCCTCTGCGCCCGGCACCAAGCCGGCGGCGCTGCAGCCGCCCACAGACGTGCCGGCCCGCCTGCGGCCCGGCCGGCCCAGCAAGAAGCCGTTGGCCAAGTTTGCGGACGCCACCGTGCTCAGCGTGCCGTCGAGCGACGAGGCCGCTGTTGCCGCCGCGCCGAGCGGCCGCCGTCGCCGCCGCGCGGCCGCCAACATATCGGCGCATGTGTCTGATATCGAACTGGCGCGCGCGGGCTCCGGCGGCGTGACGTCCGCGCTCAACGCCGTTGCAGAGCTATGCCGCGCTGTCAACCCGGCAGGTGGCGCGTCCAGCGGCTCCCCGGCCGCCCAGGAAGCGCCGCGGCAGGCAGCCAGCCGCAGCCGGCTGCGCGTCATCAGCGGCCGGCTGCGTCCGGAAGCTCCGCCGGAGCTGCCCCGGATGCAGCGCGATGCCCCGGATGAGGAGACCAGGCCGGGTGCAGCCAGCAGGGAACTGAGTTCGGCAGCAGAGGGCGAGCTCGACATGCTTGCGGCGGCGGCGGCGGCGGCGGCGAGCACTGAGCTGGAGACAGAGGTGGAGCCTGTTGCTGTTAAATCCGCAGCCGCGTCTCCTCAGCAGGAAGAGCCGGCAGGATTGGACACCCAGCTGCCAACCGCCGAACAGCACACTGAGCAGCGTGGGAAGGAAGCAGCAGCTAGCGAACAGACGCAGCCTCCCTGTGCTGTTGCAGCTGAGGCGCATGAAGCTGGAAAGGAGCTGCAAGGGAACAATGCAGTTGCTCCAGCCTCCAATCCCGGCTTGGGTGTGGGAGAGGGCAGCGCGCAGGAGCACGCTGAGCAGACGCACATGAAGAGGGGCCGGGGAAGGCCGCGCAAGAGCATGGTGACTCCTGCAGCACAGCCGGCTCCTAGAGCTGCCATTGAGGGGCCAGCGCAGGCAAGGGGGCTGCGCGGGGCCAAGCAGGCACACACGCCGGGAGCGTCCTCGTCAGTTCCTGCAGCACTGGATGCCTCTGGGAAGGACCCGGCCGCCACTGCTTGCGGGTCTGGTGCAGCTACTGGTTCTGCCGCAGCCGCAGTGCCTGCCAAGCAGCCTGACAAGGGCAAGCAGGCCAGCAAGGGGAGCGCGGCTGCTGCTGTGACGCCGCAGCAGCCGAGGGACGCAATCGCTGCCGCCGCCAAGGCTGAGGCAGCGGCTGCTGCTGCCCTGGCAGCAGGCCTCCAGGAAGGACCGGCGGCTGCTGCTGGCGCGGAGGGATCTCAAGGGCCGAGCAACAAGCCGGCAGCCGCAGCCCCTACAAAACGAAAAAGAGGTCCCAACGTGGCTGCCTCAAAGGACGCCGAAGAGCAGCAGAACGCGGCTGGACCGAGCACCGGCGCTGCTGCGGCAGGAATGGAGGCTGGAAAGCCTGGGAGGACGGGTGCGGAGCCAGGCAAGCAGAGGGCGCGTGTGTCTGCACCTGGGTGCGCAATGGCTTCAGCTGGCAAGAATGGCCGCGTCAGAGCAGCACCCAATGACTGGAGGTGACCTCTCCACACCTTATGTATGTCAATGCCCACTGTTGTTTCCTGAGCACTTTTTCTGGGGCAGCTTTGCGCTTTTGTCTCCTTTTTTGGTGCATGGCAATTTGCTCTTCCATGCTTGAAAGTGGACCAGGAAATGGTTTAGATCAGGGCGCATGGTTGTATCAGGGCATGTAGGACCTTGTTTTGTTTCCTCTCAGACATGGGGATCCCCAAGCCTGCAATGCATTCCTGCCTTGGGCGCTGAGAAATTGCTTGTGACAATGTCCAGGTTGATGAAGCCCAGGAGGGTGACCACATGGGACGATATTTACGCCAGAGTGGATTCACAGCAGCAGCCGCAGCCAAATACATAGGCGCCATTCACCGGGGGCACGACAAACAATTGCACAAACGAACCCCACTGATCACAGGGCAGCAACATAGTGACGATTACAGCAGTCAAAAAGAATGCGCAAGCACGCAGTCAGAGAGCCTCAAAATGTGTATTCTATACCCGGGCCTCACCCACTTATGGAGAGCCACTGAGTCGGACCTATGTATGGGTGTCCACTTGGGATACCCATCTCAGACCAGACAATGGGGAACTGGCGGTGCCTCTCAGTCATTCATCCCTGCCTGAGGCATCTCACACCTGCAGGCAGAAGTCCTCTGGAACATAGAGCATCAGCATGCCAATGCTCTGGCTTAGGAAACTTGAGCCAGGCACTGGAGGTTTGGGCACAACAATCTTGCTGCAGTGCCCGTATAACCGCTGTCATGCGGAATGACAAACGTGTCTGTCAGAACTTTTCTTGAACCTTTTCTCAAGTAAACCTGATCACGGTTTAACGTCCACGGTATTCAGCCTTAGCTGTATCAAAGTTATACTTTCCTAGGCTGTCTGCTGTTGTGACGGGAATTGAGATTGCATGTGCATTGAGCAGCTACCGATCAGGCTTGTTCGACTGGGCAGTAAAAGAGACAAACTGAAGCCTGCCAGTGGTGATTTTGTATAAATTGCTGCACTTGAGCACTACAGATCCTGGTTTAGGGTTAGGTGGGTATCTTGTCGTAGTGAAAGTGTCACGTGCCAAGAGCAGTGTTGCTCTGCAAGGCCTTTGTCATGCCGGGAGACGAAACATCTCTTTGCAATACAGTGGCTGTATAATGCCATCACTTGATAGAAAGGTCCAAAATGCTGTTGACTGGACATCACTCGTGAAGCAACGTGTCGACTTGATGCTGTAAAGCAGCTTATAAGTGCCAACGTCACATTTTTGAATCTTGATTGTATTTATTACACATTAGGAGACACACCTTGTCTGTTAGATAATATACATATGCACTTGCAAGCTTCAAACTTCCAAGTCATGCATCTTGCGGCAGCATAGTCAACAGGTGTCTCTAGCCAGGTGTCTTTCAAGCAAAAGCACATTGTTCACAAAAGCAGTGCGCGGATGCAAATCCCTGCAAGCGATGGATCTTTGCATGCGTTGGAAACTTGCTGCTCCTGAGCTGACTTCAGCCACTACTGTCTGGACTCTTTGTCAGTGCACAATACAAAGCCGCTGATGCCAGCAAGTCAGGATGCTTTGGTGCGTCTCTGGGCCTCAAGCCAGAGTGGCTCGCTTACCCTTGCCCTTGGCCGACGGCGTGTTGCCCAGCCCGGGGTCCCTGCTGCTCCTGAACCTGCATTCATCACGCAGGCAAGAAGAACTCAGCACATAATTCACTGCGCCATTAGGTGGTGCATACTCATACACGCCGTGCAAGGCAGTGATTCGCAAAGACAGGCCTGGCTCGGTCTAGAGTACTCGGGTGCACTTGCACCCTTGCCTGCCAAGGTCACCTGCCTGCTGATGTTGCACAACGCGTACTCAAACCTCCAACTTGCGGCTAGGATCAAGATCATGTGCGAGGCTTGAAGGGTTGCAAAGACAGGAGAGGGGGGACCTGCTGTAGATGGCCTCCAGGCGGTTGCGCTCTGTGGGGGGCACGCTGCGCCGTGCCTTCTCCAGCGCTGCTTTTAAGTGGCTGGCCCGCACCAGCGGCACCTGCTGCGCCTGCAAAGCCACCGTCTACACTCAGTGTGCCACCTCTCCCCCATAGCAAGATACTGCACACAGCTTTCTGGCTCGATAGCATGCTGGGCATGCCTCTGCCTTCTCAACTAGTCCATAAGCATCAAGCTTGTTCTGAAGCCCCTCAAGAGCACCACTCAGATTGATTTCAATGGGGCAGATTGACATGATATGATTGATGCAATGGTCAATTGAACACACCATCGCATGGCAGCACCATGTGCTCAAGGTCTCATGCTGACATTGAACTGCACTTCAAGGAGCAGAAACGAATGGTCAATCACACACCCCATTTGGGAGCCAACTATATCCGAGCAGGTTGGGACAAGAGCAACATAGGCATGCAGCTCACCTGAGCGCTTTCTTGCGGCTGCGCCAGGACTTCATGCACGGCTGCCAGCTGTGAGTCGGACAGCAGAGCGCCCAGATCGGCCCCGCTGAAGCCGTCTGTCGCCGCAGCAATGGCCGCCAGATCCACGCCATCCTCCATCGGCAGCCGCGACGACAGCGCGCGCAGAACCTGCACCCAATCAAATACGAATTTGAAATGATCGGCGCTTAGAAATTCTAACAAGCAGACATACTCTTGCTTGCCAGAGGCCTCCTGCCTGCTGATGACCAACCGCGCGTCGGCAGACCTCTAATTGAGAGACTTGGTGCAGATCCGGAATTGAGAATGTTTTTAATCACGCCCGAGCTTGCATGATCGATATGTTCAGCTGTGGCTTCAAGGCAGCATCCAGCGGTGCTGCAGGCTCGCAAGATGCACCTCATCACCGGGCACAGCGGCAGCGTGCCCGATGAACAGACACATGTTGCAGGAGCCGAAGCCAAAGCGCATGCTGCACTGAAACCACACCATCCGTTGCACAGTCCACGCAAAGTGGCCAGAGATCTTTGCAAGTCGGTGCATGATTAACAGGGGCTCACCTGGGTGCGCTCTCTGGCGGTGGGGAACCCGCAGTAGAGCAGCCGGTCCAGGCGGCCGGGCCGCAGCAGCGCCGCATCCAGCATGTCCGGCCGCGAAGTCGCGCCGATCACCACGACACCTGCCGCCAAATGCACACCATGGTCACCCTGGGTGTATTTCACCCATGACATTCACCTGTGGCAGCCCAGACATTCTGCTAACTATCTGCATCGCAAGAAGCATCAACAGGTGGGTGACTGCTCGCAATTGACCTCACATGGGCTGTAAATGTTAGTATCGGGGTTGTGTGATTGTTTACTTGTCTGCAGCCTTCATCAAAATGGGAGCCCTTCCAGAGTGAAGCAAGAACCGATGAGGTTTTTGACATGCAGGGTGGGGAAACAGTGACATGATGCAAGGATGGGTAAATAAATAACCATCGCTTGCCTTTGAGGCCCTCAACGCCGTCGAGCTCTGTGAGCAGCTGGTTGACGACACGGTCGGTGACCCCTGTCGAGTCGTGGCCGCGCTGTGGCGCGATGGCGTCAAACTCGTCGAAGAACAGGACGCAGGGCGCCGCCGCGCTGGCTCGCCTGCACAGGCATTAGGTGCTCCTGAAGTGGTTTGTCTTGATATCTTGATTGCCTTGGTCTCGGGGGCTCAGTCGTTTGCACGCAGGCTGTCCATTTTGACTTCTGCACGTTGGCAGTGACTTGAAGAGGAACGAGCCATTCCAACATGGTAGAAGCAGCAGAGCGGGCTTACTGTGGTCACCTGAACAGATCACGCACGGCGGCCTCGCTGGCGCCAATGTATTTGTTGAGGACTTCAGGCCCCTTGACGCTGACAAAGCGCATGCCGGCCGACGCCACCGCCGCGGCCACCGCGTGCGTCTTGCCGCAGCCGGGCGGCCCGTACAGCAGCACCCCCGTACGTAGCCGTAACGGCGCCCTGCACTCCGAAGGTTGGTCAGTAGAGAATCTCCAGATTTTGATTAATCGCCAAAAGTACCAACGTACAAAAATTGCAAGAAACACCACAGTCTCTCTACTGAAATCCTGAGATCGATAACAAATCACTTAGAAATGTCCATTTCAAGGCTTTTGAGCTGTTGAGCTGGGTTTATATATGCTTAATGCCCACAACATCAGCTGCATCACAGGGAGGCGATGAAATTTGGCTGCTGTAAACATTTCAAAGCACAGATATGACAGCCAGCTCACATCTCAACCCTGTGACCCAGCTGATATTCCACGGCATCTGCTTCCATCTGCCATACGTCCACGGCTAAGCTTGGGAGGGATCGTTGAGCGCACACTTGGCAAGAAGCTCAGATAGCGCATGGGCAGCTCGAGGGTGCTTGAAAGATATTGCAGTATCAGACTAGAAGTTTCAGCCAGTCTGTGTTCAGCCCACTGGAGGCCGGCTGATCATAGGTGATCAATTTCTGAAAGTTGGAAAATTAGACTGCTTGTACTGCGGGAGAAAATATAGTGGGAGCCGCAGCAAAAGGCGGCGCACTTGGCTAGGTTTGTTCGGCATAGAGCGTATGCAGCTCGAGGGTGCATGCAGGTTGTTCGACCATTGTGAGTTCTCAGCTAGCCTATTTCAGCACGCTGAGACGAGCAGAAAAGCGGCGCACCTGTCAATGAGCTTGGCATAGCGGGTGGGCAGCTTGAGGGGTCATACAAGATGTTGGACCACAGAATTCTCAGCCAGCCTATCTCTGCGCACTGAACGCCAGCTGTTGTCCTACATGAAAAGCCAAGTTTCCAATTTGTAAGGACGAGCAAGGGAGCGCACTTGGCAATGAGTTTGGCGTAGCGTGTGGGAAGCTCGAGGGTCTCCTGCAGCGCTTCGCGCACGTCCTCGAGGCCGCCCACGTCCTGCCACCCGCGCGGACCGGGGCCGTCCCCAGCCGACGCGCGGCCCACGCCCCAGCTCGACGCCGGAGAGAAGCCGGCCAGCGCTGCCTCCATGTCCTCTTGTGCCACCTCCAGCCTGCCTGCATAGCACATCAAATGCAACTTTATATTTCACCCTTTTCTGTGTTTTCTGTTCTCAGTATTCGATTTTATTGTATCTGCAAAATGCACAGCACAGCACAGCAAGGCAAGAGGGGTGCATGATGCATAGCTCTTGCAGGGCTGGGACTCTTGTTATGTTAAGACCTGTCTGCTGCCCAGACAGCGGGCTTGCATGAAAGCAAGTTCACCTCAAACATCCAACTATCTACATTAAGAAGGAAGAGGTGGGAGGGTGAAGCGCAACTTGAGAGTAGCGCACCGTTTTGAGGAGCTCTGGAGCTCAAGCTGCGGCGCAGTGCAGCGTGCAGGGCGCGGTCCAGCAGGACTCGGATGTCCGCCGCGTCATACCCCTCCAGCTTGCCAGCAAACGCCTGAACAAGCAACATAACAACCGAGCTTCAGCACTACTCAGCTGCTGTATTTGAACCTTGGACTGCTGTGGGCGTCCTTCATAAAGTATGTTTGGGAGGGTGTAACAGTTGGCATGCATGGCCATCTGCTCCACAAGCAGAGCAAGGCTTAGCTCATGCTGCGCATCACCTGCACGAGCGCCGCGTCAAAGGCAACGCCCTTGGACTGCAGGCCTGATGACATCAGCGCGGCGCGGTCCTCGGCCGCCGGCGCGCGCAGCGTCAGCGTGTGGTCCAGGAGGCCGGGCCCTCGCAGTGCAGCCGCCACCTCAGCTGCTGATGTGCATGTTCCGCATACCACCACTGCAAGCAGAAGGAACCATTTTATTGAATAATTAGAGTGCTGGTGGCAGATGATCATCATGTCAGTCAGCTCTCACCATAAATATCTCGACCCTGTTGCACAAGGGCGCGCACTAGTTAAGAAAGGCTGGGCGTCAAGAGAATAAGGGTCTTGCCTGACTCAAGCAGCATGCATCCTTGTGCAACAAGCCTCCAAATCTTAGAAGGGATGTTCAGCCAAGCAGGCAGCTCGTGCACCAAGGTTACAGCAAGGTTCTGGTTAGCCATCAAGGGGCCGGTCGCTGAGTGGGGGAGATAAAATAGTGCAGAGAACACCAAGGATGCTGACCTGGCAAGGGGGCGCGGCCATCGGGGCGTGCGTGGTACTCGCGCACAGCCGCGCGCAGCCATGCCACGAGCGCGGCCGAGCCGGCGGCGGCCGCTTCCGCGTCGGGCGTGTCGGCCGGAGCCGGGCATAGCATCTCCAGGTCATCGAGTACCAGCAGCGACGGCATGCACTCTGCCGCTTCCCTTAGCTGCGCACACGCGCCCCACAGCTCAGCTCCTGGGATACAAAAAGCATGCATGCATGCATGGCAAGCAGATGACAACATGATTTTAAGAATTCATGTGTGCTCATGCACGTGAACAGAGCAGAATGGAGCATAAAGGCATAATGTGAGGAAAGTAATGGGCATACCAGGGGAAGCAAGGAAGCCTTTGCCTTTGCAAGGGTCGAGGTCTCCACCTCGCGGCAGTTGACCCACACTACATGCGTGCGGCACAGCGGGTGCACTGCGAGCCCTTCCGCGCACCTCCGTACCAGGGCTGTCTTCCCTGCACACAGGATGACTCCTGGTGAGCACTGTGCCTCTTGCTTACAGTGTCGCAATGACAGCATGCCCAGTTAAATGACCAGGATGAGTCAGTACATGTACAATTTCTGTCCATGAATCACATAACAACCAGAGTGCTGTGATGTCTTGGAAGCATTTCTGCGTTGAGCAAAGTGTACACTGCAGTTGACTCGACCGTGACTCACCGCTGCCCGCCGGGCCGCAGATGAGCAGTCCGCCGGGCGGCGGCGCATCGGCCGCGCGCAGCATGCGGCGGCTGGTGTCGTGCAGCAGCGGCAGCAGTCGCTCCATCGCCGGCCGCATAAACTCCGCCGCCCACTTCTCCCCAAATCCCACCGCGGCCCCCTTCACCCCCTGCATGCCCCCCGTCTGCATGCTGGCAGCCGCTGCCGGGTGCGCCGTGGACACCAGAGGCAGCTCTACACCCTTGCCCAACTCCGCACCAATTCCCAGACGCAGGAACTGCAGCGGCTGCATTGATACTGGCCCGGAGGGTCGCGGCGCGCCGGGCGGCCATCGCAGCTCGAGAAAGAAAGCCAAAGACTGCTGCTCAGCGGGAAACTCCAGCCACACGGCTGTGCCATCCTGCAGCGGCACTGACTGCTCCGCTGCGCTGGGTGTGCTGGTCTTGTTCTGTGCCTCCCCGCCGTTTTGGAGGTCATTTGCTGCTGATCCTGCGCTGTCTGCTGCATTGGCTATGCTATTTCCGAGCGAAAGCCCCTCCATGGCACCATTTAAGTCTGCGTGAGGCTTACACCGGACGGACTGCGCCTGCAGCCAGGCGGCAAAGAGCAGCTGCAGCTGGCGGGGGCTGAGCTGCTGCAAGGTTGGCACCTCCGCTTCAGTCATGCTGGTGACTGGATGAAGCACGATGGCGAGTGGTGGCTGAGCAGGCTGTGATGGAGAGCACGACCGCAGTGCCACCCTCCTGTGCGGCTGCAGTGCGAGCGTCTGAAGTACAGCTTGGCTGACTTGCACATGTGCTGGGCTGATCCTGTCGTCCACCTGTACTGCAGCCACTGCGCTGCCTCCCCTGCATGACAGAACAAATTACCCAGAGTGACTTTCTCAATGCACTATAATTACTTGCCTGCAGGCTATGAGAGAAGTCCCTCTAGCACCCATACATTGAAAAATATTGTCACGAGAGGATTTCCTCTACCTGCATGCAGGCGACAAGGTTTATCTGACATCAGAAATGTCATCGGAGGCCTGTTGCATGCGGAAACTTGATTCATGGACAAGGCCGCTGGCGAACCTGGACCCAGGGCCGGCATGCAGCCTGACAAAGCTGCCATCAGGAAAGCCGGCAGCCGATGCATTGGCCGACGGCATGCGTACAGTGGTCGTTTGCCAGGTCCTGACACCATCAACCTCATGCGGCAGTGCAGCCCCGTCCTCCTCCAAACCTCCCCTATGCAGCCGCAAGTCCACGCGCAGACTCTCATCGGGTTCCTGCACACACAATCTGTCGCCTTCACCAAAGAGACACTCAGCATTTCCAAGCAGGACCTCACCAGTAATGTGTAAGATGATGACAATCAGCTCTTTGGAAAAACAAGATTTTCATAAAGCCGGCAACACTATGTCTAGCATGTGCAATAAATGCATCGTAGATCCCTGTGCTAATTAATGGACACGTGGTATGCTGACCTGAAGGCGCAGCCAGGTGGCAGTTACAGCCGAGGCGTCTGACGGCGCATTCACAGAGGCGCCGTTCACCTCTGCCTGAGCCTGCGGGCGGACCCGGGGGCATGGCGCGACGCTGACCTCAGCGCCGAGCGCCAGCCGTACTACGGGCTCCGGCCTCGCCGTGGCAACTCGCAGCGTCAGCACCGATTGCCCCCGCACCCAGAACGGGAACGGCTGCCCCACGCTCACCACCCCGACCTGCATGTAACCACAGCCGCCTCAGCCCTGTCCCAATGCCCACTTTCATCGCCCCATGCGCATGCAAGACACACCTGAGCCTTGCTGCTCTAGCAACACAAAGATGCAAGGAGGGCTCGTTACTAGACACATCTGAGCCTGGCTGATCTAGCAATGATGCATGGAGGGTGTGTACATGGCAGGCATTGAGAGGGGGCTGCATAGCAGGACTGGAGAGAGAGTGGTGTGGTGTGGTGTGAAGTGGTGTGGATGTGCATCCAGTACCTGGTTGAGGAGCTGCTCCTCCATGTACTCAGCGTTCAGTTCCACCTGCTCCCAGTCGTCCACATTGGCAGGCTCAACGCTGACATCCGTTGCCATCGGCACATCCGGCAGTGCGCGCAGGCTGACCATTATGCCGTCTGCCAGCCCCAGGCAGCGCCCCAAGGCGGCAGGAATGTCCAGTGCATGGCTGCTGGCCGCAGCGCCTGCCCACGCCACATAGCACGCCGGCACTCCCACTTGCGCCAAACCTGCTCGCCCATACGCGCCAGGGCTCTGCATGAAGAGCACTTGTGGCAACAATGATTTTTTGCAGGTGATCTGCATAGACTTGATCAGAAGGTGCACAACAGAAGCATGGTTGCAACTAGAGGCCATGGTGGACCTTGGAGGTGTCAAGTGAGGGACACACCGTTTGCTGGGCGCAGCTGCAGGACGAGAGGGATAGGGCTCTGGGCATCGAGCAACCTTGCAACAAATGCAGGCGGCAGGGCCACCCAGCAGCTCCTCTCTGGGACCAAGCGCACAGGGAGCTGGTTGAGCCTGTGAGACAGTCTGGTCATCAGCCCGCTGTAAGCAAAGCGCTAGATAATTTTGCAAGGAAAGCTACGAGATTTGAAGTGAGAATGTGGTACCTCTGGGATTCCTGCGAAGAGACAAAATTGTCAAGAAACTCCATACGACAGATCTGTCTAGGCAATGTTTCCAGACAGCATCTCGCAGGAAGTAGTGTTGATTTCTAAAAGAATGCTAATAGAGATTTGTAACGCTCCGATGGCGTGGCAGATTACTAGGTGCTGTATCTACACCTCATGACAGTTCCATCTGGGCATGACGAGATCAAGTCTCATATATAAGGTTGAGGGTCAAATCGTCATGATCAATTGTAAACTGTTCTGTCAGCAGGCTAGATGCGGAATTCCGGCCCTTTTACTAAAGTATGCGGCATGCAAGACTTCTGTTGCATGTTGACATCAAACAGGGCAGGGTCCAAGAAAAAGTTTGGGATCAAAAAATCGCTCATCATCAGGCCTCACTGCAGAGAACTGCACACCAAATTTCTCGCACATCCAGCATCAAATGTCATTTCAGCAAAGGCATCGTTACTTGTACATGAACAGCAAAGTTGCTAATTTCTAGACCTGAACAGATGCATCAGGGGACGGTCACCACTTGAAGAATCAACTAGGCTGACAAGAGCACAGCCTTCAAATCTTTATTTATTAGAATTTCACCTCAGATCAATCCAGAGCAGAGATTAGGCCATCTTTGCCGATCAGGCAACTTACCATCAGTATAACACCATGCTGGGTGTCCTACTATTGCCGCTGATCGCTCTGGGAATGGTGCAAGGCATCATTGCCTGTCTACTTCTTGCACCACTCCCAGTCGCTCGCCCTGTGCTCACGCTGTCCAAGAAGACAAGAACTCCAGTTGCTCTGACCATCATTGGCACAGTCAGTGTTGTCCTTCTGGTCTTCCTGCTCGCTTCATTGTACGAGATAGGTGAATTGCACAGCCATATATCGAGAGAGGTGGAGCTTGACGCCCTACACCGCAGGTGCTTAATTCTTCTTGAGATTTAATTGCTTTGTGCTTTCAGCAGGCCATTATCCATGCAGACTGCAGATCATGTGGAACCATACTGCTCATCCCTTAATTGTCCATGTGCCGCTGCAGGCACTCAGAAACGAGCGCATGGCTCAGTGCTGTGCTGACCAGCGCAAATCTGCTGCTGCTGTTTGTCCTTCAGAAGCTAGCCAGCGTGCTGAGTGACCGTGAGCAGATGCGCGTGAGCCAAGGAGCCCTGCTGAAGCAGGTATGCATCCTGATCTAGGCGCTGTGCATCACGTGGAGCACCTGACAATGGCAAGGGACTGTAGGGCATCTTGTGGTGACAGGTGCAAGGCCTTCACACAGAGTATGAAAGGCTAAGGCTTGAGGCAGATGGGGGCAGCGAATCCTCAAAAGCTACGGGCAGCACTGAGCTGGCAGCCCTGAAGGCATCCCTGCAAGCATCTGAGAAAAGCAAGCAAGAAGTGGAGGTCTGTTCAACACTATGCATACAAATAACACCGTCATCAATTCTGGCTCACTTGTTCAGACAGGTACAAAACAGAAAAGATGTGATCAGTACGCTCACCTGGCTGTCCTTGTGTTCAGGCTCAGTTGCAGCAGGCAGTAAAATTACGGAAAACGGCAGAGTCAAATGTGGAGGCTCTGAAGAGCCAGACAAAGGTGAGTGACCTGGGAGGTCACAGTCCTCGGTCCATGTTCTGGAGGCACTAGAAAGTCACTTGCAATCTGTGCGAAGGCATTTGTGAGTTTATGATGGTGCGCAGGGGCTAGGAAATGAGTATGACCGGCTGCTGTCGGAGAACGACAAGCTGAAGCGGCGCCTTGCTCAGCTTGACCCTGCCTTTGCTTCATTGGGCGGCAAGAAGGGGATCTGAGGTGCAAGTTGGGAGCATGGCCAGGTTGATGAAATGAGGAATCTCTACCAGCACTTGACATTGTGGGGCGCTGAAAGGACTGGGCTGACCTGGCATAATTATGTTTTGTTACCAGGGGCTTTGAGAACAAGTAGATTCAAGCTGGCTGCTGCTGTGTATACGTTTCAACTCAGCCGTCACTGAAAGCAGTTGAGCGCTGCTAAAGTTTTTAGTTGAGCTCGAACATCATTACAGCACGTGCATCAGCTCCAGTGGAGCCTCATGTCGAGTAATTATAATCTGTCGAAGGAGTCCTCTGCAGATCATGGCATCATTACCTTAGCTTTGTCATGATGTAGCCAAGGTTATGCATATAGGATGGACCACAGAGCAGCACAACATCTGGTTACTAAAGGCCAGAGAATTACACATTTGCCGAAATGCATCCACCCTTGGCAAGATGTTTTCCTCCCTCCTCCAAAGTCGGCAATGCCAGCCCACCTTTTCGTCCAATTGTTATGATACAACAACAAGAGCGCCCGCTCACAATCTTGCACACAGCCCTGCAGGAAATCCGCCTCCCAGTGAATCACAGGCCAGCATATTCCCTTTCCATGCGGTTCCGCTTGTTTTTACCCCTTGCCTTGTTCTTTCCTCCTTTGCCTCTTATTGGTATTCCGCTCTTGTTGCACAGACATCCTTGAGCATGACAGGTTGCTTGATCCAGGACTCTAACACTCTTGTTCAGCTTGAAAATGCCCAGTTTGTACCAGCCCGGTTTCTCTTTATCTGGCAGGTTCAGAATTTTATGCTCAGAATTGAGAAGAGCCCAGCCGTGCTGCTTCGTGCGCCTCATGATCGAGCTCTCTATTTTTGACACGGATATTCCTGTCGTCCTTGATTCAACAACGTGGCTTCTAGAAGAGATCTTTTGCCTCCAAAGCCCAGTGCAATTCCTGCAGGGGCACTCATTCCTCTAAATGTGGATCCATGTTGCGGTATTCTGCATTTTTCAGATACATTGATCTAGGATCCTGATTAGTCTTGAAAGGCAGGTCCAGTAAGGTTTGCTATAAACACCTGCAACGAAGTCAGTCGGTCGTCTCTTGTCCAGTAATCGTCTTGCTGCTGTCGACTTGTGCCTTTAATGAGGCGGATACGTCTTCCAGGCTACACCGTTGAAGTTATAGCCTGATCAAATTGGATTTCAAGTGTATCTCAGAGGATAATATGGCACAGAGATGAAGCTTCCTAAGGGCTGACTGTGAATGACTAACAGTGCCCAGATGTCGGCGACAGAGCTACTTTTCCATCCCTATCTTTAAGCTGATCTAAATTGTTGTTGATGAGACTCGGTCGATCATTTGGCCCTCTTTTTCTGTTGCAAGATCACCTGAGAGAAGACGCTTTGGTCTGTATGCAAAACACGATCGAGTGAGGAACTTGAAAGTTGCCTCTGAGAAGCTTGTATGGTTCCGACCTGGGACAGCTAAGGGGTAGATGAAACAATACCTACGCCACACTTCCAGGTTAGATCCCCATGAAAAACACTGGGACTTTTTTGGATCGATTTCGGCGATGCGGCCGCTCCTGCTGAGGGGCCATCCCTAGCAAACCGCTCGAAAATTCGGGACGGATTTGGACAGCGACGATGCGGGTATCACTATAACGTTGTGATTAACAGGTAGTCGCGTGATCAGTAAACCAGCGTTTCAATAAATCTGCTGAACAGGTGCTTAAAAGTACCCCGATGGCGTTCATCAATAGTTAAATATTGAGGTGCATATTTTTTCCCATCTCCGTTCCTTTCAGTGTTTTCATATCCATGTATCGCAACTGATCGAGCTCGACAAGAGCTCGAAGCAGGTGCTGTCTGCCATGGCGTCTTGACTTTGGCGCTCCCTCACGGTGCAGCGGTCTGTATGATTTGGGTTCAGGGACATGGATTTGTTACAGGTTACTCATGCATAAAGTACTCGAAGAGCATTTGAGGTGAGTCGTGAAGCTTGCAGAGTAAGCAAGATTTAGGCGTACATTCCTTCTCCTCGAACGCTGATCTATTTCGTGCAGTCTCAGAGAGGATCTGAGCAATAATACGGTGCAATTTACAACGTAAGCTCCGAAATCAAATGACTGCAAGATGGATCGTGCAGGTGGAGGAGAGCTGCTGGGAGAAGACCAACAAAGAGGCAGCATGACAAGCGACTTTCTGTTCCACCTGTGATACTTCACGAGTTTTCTTTACGGAAGAAGTGCAAGACCTGCCAACATAGGTGTGATTATGAAAGGCCTGACACCAGCACTCATTACTATGCCTGTATTCCCAATAGCCCGCTTCCTTTCATGAAAAAGTCAATCACAGGACCTCAGCAAGTTGCAGCAACAAGGTTCTTGATTGGGCGTCTATGCAAATGGCAGGCAATATACTCCACTGGGCACCACAAGGCAAAAGGGATAAATCTTGCAGAGGCGCATGTTGGCAGTGAAGGACACGATCCCACCGCAGCGGCCCAGAAGTTAGACTCACCATTGGTGCTCGGACCCAAAGTTGGGGCTTTGGCAAGACTGCTGCGGAAGAGAAGGACGCCAAGTCCACCCCGCACATCGTACTCTGCCGCATCGCAATGCAGCAGCCACAATCCTGGACGGCCACGCAAGCGGCTCTATTCACGCAAGACTGCCCCCTGCCGGCCTGGTCCTGATGCTGTCAAGGCATGCGGCTTACATTTACAAGATTACTGTGGGCGCTTGTCAGAAGACAACCACAATGGAATCGGGACAACACTTGGATCGCAGACAGCAACACTTATTACTCATCCAATCCAAAATTTCCATGCCTTGCTAAAAAATCCAAGGATGTGCTTGGTATTACCAATTGTTTCCTCCTATATCAGATGGCTCCACAGCTGTTTGTGCACGCTATGGCATCCCGACCTGGCACATCTAGATCTATGCCATGGCCCTGTGTTCCAGAGCCTTCTGCCGCAGGTCTTCCTCAAAAGCCTTCTTCTCCTCCTCTTCTGACAGGGCTCCATCGCCGCTGCCCTCCCTGACCCGCTCTCTCTTCTCCTTCTTCTCTTTCTTTTCCTTTTTCTCCTTTTTCTCTTTCTTCTCTTTTTTCTCCTTCTTTTCCTTCTTCTCCTTCTTTGCCTTTTTCCTCTCTCCCTCCAGAGCCCCATTTGGAGCCTCGCCATCCCTGCCTGCCAACCCCTGTCCCTCCATGCTCATGTCCCCTGCCTCAATCTGCTGCGGCTGCACAGCAGCCTCCCCACCCTCTGCCCTCTCCGCTGCCTTCACGCCCTGCAAGGCATCACTAGATCAGCACCTCACCAAAGTATTCTCCGGGCACTGCCTTGACATCTCTCAGCACTCATCTGCCTTCTAGGGCATAGCTGCCTGTGCGCTTGAGTGCCATACTTTCCGAGAGCTGTCCCCAAATTTGCCTAGTCAATGGCACTCATGTCCAAGAGGCAAGCCGGCGCTGTGTAGCCGAGCAAGGAAGCATCACAGCATTATAAAGGTGGGCCTCACATCTCCGGTTCTGGCGTCCAGAAGCGCGTCCTCCACAGCCGGAGATCTCGACACGCTCCGCTGCGGCCGCTGCTCCCGCTGCTCCGTGTCCCCATGCCGGTTGCGCTTGGGCGGCGGTGACCGGTCCTACACACACAACTTTGTTCTTCACCTCCCACACAGGGGGCAGAATTGCGCGCATAGTAGTAAGTCAACCATGCCAGTCATGGCCAGTAGGATTGGTGTGTGCTTTCAAGGGAACCCACCCTGCCACGCCTGTCATGATCCCTCTCTCTGCCCCTAACTCTATCCCTGTCCAAGCGATCCCTGTCCCGCTGCCTGTCTCTGTCTCTCAGCCGCTCCCTCTCCTTCTCACGCTCCCTGCAACCAACATCAGACCCCTCTAAAAGCTGACCATGTGATGGTGCCAGAATTTGTCCCACACTAGTCTCTACTAGAGAAGCCTGTAGTACAAGCCTGGAAAGCCTACATGCCGATTGCAAAATTCTCAGCATGCTGGGATGCCCATCTTCACAAAATGACTTGGCCTCATACATGGAGGTCCCAGGCAGAGGTGCGTTCAGACACCAACTGGCCTTTGTGATCACCCGTAAGGAGCCTTTTACTACCTGCAAGGCAACCAGAGCTTCATTTGACACTGAGATGCACAAGCCTGGCCAGGACGGTCGCTCTTCACGCAACTCTTGACGTGCTGGCAAGTAGAGCTGTCAGTCAACACGCTGGCGCACCCACATGCACAAAGGATCTTATAGAAGTAATACAGCAAGACAAAGCAACTTCTCCTCAACTCTCAAACCCTTGCAAAAGCTCAACGGGGAAGTCAAAGCTTCAGGGCACTCACTCCATGCGGCGCTTGTGGGCGGCGTCTTGGTCGGCGCGCTCCTTGCGTTCGCGATCGATGCGGATGTTCCTCTCCTTACGCTCCCTGTCCTCGCGCTCGCGTCTCCGCTTGTCTCGCTCGGTCCGCTCCCTCTTCTCCGCATCGCGCGCCTCCGCTCGTCGCTTCTCCTTATCCTTCTCCAGCTTCTCCTACAGCGCACAAAATGCCATGTCTACACATGCCCTTGCGCCTGCATAAGCCTGCATCCCTGACTCTTTACTCAGGGCTGCCAAAAAGCGCCCTTGCACATGCACACCACCACCGCGCATGCCATTGCAGAACACATAGCTGTGGCAGCCTGATCAAGCTTCTGCACTTCATCAGCCCGGGCCTATGGTTGCCTCCTGTGACAGAGCACCACATGCCAAGAAACAGAGCCAGAGGGAACACAGTGATAGCAATAGAGAGTTTCCTACTGTATTTGTAGTATTTCTGCAGAGCCCTAGAAATCAATGCATCGTGCAGGCATCAAAGGGAGATGCTGATGAGATTGGAAGCGCACATTTATGGCGTCCTGCACTTCCTTCTTCTTCCTGAGCTCCTCCGCCTTCTCATCCAGAATCTGCTGGGGGATGCCGCTTTGGTTCTGGTTTGCGCTGTTCAGAAGCACCCACAGCTCCTGGCAAGCAGTTTGAAACCTATCTCAGCCACCACGCAGCTCGTCAGAAATATGCAACATGCTTAGCAAGTAAGGCAATCATCTCTGGCACGAATTATGGCAGTGCAACTCAAAGGACCGGGAAGACAGATCTTCAAGTTCTGTCGCTGCAAGTCTGGCTCACCTTCACAAACAGGCTTGTGTTCTTTTCCAGGAATCCAGTCAAGTTGATCTGCAGGATCCTGGGGTCTACCGCCTGCACTCATCACCCCGAAGACTTAGAATAGCAATGTAAAATTAGACAATGGCAGTCTATCACTAAAAGTGAGCTTGTACATGATTATACTTGACCATGGGTAAATCTCTCACCTCTCCACTCTCGAATTGTTCATAGATGTAGCCTATAACGACCTCATCCTCAAGCCCCAGCAACTCGGTCACCCTCTTGGCGATCCAGGCCTTCATCACTTCCCAATTGATTTTCTTGAATTCAACCTTCAACTCGAATTCCTTTGGGAATTTCAGGGTCCTCAGGAGCTTCTTCTCCTTGCTGCAATCACCCACCAGATCAATTAAACGTCCACTGGTTAGACGGTGGGCACACCACACAATGGGGCTCAAAAACCTTGTCCTCAGAAGCGTACTCTGAGAATCGAATGTCTGATGCAGCAGCGACTCCACGAAAACTCGTCATTCTTTAAGGCTGCACTTTTCCACGATGCTAAGCTTTATTCTCGGCCAACAGTGAGCAACGGCACAAGACGACCTGATTAAGCAACATATACTCAAGTCACGTTGACAAGATGGATGATGACTTCCTTAGTGTATTGAACTTGACTGAAGTTAGATTGACCTCAAAGCCGCAGCCCTCGAGGGTAATGAGCAGATGGAGCATTCAGGGCTTTACTGCCGAACAAGAAAATCAGATGAACAAATGGATCCCCTGAGTGACTGCCCATGCATGAATTATACCTCAGCTATGTGTGTGCAGCTTGACTTGTATCAGTATTGGAACCGTTCGCGCCTTGAAGAGTGCGAATCTGTGTGCACATCGACACAGTGAGTACGTGTCTTTCATCAGAAAGATGTCCCTTCGGAAATTCGAATTCGTTCTGTATTACAACACTCACCCGTTCCTCTCGATCCTTCTCGGGATAGCCATTGTCCTCTGTTCGTCTGGTCTGGCCCGTGGTAGATCACCGGTGTATTGAGAGCCAGATTTAAAGAGTGCACTATATTGACAAGTTCGAGTTTGCGAGAGAGGGAAAAACGCCATGCAGAGATGGGACCCGGCTGCTTTCTCCAGGGTTTGAACATCTCTAGGAAGCTTCCCTAAAAACCCTTAACCGTAGGATTGCACACCACAGTGGAACTCAGAGAAATTTCCTTCTCCTCAATGAAGATATCATTTGTCATATATTCTTTCTTAGCTACAGCTGTATTTTCCTCCTCTGTTCAAAGTGCAACGCTTTCGTGTTACATCCTTGGCGACTTTCTTTGGCCAAATGCATATGCAAAAAGTCACTCCGAGCGAGTCACTGCATGTCCATGACGTTATTCTGCAGGGTCACAGCAATCCTGCCACACTTCCACTTGGCAATCAAACCTAGATGTAATCCAAAAGCGCCTGCCCAGGACGCCACCAGTCATTCATGGGCATGCCATATGGTAGAGCATGCACAACATGTCAAATTTGGCAAAAGAGTCCGCATGATTTTGAACCAATGAACCGTGACATCATTATTAGCCCCCAAGGTCATTTAGGCTGGGCTGAGCAGAGCGTTAGGCTAAGCTAGAAATTGTATTCCTATTAGAGTTGTAACAATTCTGTCTCAATGGAAGACTTGGAATGCTGACAGCACTAGCAACCTCACTGAGCACAATGCAAAGGTGATCAGCTCCTGACATGAGTACACTATTGTACAGCAGGGCTTCAGCCTGATCAGGATCGGCCCCCAATGTTCAGGAAAGCCATGAAGTCGTTGTATGAAGACTCGAGCTCAAACAGCAGCTGCCGCACATCAGCCTCCTCCAGTTCCTTGCTGGCTGGCATGTTGTGCAGTTTTGTGATCCAGGCCTTCACCTTCACCTTCCCAGCAAAGTCTCCTGGCAACTGCACCACCTGCACACCAATGCATTGCGTTCAGTGCTATATGGACCTTTCTGCTGGGCAGAAACAATCCATTTCTGACTTGACAAGACATTTGCTCACAAAGGTGAGGATGAAGGGTGACAAGGGGCGCACCTTGTTCATGCTCTGCATCAGATCATTGAGCACAGGGTATAGCTGCATCACGCAGCACAAAATAAATAAGTGCAGCTCATTGTAAGTTGGAAAGAGTTACACTTGCACATACCGGTAAGGATAAAAATCTTGCACAGAAAAACAATCAATCGTGGGCGTTGGTGTGACAATGGCATATGCTCTTGTAAAACGGAGATCAGGCAGCATACCTGATCAACAGCAACCATGTTGAGTTTCAGGGAATCCATGGCTGTGATGAAATGCTGCACTGTCTCAGCCACCGCCACTGCTGAATTTGATTGTACACTGCAGCAAGCACACAGGAATAAAGCCCCCACCCTGCAGCGAAACAAAAAGGCACAGCACCAGAAGTCAGCGTGACATGAAGGAAGAGGGGGGCACCTGGGCTTCCCATGCTCAACAGTAGCTGGCATGCCAGAGTATATGAGCCTCTTGGCAGCCATTGGACACTGCATGTTATAGTCTGCCATGACTTTCTCAACGTCAGGTACCTGCAAAAGGATGTCCACAAAGTCAGTGTGCAAAAGTCAGTGCTTTGAATTAAGGGCATGTTAAATATGGTGGTAATGCAGCAGTAGCACGAGAAAGATGCAGGGATAGTTCTATAAGGCTACTTGAGATGCAGGTAGCAACTTACTGTATCCTTCAGTGTTTCCCACAGCGTCCTGAACTGGGCTATGAGTTTTGCACAGAGGGGTTCATAGTCCTTTGCGCTGATTGCATCCCGCACATATGCCCTCTCCAGCTTCTCAGTGGTCTTCACAATTGCGAAGAGGTCTGGACAAACATGCGTTTAGTACCAACCTGACTCAGAGTATGCAGCTTCAGGCAACACTGTTGAGCCAACAAGATTGCTTATCTCGCAGCGCACAGCAAGTCACCCACCAGCAAAGTTCTCGTACATTTCCTGTTCCTTCTTACTACTGTACAGCTTGATCGCTGGTGCATCATCAGCACCGGCCATCCTATTGGTGCAGATGTGGAGACTCGAAGTCACATGTTCAGGGCGCGTGGCATAATTGTTCGAGACTGCCGGAAACTATATAGACATGCTGATTTTTTCACGCAATACCTGGCCTCTACTTGATGAGGTAAACTTGCAAATGAGCTCTGCAAGGTCGAAGGTAGGCACTTGCAACCTACAGCTGATGCGCTCCTTTCCGAAATGCACCCGTAAAGCGCGCCTATATATACTATGAGGTTAGAACGCTACTTGGATCAACATATGGATTCTTATTGTCTGAGCAGGTGCCTAAAGGGTTAAAACCCCACAGCTTCTAAACCTAAGCAGGGTCACACTGAAATAGGCATCCTTGGACTGTGGAGCCGTCCTTGCTTGCAACAGGAGAAGTAAATGAAAACTCATGCTTTCCAGTCTTTCGAACGTTCACCGAGTCATTGATCCTGTAGCAACGATCTGATGGACGGGTCCTGGTTCATGCCCCAGGTGCACTTTTCTATTTCTTCTCCCTGGAATGCATAGCCATATGTAATAGATGTGAAATCTACAATCCCAGCCACCTATAGTCTCCAAGTGAAATATCACTATGCCTTTGCAAGTCGCCGTTGGGTTTGTGAGCCAAGTTTACAGTCCGAGGTACAATACTTCTGATGGCATGCCTTGTATAAACTTGGCGAAGTCTGTGCAGGTGCACGCTGCAGGGCCCACCCCAGCCCCTCGTGGCGGCCATGCAGCCGTGTCTGTTGGAACCAGGGTCCTTCTATACGGTGGCACGGATCGCCAGGCAACACCCTACACAGACCTGTGGATGCTGGAAACTGGTGAGCCTCCTCTACTCTTGCACCTGACATGATTTGGAAGACAATAATAAGTGTGTCCTGACGCAACTTTCTTCTGCAACATCTTGAGGCTAATTTCCTTGATGCAGCTGGAGGCCACTATTTGTGGACCCCTATCAATTCCACTTCAACTTCCGGGTGAGGAACCATTCCTATTCTGCCGCAGCAACAACCCTGGTAATCCTAAAGAGGTCTACCGTGTCGGTCTTCTCCTTCACGCGCACGCCAAGGCCGTGTTCACTTTGTTGGAATGTAGGGTCCAGCTTCAACCGCGGTCAGGAGCCACAATGACGGCCATTGGGACAAAAGTATACCTGTACGGGGGACAGGTGAAATTGTACAATAAAAGCGGCGTCCCCTTTGTAGTTTTGACATCCGTAAAAACATGTCTTTTGTGCGGGTCCTGGAGCAGCGCAGGTCTGTAACACTCAAACGCTCTAATTCCTGTCCTCTGCAGGACCCAGTGACGGGGATCTGCTACGATGATATCCTCATGCTTGACATGTTGACGTGGGACTGGAGCTTTGTAGAGGTGATGCCTTCTCATTGTCTTGTCATATCTTGAACAATTGCATGCCACCTGCATGCGAGGTGATCTTTGATGAGCTGGTGTTCAACTGTGGCTTGACACGACTTGTGTTGGGATGCAGGTGGAAAGTGGGCGGCCTCCTGCGAGGCATTCTCACTGCACAGGCCTTTTCCAAGACCATTGCTTGGTGCGCCCCACACATGTCTGCCTGCAATCAAATCTGCAGTGCCTCGAGTAGGCTTGCCATATCTGCCTAGCAGGAGAATGCCCGGAAATGGACTCTGACAACCGCCAGAAAGCCCACTTTTTACAGGGGATCTGCCGGGGTTGAAGCTCGGCGTCTCTTTCTGCCGAAAAGGTGCCAGGCCTCAAGTGCACTTGAGGTACTCAAATTAGCTAGGAGGTGAAATATGTTGATCTGCTGCATGCAGTTGGTCTTTGGGGGAGCGGGCATGCATGGCACGCTGGGCGATCTGTGGCTTTTCAACACAAAGACCGGAACTTGGGTCACGCCCATGGCAGAGGGGCAGGCGCCCTGTCAGAGGGAGATGCACTCTGGTGTCATGCTCACTGACAGCCGCATGCTCATCTGCGGCGGCCGCAGCGCTGCAGGGCAGGTGTGCCTCATCATGGCTGTGCTTGCAGGGACTGTTCTGTACTCTACATTCCTGATGTGCATGTGCCGATCTGCACATGTTTGCTTTCATCCGCACCATGTGATTAGCAAGATGAATGACATCAGTGGACTGGGTCTCTTCTGGACATTAAGGATGTCCTGGGAATTTGGGTGGTGTTATTGTCGGCATGTGCGTGCAGGTGCTGTGCGATGTTTCCATCTTTGATGGGAATGAGATGAAGTGGACCAGTTCCATTGCGACCCAGTACTTCTTCTGCGCGCATTCAGCCGTCATCATGCCACTCACAATGCCCTCCCTGCCTCATTTGGGTGCGTTGTGTCATGCTTGTGAACTCTTCATGGCTCGTGTCATGCATGGCTTGATTGGGTGTATGACAGAGTCTTGCATGCCCTGCAGAGGCCACAGCCAGCTCGACGCTGGACACCGCCCTGAACAGAGATGCAGCCAATGGCAGCGCTGGTGGATCCCCCAATGAAGCCACATCCTCACAGACGCCGCCTGCTGACAGTGCTGCTATGGCCTCGCCGCAGAGCTCCCGAGTGATTCTCTATGGCGGCTTCAGCGGCGAGGGCATCACTGGCTTAGTTCTATCGCTGGATCCAGGTACTGACTCGCTGTGCTCGAAGCATGAAGTACCCAAATGATCTGGATGCTTTACCAAGCTGCCAAGAATGCTGTATGCGACAATGTGTGCTTCATTGCTGTGCTGACGGTGCATTTGTCTTGCAATGCCACAGACTTTAGTCTAACGTACTGTTGTGTGCTGGGCTGCAGTGACACTGCGAGCAGAGATAGTGGATTATGGGCCAGGGTCAAATGGGCTGAAAAAACCTGTGACCCGCTTTGCTCAGAGCGCAGTGACTGTGCCTGCCACTGCACCCTGCAGCTCTTCCTTGGTGAGCCTACACTGCAATTGTGCTTGCAAGTCTGAATGTGTGAAAGTTGTGTTCATTTTTGGATGAAAACTCGTCAGGTATTGAGAACACTTCCCTGTTGATTGCGCAGGAAATGGTCGTTGTTGCAGGGGTTCATCCTGAAATGGACTTGAATGATCTTGCCATTTGGCGGCCACATGTCTTGAACAGCTGAGTGCAGACGATTCATGATTTGTAGAGGGCTGTGTGAGCGTTGACTGGTGGCATTTTGGCCAATCTCATCATTCAGTGAATGCCCGTATTGAGAGAAATCCCATTTCGGAAAAAAATATTGCTATCATGCCTGAGGCTGAACCGTTGTGCAAGACTTTGGCCATGACGGCCAAATTGATACAAATGAGGTTATCATAGTGTACTGTATTCTGGGATCATGATTAAAACTTGCCCAGAATCATTCAACGGCCTCTTTCATGATGTACAGTAGTCAAACGGAACCTTGAACGATGGTGAAGTTGAAGATTCAGAAACTTCAGCAATGAGTGCATGCCTGTCATTTCGTTGCCACCAACACACCCATGAGACTGAAACCAATCTCGTAATGCACTGCTTTGCCAAATCCTGCCTCCTTTGCAAGCCTCACTTGTTCCCTGCCAGTTGGAAAACGTTTGATGGAAGGCCGCAAGTACTCGTACTCTTCCCCCAAGCCATACGACCGCGCCATGGGCACCACAATGTTTTCCAATGCCCACCCCTGCATGACAGCAATGATCAAGCAAAGCTGTGATAGGTTCTAAATCATTTTGCAAGATATAGTCCGCAAAGCGATGGCGCCTTCCTTTCAAACGCAGCTGCCTCATCATGTGCATGAAAAGGATTGCTGCAAAGGGAAAAGCATGCTGACCTGGAAGGCATCAACCGTAGGGTTTGTCGAGTTGTTGAAATCCAGCACAGCAACTTTTGCTCCAGGTTTCAATATGCGCTGCAGCTCTCCCAGAGCTTTAGGTATGTTTGCCACATTGCGCAGACCGTAGCCCATGGTCGCTGCATCGAAGGAGTTGTCAGGGAATGGAAGCTCCTGCGCGTCTCCTTGTATCCACCTGCATTTCAAGACCTAGTTGGCTCACATCAGAACACTGAATCGTCTTTTGTCTGGAAGCAGCAAAGACACTGCAGGGATAAAGTGCAATCGAGGCTAGCAAAGATAGGGACGCCGGCCTACCTAACGCGCGGTTGCCGACTCCTTGATGTGACTGGGAGTGACATTTGTCGCTGCTCCGCGTCCTGGAGCATCTCCCTTGCAAAGTCGAGTCCTGTCACCTTCACATGGTGCACATCGCTGTTTGCTCATGGTGAGAAGAAGCGCTTTGCATGACTTCAAGCACAGATGTCTCTAATGCGCCACACATGCGAAGAAGGCTTTCATGAATACAGCTGGTGGGAGGCCCTTGTAATGTTGTAGTCAGGACGCATCCAGAGTAACAAATTGGCTGAGGACTTTGTGGTATCTTTTGAAAACTTCTATGCACCAAGAGATGGCTCACTTTTGAATTGAAAGTTGAGAGACATGGACATGCATGGCACTAGAGCAGGGCTCGATGTCCTGACAGCCTAAACGTAGTAAGCACCTGTCCTGAAGAGCCAACTGCTTCGGCAAGGTTGAATGCCAGATCCCCGCTGCCACAGCACAAGTCCACAGCGGCATGCCCGGGCTGGGCCCCACTCCATTTAATGGCCATTCGTTTCCAGACTCTGTGCTGTCCCAAACTCAGCATGTTGTTCAGCTGCAGGACACAGATCAGATCAGTGATCACTTGCTGCCAGCGCTTGAGTGGCAAAAAAGCAATCACCCAGGCACGGGTGGAAGCAGTTATCACCTGGTCATACACCGGTGCTATCTTCCCAAACAGTTGCTGCCGAGCTTCTGACTCTTGGCCTTCCACGAACGCTCCAGCTGGCCCACGAGTCTCTGCAGTTAAACCTGCAGAAACGAACTTGAGAATGACTTCTTGCAAATTTTTGGATGAGAAGAATACAGTCAGATTCCGGTAATCAGTCACCTCCCTCACCTGAAGCTAATCTCTCGTCTCTAAGGGTGTCTACAGCAGCGATGCGAGGCCTAGTGGCGTTGATCTGGAGACGTTTCAGCCTATGATCTGCGTGACATAAGCGGCCAGTGAATGGCCTTTGCTGATGTAGTGCTTCCATTGCAATATTAATAATTGTAGGTGCAAAATATCTCTCAACTTTTATGGAAAGTTTGAATGAATTACATTGGAGATGGAGATTGCGGAAGAGGAAGGCATGCGAATGGCATCTGTCTGCAGGCGTTTCTTGCCCCTGAACGCAATTTGCCATGCAAGCTTTTGGGGCCTTCATTTAGAGCAATGTTACACAACATTGTGCAGAGAAGCACAGTGTTTTGTCCTTAAAAAAAGATACAGCGATGCTGAGTACGTGAGTCATCTGACAAGGTACTGTTCATACGCTTGAATCGGTCAGAGCTGCATTAGCAGATGCGCTCTTAGGATACGTATAGTGCTGGGACAGGTTGATCAAACGGACATGAATAATCTCGGCAACCTGGCAAAAAAAACTGGCCCAACGTGGAGTAGAGAGTTCGATCTGCTCATTCGATCAATTGGAGAGTGCAAATCAAAGGCAGAGGAGGATGCCATAATAGCTCGTGAAGTAGATTTGCTGAAGCCTAGGCTGAAAGATGCAAAGATTGATAAGCGTTCTCTCAAGGAAGTCCTGGTCAGACTCACCTATGTTGAAATGCTGGGACACGATGCTTCCTGGGGTCATGTCAAGGCTCTTCAAGCGTGCAGCGACACCAATCTTCTCACAAAGAAGGTAAAGTCTAATATTGTCTGTCCAAAGCACCCTGTCGGGCACCCATGTATTGTTCTTGAAAGGTCTGATTGGGCATGTGTCCACTCCTTTCATAATACTTCTCAAGCGTGCAATTTGATGTGCAGGTTGCCTATCTTGCTTCCGGACTTTTCCTCGATTTCAGGAGTGACCTGATCATTCTGGTGGTCAACACACTGACTCAGGACCTCAAGTCTGACAACTACCTTGTAGGTGAGCAAAGGCTTTTCATCTCCCAATCAATCCCAGCGGTCAAGCTGTTCAGGGGAATTTCTCCCCTTCTATCACCTCCATTCAATCTCCTTTACATGACAGTGGTTTGCTGTGGGTTTTGGCAGTCTGCACAGCGCTGGCTGCAGCTGGGAAGCTCATCGGCCCAGACCTCATCAATGCAGTGCTGCCAGCTGTGACTGGGCTGACGAACCACCCCAAAGACCTTGTGAGGAAGAAAGCTGTGATGGCATTGCATCGCTTTCAGCAGTTGGATCCGCACCATGAAGGGCCGCTGGCTGGTGCTGACCTCGACAAGTACTACAGACAGGCCCTCTGCGACAAGGTGCGTCATACGCTATTGTGCTGCTTTTTATAAGCAGGCCATTGATGTGAGCCAGACCCGAGTGATGGAGAGCCCGCTTATGTGATGAGCTTAAATGTCACCCGCCTGCCTGGGGTTATATCAAGTCAATGTGTCTCAATGCTTCAGGACCCTTCTGTCATGAGCGCTGCTCTTTGCGCCCTGCTTGAAGTTGTTGCACTGGATCCCAAGCCTTACAAGAATCTCATCCCCAGCTTCATCAGCATACTGAAACAGGTGATGATCCCCAACAGTGTCTTCCACTTGTTTTGCATTTCTTCGGTACAGCGGTGCTCGTGCATACCGCAAAGATGTTGCAAGTCCGCCCACTGAAAAGAATTGTCTGCAGGTGGCAGAGCACAGGCTTCCAAAGTCCTATGACTACCACAGGACGCCAGCTCCATTCCTTCAGGTGCCACAGCTCTGAACTTGCATTTCAAATGCAGAAAGGAAAGCGTGCAATTTCTGACTGAAAATTTCAAGTTATTTAGTAGCCAATGCTTGCATGCTGCAGATAAAGCTGCTCAAAATTCTGTCCTATCTGGGAGCGGGAGACAAGACTGCCAGTGACAACATGTACGCCATTCTCGGCGACATTCTGCGCAGAGCAAATACCGGCCACACAATCGGCAACGCCATAGTGGCCGAGTGCGTGCGCACCATCACAGCCATCTACCCCAACCCAGCCCTGCTGCAAGCTGGTACGATTTCCCACCCAACCTTGCATGGAATCCGTGAGTTCAATAGCTACTGGGACCTGACATGACAGGTTTTCTGGCAGGCGAGACACTTCACAATCCCCTATTCTGGATGCATGCAATCTGTCGCATGCCATCTACTCATCTCACATTAGACATCACCTTGCTGCCACGAAATCTCATAGGATGCTTCATCTGCCGTCTGCGTGTTTGGAAAACACAGTTGCTGTTTATTTTCTCTCAAAACATGCCATAAGTAAATGACCGGCGTGCAGCTGCGGAGATGGTGTCCGGCTTCCTCAAATCCACCAGCCACAACCTGAGATATGTGGGCATTGACTCGCTGGCGCGCATAGTGCGCATAAATGCCAAGTACGCTGTGGAACACCAACTGGCTGTCATCGACTGCCTCGAAGACCCCGATGACACCCTCAAGAAGAAGACCCTCGAGCTGCTCTACAAGATGACCAAGCCCGGCAACGTGGAGGTGACTGCACCCCTGCATGCTTTCTGCTGACATTTGCCAGCCTGAAAAGTGTATCAGCAGTCAGTCAGTGACTACTCACTTCCACGCCAAGCCAGGGCTGATCCGATGCCTGACTGTCATTATGAAAGTCAGCGCCCAGCATGACGCTTAAAACTTCAAAATGTTGTTGGCAAACCCAATGAGATCATCCTGCCAGAAGAACTGCATCATAGTACAACACCGACATAAGGGGATCACCTGTCCAATGTGCACAACAGGGGGTACTTAGGTGATACTTTGTGCACCCTGTGCACATGCATGTCATCCATGATCTGAAGAACACCTGGCAGCCTTTTATAATCATCCATGGAACTGCGCACAGGTGATTGCAGAGAAGCTTCTGGATTACTTGCGCACGACAACCGACGAGGGGCAGAAGGCTGAGGTGGCAAAGCGCATCGGGGAGCTGGCCGAGCGTTTTGCTCCAGACACCCAGTGGTTCATCGACACCATGAACAAGGTTTGCTCTTTTCATCCCACCACGTCCCCGTTGGAGTGACATGACTTGATGCAACAGGTCCATGCATCACTTGCCCATGTGGCAGCGTCATGCGTGTTGTTGGAAGGAAGTCTTCAGAAGGACCACGTCCTGTTGCAGTGACTTGACTTGATGCACCAGGTCCATGCATCACCCCACCCATGTGGCAGCATCATGTGTCATGTTGGAATGGAGTCTTTAGAAGGGAGTGACAGACACGTTCCTGCAAACCACCTGAGACCTGGCAAACGCACTGTGTACCCTATATTATTATTATTACTACACGCTTTTCCTGCCAAGAGGCAAGGTGTGTCCTGCAGACAAGCTGCAATTAAAGGCTGCCACAATCCTACCCCTGATTGGGCTCTCCAGATCCAAGCAAGACCCAACCAACCGTGGGCACCGTACCCTTATGGAATTAAAAATCACGACAAAATGTTGAAACCTCTGGAAAATGATTGATGGGTACATTGCAGGTGTTTGAGTTGGGCGGCGATGTGGTGGCGCCCTCGTTGGCGCATGGGCTGATGCGGCTGATAGCGGAGGGCGCCGGCGAGGGTGACGAGGCGGCAGACGCCGAACTGCGGGCGCAGGCGGCCGCCGCCTACATGCAGCTGCTCAGCAAGCCCAAGCTGCCCAACATCCTGCTCAAGGTATGATGAATCCCCAAATTGGGTGTCATGGGACCGTGCCAGAGCTTCTTTGTTTAGCACTCCCGCGTCCAGAGTGCTTCTGATTCAGCCAGGCCCTCTGGGGCACCAAAGCTGCCTGAGTCATTGCAAATGCAAAGTGCTCATCAGCTTTATCCGCTATCTTAGGATCAGCATGCCTTCCTGTACTGCAGCCCATCCAAACAGGCAGGCATGGGGCCCCCAGCAGGCTCCATGTTTCGTGAGGGGCAGAGATGGCTTCAGAAAAATTAATAATATTAGGTGGCTGATGACATCGAGCGCATGGCGCCGCGCAGGTGATCTGCTGGGTGCTGGGGGAGTACGGGGGACTGGCGCCGGGGGGACCGGCAGCGGTGGTGGAGCGGCTGGTGGACCTGGCGGAGGGAACAGCTCTGCCGGAGGAGGTGCGCGGCTACCTGCTGGCCGCGCTCGCCAAGCTCCACGCGCAGGGCGGCCTCCCGCTGGCGCCCCCGGCCACGCAGCTGCTGCACGACGCCGCCTCCTCCCACAATGTTGACCTGCAGCTGCGCGCTCTGCAGACCCAGGCGCTCCTTGAGTGCGGCCTCTCTCCTTTGCACAATGTCCGCATCTCCATGGAATTGAAATGTGCCTGAAATCTAAAAAACATAACAAGCACTGGAAATTGGATTGCTGGGCGTTCCCGCACCTACCATTTTCTCGTTGTGAAGGGGGCAATATAGCAGTCTATGTGTCTGGTGGAGGCAACAAAATACAAGAGCATGGCATCATGGTTCAGAAATCATACTGAGCCATGCACAAGAGAATGTCTTTGGCTAGCACTTCTGTTGTGATGTGCACTGCACAAGTCACTGCATGTAGAAATTGAATGACTTAAAAGGGTCAAGCGATTGCAGAAAACATGGAGAAGTTGCACTGGGTGACATACTATGTTTGCAACCAAACAGGGGCCCGGCGTCGACCAGGCAGGGCGCGCTGCCAGCAGATGCATCGTGCGAGGACGTGGACGTGGACCCGTCGCTGCCCTTCCTGGACGGCTTCGTGGCGGCTGCGCTGGCCAACGGCGCTGCTCCCTACATCTCCGAGCAGGAACGCTTTGCCATGGGCGTTGTGCGGCCCTCCCACCACGACGAGGTGAGCCCTGCATCTTACCCTCTTGTTGGGAACTCCGCATCTGCATGGAGATTTCTAAATTCACTAAGCCCATGTTGGAGACAGCTGGGCAGTCGTGACGCCAATCATGCAGGTCAGAATCTGCCTGACAAGGAAGCTACCTTAGGACCGTTGAGGTTACGGCCGGCGTGTACTGGACGTTCAATTTAGAATTCTCTTGAGATCCTTCTTTAGTATGACGGCTGTTTCTTTTTCTTTTTTCTACTTTCCTGTGCATCCATGCTCGTGCAGAGCCCGTTCGTGCATTGAAATTGCTGCCAAATAAGTGTGGATATGCCTCCTCGTGCCTGCGGTTCAGCCTTTTCGTGCATAAGAATTGCTTTCAGATCAACTTCTGGACATTATGCAGTAGGGGAAAATTTTGTTAAGGTGATGTTTGTGGGTGCAGGTGGCGGAGCACACCCATGCTCTGCGCTTCACGGCCTATGAGAAGGCGGCCCCTCCCAGCCAGGCAGCCACGCAGAGCAGAGAGCACAGCCCTCTCCGAGGTGCGCAAACACCTTTAACTCGCCCTAGCGACCATCTCCAGCAATCGAGCTCTTCATCTTGCTGATCTGGCCTGCTTATGTTCTCCTGCCAAAGCCATGATCGCCATTGGCTGCGAGCTTTTTTAAAGCGATCCATCTTCTGAAAATCCCTTTTACTAATTTATTATATTATCATGCACATCCATTGCAAAGTATATGCATAGACAGGAGTGATGCCCCATGATCCGTCCTGAAATACAAATATATCATTCCAGGGCCACAAGATGGCGGCCTGCTGCTGGACAGCGGCAGCGCTGCACCGGCCTCGTCAGCCGCCGCGGCTGCGTCCTCGGAGCCGCAGCTGGCGCTACGCAGCTCCGGCGCACGCAAGTGGGGCCCAGCCCAATTCGCGCCCCAGCCGCAGCCGGCCTCAGTCGCCGCCACTGCCGCCAGCAGCTCCATTACCGGTGAGTTATTCAGAGCCCTTTCACACGGTCTCAGGAATCATCAACAAAGATGTCCGGCCGTTGTTCCTGGCTATTATTATGTTATGCTGGGATGACGTCCTCTCATCATGCCTCTGGTGGGAGTGCCTTCTGATTTGCCTCCTGATTCAGAAGACTTCAGCTGTGTGTTTGCTTTGACTGGACGAGGAGTGTTCGTCTCGAGAGGCCACTGATGGGCTATTGCCGAGGTGCTGACAAGGGATAAAAGATGTCGCAGGAGCGGCGTCGGTGAGGGCGGCGCGGGCGCAGGACCCCGAGCCGGTGGAGATTTCCAAGGACAAGGCGCGGCTGGCAGCCTCGCTGTTTGGCGACGACAGCGCCCCCTCCCGGCCAGCCAATCGCAGAACGCCCCAGAAACAGGTGTTCCACTTGTCCACACTCATGATCCTGTCCCAGGAGCTTTCTCGCATGCGCAGGTCTCACGGGCGCCGGTCATTATCTGGCCTCAGTTCTGTGCCGCATGTTCCTGTGTCCAGGCAATTCGGATGCCTTTAATCATAGAAATATGCTTGACAAACCACGTATGCCACTATCTGTCCTCACTCTCGTGTGGCAACATCGCTGATTTATACAGCAGTCTGAAGGGTGCTTCTGCCGAACGCAGGCAGCAGCAAGTAGCAGGACCGCTGCAGCGGTGCCCAGCCTACTGGAGTTTGACTTGGACACACCCTCAGGCCCTGCACAGCCTGCTCCATCCGCAGCCCCATCATCTCAAGGCGAGAATCCCTCCAATGTTTGCCATGGGAAAGAATTATTGAATTATTAAACAAGCATATAAGTGTTGGCCCCCGCTGGCGGGGGGCGGTATAAATAATGAACACCTTGCCCACGGTTGATTGGGTCTTGCTTGGATCTGGCGAGTCTAACAAGGGGTAGGATTGTGGCAGCCTTTAAGTGCAGCTTGTCTGCAGGACGCACCTTGCCTCTTGGCAGGAA
>JADEYI010000830.1_pt1 | contig 32739 bp, 43 predicted proteins | sample 8542331 | NCBI WGS metagenome assembly JADEYI01 (sample SAMN16510988, study PRJNA670497) | mine drainage metagenome | isolation source: biofilm near Copperflume 1 | place: Germany: Marsberg coppermine Kilianstollen | collected 2018-02 | reverse complement strand
GTCTGCAGGACGCACCTTGCCTCTTGGCAGGAAAAGCGTGTAATAATAATAATAAGACAATCCCAGGGATTTCTGATCTGCCTACTTCGATTTGGCTGTTGGTCTGCAGAAAGTTCTGGGCAGACCAGAACACCGTCCCAGGACTCAGAAGCATGAGAAAAATTCCAGGGTCCCCCTGGGATGTTGAACCCTGTCTGCTTCTCTGTTTTCAAGACCAGCCCACAATCTTGCATTGTCTGCGGTTGCCAGCAAATAGGCATGGCTTGCTCATGGCGCTGCAAAGAAAACTTTATTGTATGGCGCAGTCGCTGGGATTTATAAAGCAGGGGTATTATCGGGATTTTTGCAGGGGGCAAAGACTCACTTCTTCCCCATCCTGCAGCGGGGCAACTCCAGCGCTGACCCGCCGGACATCCAGTCACCCACCTTCCAAGCCTGCCAGGTGGCAGTCAATCCCCTTCGCCGCTGACATTGGAAGTTCCAAAACACGCTGCACTGCCCCAAAAGCTTAAACCTATGCAGATGCTTCATTCAAACGTATCAGCCTCGTCAACATCAGCTCAAGTTCTGGAAGAGCAGTGTGATCTGTGCAGATGCCTTAATTTGCCATGTCTCGTGCCTTGCAAATAGCTGATATCCAGCAAGGACAGGTGGAAGAGGTATGGCCTGCTGTTAGATGAGGCAGCTTCTGCAAGCACTGTCGAATTATTTCTCTGATCAAGAGGGGGTAATCTCGCAGGTGCCTCTGGTTTGGTGGCCGTGGTGGCCCTTCAACCCAGCAGACGTCTATTTAAACAGCGTGCTGCCCCTGGAGCGCATGCTGCGAGAGGGAGTGATTGACAGCAGAGTGCAGCTGGTGCCTGTTTTGGACGGTCTCCGGCCGCCAAGGTTCTACCAGTGGTGGTTTGCACCACTGACTGATCCACCGGTGAGATTCAGGACTCCACACGCAAGATTGGAGGAGAAGCTAGTGCTGCAAGATACTCTTTTTTGAGCCAGTGGGCTTGCCATGCATGCCTGCGCTGAGCACTTGACATTCAAGACGGTTGGTCATCACTCAAAATCTCTTTAGAATGGCACTTCTGGCTCGCACAGAGTGACTCCATTCTTCTAGATTCGTTGCCCTCTGTACTCCAGAGGTTGACATCTAGGGCACTCCACACGTGTTTTTGAGTCACTCACCCTCCCAGGACAGAGAGGTAGCTGCCGTAGGCCGCTACGGCGTTCCATCCTGCAAAGGCATCGGGGTAATCTGGGATGCGTTGGGGCATTCCTGGCACGCGTGCATGCAATATGCCATATTTGGGCCCCTGAGGTTTGACCTTTGACAAGACTGTCTTGTATCCAATCTTGCAGGTCACCCCGTTGGCTGATGTGTCAGCCAGAACAAGGGCCGGCAGCCGCTGCTTCCAGCGTCTGCTCTTCTGCAACCTGCAGGGACTGTGGAACCAGCCAGCGGATGGGAATTGGAGCGCTGGCCTGCAGCCAACCAGGGTCGGCCAGAAGGTAGGATCTCTTCTCTGGCATTTGTGCACTTCCTATTTCTCTCTGAGGGGACCTCGGCCAGAAAATCGTCAATTAGTCAGTCAGCCAGTCACATGCATCGCTTCCAGCCAACCCAAGAGCTGATCCCATGCCTGAATTGGTACCAAACAGGCCCTGCGCTCCACAGAAGCAATCTAAATTTCAGGCGTGCATGCCTGCATATAAAAGAATGAGTGTCCAATCATTCATCCCTTCACCTTGTTGACTCAGCATCCGTGACTCCTTTCGGTGCTCTGCTGAGTGCATATGTTTGCTCATGTGCAGATTGTGAATCATCACTTGAGCGAACAGCAAGCCAATGCATCAATGGCAAGAGAGGCTGGCACTGCAATCAAGGTAAGTGCCAGCCAAAGCCACAGACAACCACCATCGTGACAAGAAGCCGGATTGTCTGAGCTTGAAACTCGCACTGCAGAAACTGCCAAGCACACGGGCATGCTCGACGCTTGGCAGCTTAATTTTTGTTCACTGTCCACCAAGGGTGGATCATTCCTGGAATGAGGGTGGCATTTTGAGCAAATTCATGCTGCATTTCTGAGCATATTCAAGTATCATTCTTGCTTGACAGGTGGCGTTCATAGAGCGCACCAAATCGCGCCACATCCTCAACCTGAAGGACCTGATCAGGCGATGCAACGAGCTGCAAGTGGGAGAAGCACCGCGCAACAGAAGCGTGCAGTGTACGGCTGTGAGCTTTGATGACGTGGGCAACTTCACAGGGCTCTTGGCTGAGCTGCAGTCCATCGACATCCTGGTGAGAAGTGACTCCTTCACCCCTTGAAGAACTATTATTATTATTACATTTAAGAGACCATTTGGAAGCCACCTGAGGCTCATTGGTCACGTGGGCAGTCTGTCAGTGCCCAACTTCATATCACTAAATTTCTCATGTGTCTGCAATCCCTTAAAATATTCGGCAATTCTAGTACTGTTCTGGCCCAAAAAGTGCATGCAAACAAGGTGGTGCGTAGCTCTAGGAACTTTTTCCTAGTTGTCACATATGTATAGACTGATGCTCCTCATGTTAGGACATCATCTTGTGGCACTTGATATCGGCAACATATTGCGCTCAGTGCCACTCTCAGCAGCTCAACTGCAGCCTTTATATGACTTCACTTGACATATTTGTGGCGAGGGGATTATTCCAGGCTTTGCCATCCAGCAATTGATTAAAACAGCCTTAGGGCAGAAAATTGTAGTGGTTCTTTCCCTGGTCACGCTCTTGCAGCCATGATCAAAGATAGTTCCACGGAGTCTTGGAGCAGCATGGTGGCTGCCCTCCATGGTTTCACCAGATCTTCAGCAATCAAGTTTGAGCTGCAGAATTTGACATAAACGTTTGGTTTGAAATTTGAAACTCGGCTTATATTTTGTGAACAGGTGGGGGTGCATGGAGCGGGTCTGGTGAACACATACTTCATGCGGCCGGGATCAGCCTTTTTGGAGATTTTCCCCTGCCGCTTTTCCCACCCCAGCCTTTTGTTTTGGCCGTCCCAGTATTTCTGGCATCCCCACCGCCAGGACAAGAGCATCCTGCCCTTCCAGATCCATTTGAAGAATGAGTTGCGCTGCAAACCCTCGCAGCTCGAAAAACACCCCGCTGGTACGGCCCCTAGATCCAAGGTTGACTAGATTATTAGGTTGCTCAGTTGCTTGATTTGCGGGGCAGCTAAACACACCTTTGCTGGACTGAGGTCTGGGTACTTAAAGCACAGATCTCACCTGCTGTGGAGCCTCGATACCTTGCATGTACATGCATTGCCTCAGAACTTTCATTGTGGTGTTGCACCTGTTTTTGGTGAATGATAGTTCCTCTTATCTATGGCGCTCGCTCTCAGTGCAGGCTGCCTATGTCAGCATTCGCTGTTCTCTTAATCGGGCGCTGTCTGTGCAGGGGTGAACTATCGGGAGGGGGCTTCTTTCGTGCAGGCAACATTGGCGCGAGACCAGGACGTGGCTCCGGACTTTGAAGCTATCAGCAAGGCTGTGTCACGCTATGCACGCTTTGCCAGCAGGGTGGGCAGCGTGGCAAGCAAGCTTGACAGCACCGATGCGAGCTACTTCATTATTGACAGCTAGGAAAACATGTCATCACTTGCCTTTTTGTCTCCCAGAGACTTACCACTTGCCGTCAGTGAGTGAGAGTCAGTTCTCAATGACTGGGGGAGAGTTCAGTGACAGCTGCGAGTCATTAATTAACCCTTGCTGATGAGGCCAGACAGCCATTATTGAAATACATATGTCTTGACGGATGAATTGACTCCAGAGAACTGCTAAATTAGAGTTGGGACCATGCATGTCTGCAACATGGCCTGCCAAGTGTTGCATGGAAAGCACAACCCAGTGTCTGACATTCCAAGACGCCCCGATGATTGTCCCACTGGATGTATGCGTTGATTGCCGTGGTTTGATGGTGGTTATTGCTGCTCTATGTCCTTGAGACCACAAAACTTGCGTTCACCCGTGTGCGATAAAGTGGGCCGAGCATGCAGGTAATGCGCATGCAACGCAACATTCTGGATCACTTTGACGGATGGTAGAATACTTTGACGGTACTACGATACTATCTAGGAGGGGGATGCGCTGCCGCAGTGGCTGAGTAGTCATACTGAGGGCACAGTTCAGTGTCTGAGCTTGTATTGACAGAATTGACAAATATAATGAGAGTGCTCCTAATCATGCCTTCAGCATATGTCGGTAATATATATAATTATTGTGCTAGCACTGCAGGCAGCGCAGTCAGGCAGCTCAGCTGCACACGTTGGTGCTACCAAATATTGGCGGCAGGATTGTGCCGACATGCCGCGGTGTGCGGATTTCAAGGTCGCCTCTGTGTAAGCTCCCTTTTAACAGCCCTGATCTTGTGGTAGAATGCCATGCAATGCATTACCTATTTGGGTGATACAAAAACGCCGTTGCGCAGTCGTGGCCTTTTGCCATGTGCATGCATGTGCGGAGATTGCACATATCCGACGCGAAACGTTCGTGCTCCTCCATTATTTGAGCACAATATTCATTTCACACCAGTGTCTTGAAGGCTTCAGGTGTCGTCGCTTCGTTTGACTGACTTCGACTTCAGATCGGGGTCTCCGACAATCCTTAAGTTCCCGTCCTACATAACGAACACGGAGAACGAATCGCCATACAAACGGGCAATTTAAAAATAAGATCCGTACAGATTGAGATCAGGCTCCACCACTCCCAAGTCCTGGCTTCGGTAGACAGGATCCGTAGCGCTTTCCTGCACTGAAATGCAGACCAGCTCTATTGGATGGGCAGCAGATTCTCAATTTCTTCAATCGGGTGTCCATAGAGGTGAGTGATCATCTCGTACGCATCGCATACAAACACTGCCCGAGAACATCGCAAGTCCTTTGCGCGCGCCAGGACAAAGGGTTGTTGCCATCTCTTTCTCTTAGGTGCATCGTCCCATCTTGTACCTGCATGCGAGTCCTCAATCTTCTGATGTGACGCAGGCACTGGCAATTCAAGCTCAAGGTTGCTCCTGAGTAGCCTTGCAAGTCTGTCGAACAAGGTTCGATGCTTCAGCAGATCGAGCCCATCTTGCAGGCTACAAAGCAGGAAGAACCTGAGCCATCCAACCACGGCTTTCTTATGGGGTTCTGACAAGAGCCCTAGGCGTCCAAAGTCCAAGAATGTGCTCGACACTACCATGGCTTGGGGAGATATCTTGACCCTGATGGCAACAGAGCTGGTATGCCTTGATGGTGTCTCGTCTTGCACGTTCTGCATAAAAGTGCACCATCCTGCGTGAGTTTCCCTGCGTGAGTGTGAGACTTCATGAAAATGCAAAGCACACAGGGCATGCAAATGACCGGCATTGACGCAATTGCAACGCACATGCAGGCGAGCGAGCGAATTCCCTTATCTGTCTGCGGACTGCACTGCACAGTCACGATCTTGGCATGGGTTGGCGTGGCGGTGGCAAAGGGTGACTACAGATACAGAACGCCCAGCACGGTCTTTGGCGCTCAGCAGACTGCCATGATCCTTGCCAGCTTCTCTGCAGCTGTCACCTGGGTGCGCCTCATTTCCTTCATATTCTCAGTCTCATTCCTCATTCCTTGTACATAAAATTGCCCTGCCTTTGGCAAATTACCCTGTCTGACAACCATTTGACATCGTCGCAATCCATATGTTTTCTTGGACAACATGGACCATCTCATGTAGCTCTGACATGATGGGCTGATTATGCCCTTATGTGCGGGCCTTCTCTGTGCCCGCAGTGCAGGCTGCAGCTCCACTATTGGCTCAAGGGATAAATAGGCAACGCTGATCTTTGATGGTGGCTGTGTCCTTGTGTGCAGGCTCTCTTTGTGCCCACAGTGCTAGCCAGCTACGCATCCATGGTGACTCACCACATCCTGGACCCTGCAGTGCTGGTTTCCCATAGCAGGGATGCGCAGCTGCCAGCTCAGGTACCGCACTCCTCACATGCACGGCCTTCACAATCTCGAACAAACCATTGAGTACACCATTTGGCATTTTGGGAGGCCAGCATTCAGAACGGACCTGGCCCAACAGACCCCATCTCCAGCTGTTTGACAGTTTATGGGAAGGCTTGGGCTTGGGGCAAGCTCAGCTTTCACAGATGGCAAAACTGCTCTACATTCGTGTCAATTTGAACCTAGCTTTGCAGTGTATGACTGGCATGATCCTGTGCAATAAAAGTGTTGGATGTTGTTTATGCTATTGACTTCTGGTGCTCCTGCTGCAGCTGGAGGTGATTTTTGCATCGCTCTGGAGTGTGGCTTCGTGGCGGGGGATATATGCAGCGCTGCGACCCTACATCTGAGCCCGGCGGCGATTCTATATTCAGCTGAGGCGTGGTTTTTTTGGGTGGTGTTGAGATTTTTGCTGCGCTGGAGACCACATCAGCTCCTAAAAGAGGCCTTCGGCAAAGAGGCAGCAGCTGGCTGTCAAGGTGGAGAGCAGCAAGAGACATCCATCTGAAGTGCGGGTCAATGGGCGCTACCATTGTGAGATTGTCCTGCGAGAGGTTATGAAGAGAGAGATTTCAGACAGATGAGGGCCCCAGAAGGTTCAAGGCCCAGATCAGTAGCGCAGACTTTCTGTGATATGGGGGTTCTAGGTGGCATAGCAAATACCGTACTACCAGTGTGGGTGATGTGAGATCATAACTAAGGTCAGCACTGAGATGAGGTGGTGAGGTCAAAGTGTGACTGCACTTCGTGAGCGTGGGTTGAGGTGCTGTAGATGGTGGTGGTAGATGTTGACATTGAAGAATGTGTATTAAGTCATCTCTCCTGAGGGTCTTCGAATTCAACCAGCAGCGCAAGGGGCCATCCTGTCATATTGAGTGCCCTTGTGAAGAACAGTCCTCTGTCAGCAATTGTTTGGATGCTACTGCTATTCAAGAGAGGACTGACTCTGTCATTTGCTGGAGTGGCTGTCCAGAGTTTTGGCTGACCTGAACTCATTTGTTTTTGGAATGCAGCGATACATTTGCGCAAGAACACAAGGTCTTTGCTTGGGCCCCCAGACAGAAGTCTATTTGATTGCGGTCTTCCTGAAAACGTGCACAGTGACTTTCCAGCATCGGCATGAATCAGCATCGCGAAACGAAGAAGAGCAAGCACGTTACACCATTGAAGTCTCTCCAACTTTGCCTGATGGCCACGTCCGGAGCTGACAAATGCAGGACGCTACAAGCTACAGGGCACACTGTCTTTGCGCAGCCGTCACACCGCCACACATCGGCCGAGTCTTGAGAAGCCCCCGAGCGATCACATGCACTTATTGCTGCTTGGAGGTCTCTGCCTTCTTCTTCCAGAGAGAGTCCACAGCGGAGTCTCCAGAGCCCTGAACCACCCGCAGCGTATCATTTGAAAGCTCTTACCTCAACACACCAGTCTTGCTAGATAACAGACCCCGACAGGGGTGCATATCAATGTCCAATGATAATGAATAACAGAACATAGAAACGCGGTAGAGAACCCGCCTGCATCAGGAAACACCGCACAGAACATAAAGGCTCTGTTAAGGATCCCAGATGCGCACCATGGCACGGACGTTCCCTGCCAAAGCAAATGTTGTGAAGTCGCCGTTGAACACGCCTTCCTCGTTGAGGTGGCCAACGTTGATCTGCACACTGGCGTGGTCCTTTGCAGTGATGAGCTTGTTAGTCCACGAGCTGCACCGGCACCAAAAGCATAACATCATAAGATGCAACCTAGAAGAAGTCATCCGTGCACTCAAAGGGCAATCCAGACATGAAAAGAGTTCACTGAAACCACTGAGGATGATGAACACTGTCAAAATAGCTCGATTCAGCAGTAAAGCTCCAAATCCAATCTTAAAACGTCCACTCTGCTACCTCGAGGCATTTCCTCCAGCACCAATCTGAGGGTATGCTTGCTGACGGCATCAGCAGGATAAGAAACTGTACCATTTCCTGGGGATATACAAGTCAACTGTCTCTCCCTCGTCGTTGATCATATTTCCACTACTTTGCTTTTATCCTTTGGCAGCGCGTGATGCTTTCCAGGGGCACCTAGGTCTATTTCTGCTCTTGTTGCGCCTCAAGAAACACCTCCCCTAGTGAGCGGCGGCTTCCATCGCACGTGTAAGTCACATGCTGACCAAGCCTATCTTGGCTCGCACGCAAACCAGGTTCCGGACAGAAGTCCGATGTTGACAAATGCTTGGTTTTTATGCGGTTTTGCAGATTACAAGGAGACAATCGGGCCCTGAAAAGTTTCCTATGGAAGTGACGGCTGCGTCAAGAGGCAGTGCTGAGCCGGATGAGCCCGCGAGCTGTTCAGGCAGAGGGCCCATGACGAATAGACCGAGCAGAGGAGCAATGTCGATTGCCATGACTTTCATATGCATTGTACAGATATTAGCATGTGAAGACTTGGAGAAGAGCGGGGGACTTCATAACATGCCACAATATAGTTTGCCTAGACAAGAGGTGAGCCCAAGGAAGGGTGCTCTTTGGGTAAACGATGGATTCTTCGACATTATCTCGAAAACAAATGCGAACAGTTTTATTACATTATCCATCATTACACAATCATCTAAGATGCAAGCGTCAGCCGGATGTTTTGTGAAGTCTGTGGCAAGGCATTTGAAGATGCCCACAACTAAGGGTGCTCATATTGACCGCAGGCATTCAGGGATGACGGCCAAACATACCAGACGAAATCCAAAGTAGTCGGCGGCCGACGAAAATTGCTGCAATCAGAAGCCAGCTGCCCGCCTGCAAACCTTGCCCCACTAAAAAACTTCGACCTTGAGAACTTCATTTCAGGCCCCTGGTTTGCGCAGGCAATGGTGCGTCTGACACACCATCTAGAATGCCTTTTCAGAGATCTTATACCATCTTTCTGTGTGTGCTACAGTGCTACGCACATTTCCAGTCCAGAAATGTATCCATGCACAAAAGCTGCATCTCTCACACTGTTGACGGCTTGTGAGTGCAGCTCTGTTGCCTGACTGGGTATTCATGATTTGCAGCAACCCACCTTCTACCAACCCGTCTCGACTCTCTACTGTGTACGGACCCTATACACGCCCAGCGACTCGACTGACCTCTCGGCAAGTCACTGTCCCACTTTGCTCCACAGTAAGCCAAGTTCAACTATCTCACGCTGCATCGCGTGGCCAGGTCATCAAATTGCAAAATCGATGTGCCATTGCAGCAAAACACAATTTTCATGCTCGCTGATGTGTCTCCTCTGCAAGCGCAGAAGCCCATTCTGGTGAAGGACTACTCGAATCTGTACCAGGCCAACGGCCAACAGCTGGGCACAGGAGGCATCAGGTGCACCACATTTCTGCCCCTCCCTTCTGCAGAGCCTCAAACATGCCAGGCTGAAGAATGCTCTGCTGCAAAGTCTGCTCTGCATCAGCAACACATCAAAGCCTGCCCACACCTGCATGCTGTCCAGGGAGTGCTGTGCTGCTATGTCTGCTCTGTGTCAGCAATCCATCAAAAAAACACCCCGCCGTGCATGTTGTTCCCTGCCACAGCTTGATATGACCAGATTCACTTGCGCAGACACAGACAATTCAAGGCTGTAGGCTTGTGTAGGCCCCGCAGACGTGGCTACAGACGCCATGCGTATATGCATGTATGGCCTTTGGCTTTGGGGTTGCCCAACTGTAATGTGATAATAATGGCTGGGTGTCTGAGTGCAGCTTCATGAGGAGTGATTGGGCGGCGCGAATCCCTGACAAGACCCAGCTAGCTTCCTGGGCGACTGGGCCCTACTTCCCATACCCCTACCTCAACATCACCGGCCATGTCAAGGTAGGTACCTCCATTTTTGACTGCGTTCTTTCTAGGCTGTCAGCTGGATGCCCCTCGAGTTGGAAGGCTGTACGATATGCTGAGGCACTGTCTTCGCAGCATCAAGGTGCTGCGTGCATGCGACCTGCCGTCCCATTTGAATGTTTGTTGCTAGGCGCACTTTTCTGGAGCCGTGTTCGGCTGTACTTGCTTCCACCTCATTATTCTTTTCATCAGTCAGAGAGTCTCTGTCCCACTGGAAAGAACTAAATGCCATTTGCATGTGTCTGGAGCTTGTAACGGCTACGCATGCTTGCTTGAGTCGTGTATTCAGGCCAGAGAAAAGGCTTAGCATGGGAGACAGCAAAGGGCAGAAAGTACGTAATTTCTTCGCAACTTGGGAATTAGGAATTTACCTTGTGTGTCCCAGCACACAGGTGGCCGTGCCCAATCCTTGCAAGGCACCAATGGCCTTAGTCATGTGTGCGCAGGTGGCAGTGCCCGATCCAATTCCCCTGGACCCTGCTCGGGACGTGCCCCTTGACACCCTGGGCTCCACCTGGATCGTGGCTGCTGGACCCAGCGCACCAGAACAGCCAGACTACAGAGGTGCGCATCTCTTTCCACAACATCCCAAGTTTCATCCGTGTTCTTAAAATAAGCATTCCCTGTTGTTCGGATGCAGGATTACTTCCTTTGCCTGGCGTTCAGTTTGTGGTATTGGAGTCCCTGCACTTCAACCAGGGGATGCAAGACAAACAAGGCGGTGCAAGCGCCGGGTTGGGTGAATGGCTGCCTTGAATTTTGCAGACTGAGCTAGAGAACATACCGGTGTCTCTACAAATGCAAGCTGTCCAATGAGATTGGCATTTCGGCAGAGAGACTGCCTGAGATCCGCCTGAAAGCATCAAAGCCACAGCACACACTGCAATGGTGCAATAGATGCAGAGAATTGCTCAGTAATTTCCGTGCTGACTACTTCCTGCACCTGATCAGGCTACCAGTGGGCCATAATCAGCGCGGGGGCCCCGACAACGCCGTCGAACGGAGCATGCCGCACGGGGTCGTCGAACATCTTGCTGGAGCGAGTGCAGACTCGCAACATCGGCCTTTGGCTATACTCGCGCATCCCCGCCGACCCCACCAACCTACAGCTCATGCTGCAGGTGCCGCTCTTCTCGGCCTCACCAGTTTTTGCGCAGTTTGCAAGGCCTCACTGGTTGCCTTAAGTTAGTCACCGAGTGACAACGCCCCTTCTGCAGTGATGTGTTAGTCATCGCCGCCGAGGGTGCGTCCGGACTTTGGGCAATGCGTCACGCTCTGTGCACATATCCGTCTAAAATTCTCTGACAACAATGTGCATGCATCAGACATGTCTAACCGAAATGCAAGCATGCTTTCTGTGCACTGCTGATAATGTGAGTGGCGCTTACGCCTGGGCGACGCGTGTGCTCTCTTACCTGGCTTTTTAGGCTTCTCGGTCAAATAGAGCACATCTCTGAGACAGAGTTCTGCCATGGCTTTTCTCCTGCTCATGCTGGGAGGGTTCATGTGAGTTGCATCTCACTAGAATATTCCACGTTTAAGGAATAAGACAATATTTCAGCAAAACAGATGCTGCTCAACAGTCTGAAGCACTGTTGCGGTACAGTGCTGGCATCTGATAGCTTGTGTTTTTGCGCAGGAGGCGCAGGCGCTGGGCTTTGACATCAGCGTGCTGCAGCCGGTGCAGCAGGCAGGCTGTGTGTATGCCGGCGCGCCTCAGTAGGACACACGTTTGAACTCAAATATTTTTGGAGTTTTGTCAAAGCCAGGTGGTGTCCGGTAGTAATCACCAGACCAATGCGCCTGCAGATCAGTAGGTGCACTGCTGTGCTTGTGGGTAGTAGACATCCAGTCAAGTCTGAAATGCCGGTATGAAAGACACATAATGGGCACTGCAAAGACACCGCACAGTATTAAATAAGTGATTTGCCAGTCATTGCGGCGCTTCTTTTGACTGTGGCATTCCATTTGGCAGCCCATCTCACGGTCTCAACAATGGCCAGAACACCCGCTGCAAAATTTGTGATGGTACCAACCTACCCTACCCAGTTCTATTCGATAATTTCAGAGAAATTCAATCACTGGGCTGGAATCAGGTAATTTTTATCCCTGCCACTCTGAAACATTTAAAACTGGCTGGAGGCAGGCATCAAAATGGGTACTCTGGGCAGCCGGTCTCCCGAATGTACCCGGCTGATTCAGACACTCTCTTGAGGTCCTGGGTATAGGAGGCTGGGAATGGGACGCCGATGCCATTGTGAAACTGGTGGTACTTCTCCGCTAGATTGAAGGGCAGCTTTTCCGAGTCCTGCGTGGCACAGAACAAAAGAAAGGTCATCCCTGACCAATCATACTTTCAAAGGTAGCCCCTGCCAGCAAAACAGGGGTGATCACATCAGGGGTGACTCATGAAGTACATGATGGGGTAAGATCTGAGATTGCTACTCACTTCATACAAACGCACAGAGTTGACGTAGTACACAAGGACCTCATGCAGAGATAGCTAACACTGCAGATTGCACTGGTTGCATTGGAGACAAGAATGTGGCAAGCTGGTGGAAGACTGACTCACCAGCACATGCACGGTGTTGAACTCGTCATCCTCCAGCGGCCTGCCATCCACAAAGGCATTGCCCTCGCCCTCTACAAGATTCATCTTGTGCACATTCCGCTCCTGCAAGCACAGTGGGAATCCTTGTGCTACTCCACTTTTGCCACTCAATTGTTATGTGGACTTCTGTTTCGGTGCGCTGCTGTGATTTGACCTCTCAACAGCCATGGCAGTGCATCGCCAGATGTGTACATGAACCTCAAATGCGAACCCACTTCGTAGTAATAATCCCACTGGCAACAACAGCGTGTTGGCGCTCCTGATAAGAAGAAAACTTGCTGCATGATGACTGTCTCACGCAGCCCTGATGCTATTGCATGTCTCCACAAAGCGCCAGCTCTTTTTCGATGCCCAATGCCTCTGGAGCATGAGGTGCGCGTTGCACATGGATGTATCCACTTCAAGTTCCGTTTCAAGCTCCCAAGTTTCAGACAGCAGCGCACCTGCAGGACTTTGAAAAGGGGAGAGTGGACGCCGCCGGGAATGCCTATGACATTCCTGTACCCTGGGCCAGCATCCTGGGGATCCAGCCGCAGCATCCCAAATGGGGTCTTCCTGAACTGGCTGAAGTACACCTGCACCCATATAACAGTAAATAGTTCTGTCAGTAACACTGTGTCAAGCACCGTCGCACTTACAATGCACCAACTCATCGCATGGACCAATGAGAGCAAGGTAGTGCAACGGTGCCAACCATGATGCAGTAACAGAATGGTGTCAATGCCTGGCATGTGCCTTGCATGATTGATGGCCAGGACCGTCTAGTTGACTACCATTAGAACCCCTGTGACGAACAGGGTGTTCTGTACTTGACTTATATAAAATCTATGAAATCCTCAAGGGTGAATTGTCAAGGGGAATGTGCGCACGTCTGCAAGCTTTTCCATCTCCTTGTGGGATTGGTCAGGGTCCAGCTGAACCTGCACCACCTCTGCATGGCCCAGCTCCTCGTACACTGTGCTCTTTGGGCCATAGTAATAACACACGCGCCCCTTCGGCCCTTGACAGCCAAACGAAACAAATCAAGGAGGGAGCTTCCAGGAGCATGCGCCTTGCATGCAAATGCCACATAGATGTTGAATGCTGCTGGCTGCTGCTATTCAGCTGCTGCGTATTTTAAGTCACCGATCTTCCTTAGATGCTGCCGCTTTGGGCAGACAAACGTATCAACAGCAGCTACCCTGCTGCCATCAGGTGACCAAGGTCTCACCTTGTTCCCTGCCGCCTGCATAGCCAACAACTGAGGAGATCTGTTCAGGAGAGCGTCCCAGGGCCTTCTCTGCATCCACAAAGTCCTTCTGCCTGCCCCAAAAGCAGCCATTGCCAAAATACACCGGCATAGGCGCCTTTGAGGTGCTAGCCTCAGCAAAGCTCTCCACCTCTGATGCCTCCGCAATGTCTATGGACATGCGAGCAAATGCGGGCATTGCTCCTGTCGCAGGCGTGCAGGAGGTTGCTAGGAGGGACAGCACTGCAGCTGCCATGGCTGTGCGTTGTCCCATGGAGCAGCTCGTGATCCAGGCTTCCCTCCTGCAACAAAAACAAATCCTAAACTGCTGTTATTTTTCCTTACACACAAAGAATAGGACGTGGACCATGGGAGTACACGTGGAGCTACCAGCTAGTGGGCAGTGGTGCTGGAAGCCCGTACCTTGCTCCCCTACAAGCAGGATTTGCTGTCACTCTATACTTGGGTCTGAAAGTGCCGCATAAATGGGAAGGACGATTTGATGTTATCTGCAGTGGTCCTGCTCTGAGACCAGGAGTGCGCAGCATGTCTCAGCTATCGTCGATCCGGGAAAAAGAGCAGATTTTGCAAAACAAACTTGAGCAAACTTGAGATACGACAGATGGTGTTGGATGAATCAGGGTAGAACTAGCGCAATTTACCGGATGTAGGAATGTTTCGGAGAAAGTAAGTTTGCCGAGAGCTCATGATATTTTGGCCGAACCAAAAAGTGCACCCAATCCAGATCAAAGCAGCTACGGGCCAAACAATTCCAATGTAACTCTACTTTCCTGATTCAAGTTGTCTCGCATTGAAGCCAAGGAAATTGTTACAGTGTGATAGCTTGAAAATTGATACCTGAACTTTTTGATTGGTTCGGAATGGCTAAAATTTTACCTCTGAACTCCGTGCTTAGTTGCCCAAGGAGGCCAGTATGTCCCAACTCACACAGAGCAGCACAGAGCCAATGTGCTGGCACCAGTGGCCGCCGACTGATGTTCAGCGCTCGGGCGTACAAAGTAGACATCGAAACACAGACAGGTGTAGAGACGATCACTGTGGAGGAAGGGGAGACAATTTTGCAGGCAGCCCTCGACAAGGGAATTGAACTTACACACGATTGCAAGATGGGAGTCTGCATGACGTGCCCAGCTCGACTGGTAAGTTGGGGCCTAGACTCGGAAGCTGAAATGAATATATGGAAGCTGGAATTTCCCATCCTTGGAATGGCTAATTGCTACAGCGTTCTGACATTATGCAGCTTTGTGGCTGGACAGTGCAGGCTTTGGCGCATGCACTCGTCTGCATGCTACCCCCATGCATGCCTGTAATTGTATCTTATGGTGCATCACTGATCAATAACACTGTATTTTGGTGTGCAGCTCTCTGGCGAGGTAGATCAGAGCGCTGGGATGCTGGATGAGACAGCAAAGGAGAAAGGCTATGCGCTGATGTGCGTTGCAGAGCCTCAGAGTGACTGCAGAATCAAGGTCATTGAAGAGGTGAGTCCAGCTCTGTTTATTGATGACGTTCTGCAGTTGCTGTTATCTGCTGCAAAGCACAATGAGCAGTCCAAGGGTTTGTGTGCAAGGGTGCTTGTGCTGTGCAGGACGAGATTTTGGAAGAGGTCCTGTGCTCTTCAGAGAATGCAGGATGACTCGTTTCTTCCTCCGGGGACCGTGCCGTGTGCAAATCCAGGCATTCTGCAAGTCCCCTGTTTGATCACCTCTGCTGCTCCGCTCAATCACAGAGCTGGGCACCAGCGCTATGAGTGCAGAATTCAACAAGAAGTTCTGATGCAGAACACTTTTGTTGAGTTCATCTGATTTGATGCATGGGGAGGACTTCTAGGTCTAGATATTTTTTTATTACACGCTTTTCCTGCCTATATGGCAAGGTGCATCCTGCAGACAAGCTGTAGTTAAAGGCTGCCACAATTCTACCCCTTGTTGAACTTGCCAGATCCAAGCAAGACCCAATCAACCGTGGGCATGGTGCTCAGTATTTGTAACGCCCCCCGCAAGCCAGGGATTCAGATTGTGCCATCTAAATATCAATCGTTTGGTCATGCTCTGAGGCATTATCATGCAATTGAGTGTGTGACACCTTGTAGCCGGTGCATGAGCTCAACACCAGAACTCTCTGGGGGCTGCCGTGCGGCACTGTACTTTCGAGCTTGTTAGCTCTCTCAAATGCGATGATGAAGACAGTGTAATGCATGAATGTTGTTCTTCCGGTGCATTCGCAATCATGTCTTAGTCTAAGAGTCTTAAACAATCAATGTGCAGCACAGATCTGGTATGTCCTATCCACATACTAAAATCAGAGACCTGCATGCAGATCAGGATATTAATCTGAACCCCCAAAATCCCTGGCATCTTTATTGTCAATCTAGACTTGCCTCGTATGTTGCATATAAACCACGAGGCAGTTCGTTCTCCTTAAGTTGGCGCTCTCACTGCCTCATATGTCTTGCTGGCTTAATCCAGTCAGGGTTATGTGCCGCCTTGCTGATACTCCTCGTGCAGCTGCACAATGCGCGACACAAGCGGCGCCTCGATGAACGTCTCATCACCCCGGAGGATCTCATCAACTTGCACACCCTCCAGCGACCCCTCAGGGCCAGCGCCTGAATTGGCGGCTGCCTGGCAGGCGCCAGAACAGGAGGCGGCTGGCCTCACAAGATGCACCACCTCCTTTCGCTTCTCCAGTATGTTGGCCACCACTGCATGCACTCCATAGCGCGCAATGGACTTGCTGGCCTGCCAAAGCACAAGCATAATGAATTAGTCAGGACGTCGATGGCCAGAAAACAGGTATCAAGGAGAAGCACTTTAACCCCTTGCTGTCTTGTTCTCAACCAAGGGCGATTGTAATTAAATCTACACAGAATCCCCGTTGAGTGCCCTGAACAGCACCAGGGGGTCGGGTGAGCAGCAGAAGCCATGCTGCTCAGCAAGAGACCTCCAGGAGAGATGGACTGAGGTGAGATGGGAGGGCTCCCTTTCTGCAGAAGCCTTCTGGCAGGTGATTCAGTGTGGGGTGCAGGCTCCTGTCATGGATAAGCAGTGACGCAGCAAAAGAGGGAGTAGTCATTTGAGGCCGGGCAGACCTTGCTGATGAGGATGGTGTCATCGGTTTCCAGCTTGAAGCTGACCAGGAATGCCTCCGGTGCCCAGTCAGAGCGCAGCGCCCCAAGCATCTTCGGCACCTGCGCCAGACATCCTTTTCGTTAAGTAAATACTGTATTAGTCCGAAACCCGCACCCTCAGCGGTGCGGGAAATGTATCAAAGCAATTTTTAGTCCCTTTTTAAAATCAAATGTACCAGGGTCTTGCTCCATTGGATTGGGCTTGTCAGAGCTCTCCAAATCTGGTTTCAAAATAATCTGAGGTTTTAAATTGTGGGAGTTAGGATCTTGTTTGTCCACCCTTTTTGCCCATAAGTGACTATTTATTGCGGGATTTAGAATGACTACTACAGTATGATGATCTGCCCTGTAGAAACAGTATATATTGAATCCAGCTGACGAGGCACCCCTTGACACCTGTCAAAGAAAAAATCTACAAACCCACAGCCGAGCTTTGGGCCTCTGCAAACCCCCTCTGGCACCCTCGGTGGAAGATTGCACCGTGGCAATTCTGATCACCACATGACAGAGGCAGATATGAGGTCACCTTCTGCAGGTGCAGTGAAAGGCCATTGCCCATGTCAGCAGACTGGATCTTGTGCTCAACCATGCTCGACCAGGGGATGTAGAAATCAGACACTGCCGCTGCCAGGTAGAATGCTGCGCGACGCCCGAACGGCCGCAGACCCTCAGATATCACTCGCAGGCTCTGCACCAAAACATCACATATCAGTTTCTGAGATCAAATAGCCATTGGCATGCGACATACACTGTAAGTTGCTAACTCTTGGCACGTCTGCATATCAATGCATGACTACGCTGCTGTTATCTTTCAGTGAGATCTTTGGCATGTAATCAAGGTGATATTGCATGCAGGCAGTAAAATATCGACTTTGACAACCAGTATGCGGGATGCTCAAGAGGTGAAGGTCCTGCCTGCAGGTACTCGAACAGTGTTTCAAAGGGTGCTCTCAGCAGCACGCCCTGTGCAGCAGCCTCCTTTGCGCGTGAGACGCAGTCAGAGACCAGCTCGCTGGCACTCTCCATCACATGCACCCCATGCAATGGCGCTGCAGAGCACCAAAATGACAGCCCCTCAGAGTTGCATGCTCTCACTAGCCCCACCACTGCCTAGCAGGACATACTCGAAGACTGTGGAGTTGCTATCGTTGTGTTGACTGCAGTGCCACAACAAGAGTGGACATGGGCCCCTCAGATGTCAGAAATGGACCTGCATCAGGCTCCAGGACATCTGTTAGAAAGTCCAGTATTTGGCCGCTAGGAAATCCCTTCGTAAAGGGTTGTATGGAGTGCCGTCTGTGCAAGAAGATTACTGCATATCCTGCCTGCAACAGAAAGTCTGCAGGTCACATATTGTAGCTCTGCATGAGGGAGAGCAGCTCTGAAGAGGCCGCACAGGGCAGTGAGGCCACAAAAAGCAAGACCTGCAAAAATTGCTCTGCAGATAGAGCTCCTCTGGTCCCTCCCGAAAAGTTGTCGATGAATCGCACACAGTGCTGTTCCAGGGGCACGGTGGTCCCGCCAGAGGTTACACATACTATGGGTCTCAGAAGATGTCCTGTAAAAGATAGTGCAAAGCAGGGTGATCGCCCTTCTCAAGTAATCACGCATGAATAATTTACGCCAAATTCACGACATTTCCGTAGTACTGTGGCAAGGACAACACAGAAGGATACGACCACCTGAACTGTCTCGCTGCCTGTCGATGAACTGCTGAACAACCTTTATGACGCCTGTAATTTCACCTGGGCAGTCCCTAAAAAATTCATCGACCTCCTTCGACATCTTGGGAAAATCGATAGAGTAGACAGCGCCAAAAACGGAGGGCAAACGGCAAACAGCTGCACAAACAGAAAGTTGGATCCTGGAAGATCACTGCGCCCCTTCTCAAAATGTGAAAATTTGCACTTCTCTACTTTCCTCTCGATGCAAGATTTCTGAGAACTCAGACCCCAAGCCTATCCTATGATTTCTTCGTCAGCTGCTTCGCATGACGCAAATGACTCATCGAGGAACTTGTGGCCTATTTTTAGCAATCACTGCAGTCTCTCTGCGGTGTTCCCATCCTTAATTGCTAGCATTTTTATCAGCACGTGCTTGGGGATGAGCGCCGTCTCGTGTTCGACTCGAACACTTCGAGCGCCCTGCTGTGCACTTTCGGGACCAGTATCCTGCTTCCTTCCGCTATTGAGGCCATGCAGCAGTTTATGTGGCAGTTGGACATTCAATTTTGTCACTGACAGCCTGTGAGCTGTGACGAAAGTTCAGGCAGGGTTCGCTTCCAACTATCGATAAAAACATCACAACAAGACATGCTTGAAATTGTAAATGTATGTGTGCATGCCGTGTCTCTGTAAATAGATTCCGCAGCTGAAAAAGGGGGATTTAGGTGTAGACCATCAACGCACATCGAGCGCCATGTTCTCCTCCAGCATCCTCAGGAACTGATTCAATAAACCTCCGTGAAGGTCCGACAGGTGTCCGATACTTGCTGTCGCCGTCTGCTCTCCTATTAAGATCGTGCACCTTTTGTGCACCAGCTCTCAGATCGTCTTCATGTCTTTTCTCACTGCCAGCAGTATGCCGTAGGATGTTTGTTTGTTCAGACCCAGAAACGTCTTTCCTGCCTTTACTTTGATCTTCTTCTTCATCTAGTCTGTATCTTTGCCTGTGAGTATTGTCTTCAAAGCCTTGTTTTGCACCAGGACATGTTCAAGCTGAGGTGAAGAGCGTTGAACATATATTTTGACATCGATGATGAAAGTGTGTTTCCTCTCCGTTTGTCAATTTCACAATGTTTTCCTCCTTTCGCAGGCTGTTTCCAATTGACGCCGTGGCAAGGAGCACTGCTCAAAATGTATACACAGGTGCTGTGCTCCTGATCGTTTGCTGCACACCTATTGCCCTGTTTTGAAAGGTTCCAGTGCAATGATTTCATCTGCTCTTTGTGAACCTACTTGCTCTTGTTTTATAGGCGTGTTACAGGGCAACCTCATTGAGAGTCTGGGAGTTGTTGTATCTAGGTGCTCAGACTGGTGCACATTCAATTGGGAGACACTGGAAAAGAGCATCCTGCTGGGCCATTTCGTCCCGGCACATCATCGGAGACAGTACTGCAAGAGCTGCAAAAGACAGGGCAGGGAACGCTGAAGGAAGAGGACCTTGATGGAATTTCTGTTACAGTCACTCCTGAGACAGGCCCGCTGCAAGCGGGCTTGTACAGATTTTACCCATCAAACCCTTTAGGCAAGTGATTTTTACAGTGATTTCATGCATGAAAAGCACAGGCACAATAGTTGTGCCTGTGCAACTCTGAAATGTCAGTGCCTGTTGCTTTTCTCCAGCTTGCGCTCTGCGCTTGTGGTCTCGGATCTGCACTGATGAGTCCCTTAATCTCCATGTTCACTGAGTGTCTCTGTGATCTATCTGCATGCGAATTGTCCAGCATGACTATACTTGTCGTTTGGCCAGAAGCCCCTGTAAGGAGCATGGTCTCCTAGTGTTGGGCCAGAAAAGGCAGAGTTCAGAAAGGTGAGGCTTCCTCATGTGAGGGCAGTTTGCATCTTTCATGATTGTTGCAATTCGTGATTGCAGGTCAAGCTGCGGCAACACGATTCCCGCTTCAGCGCAGCTTCCAAACCTGTGGTGCTGCACACCCTATCTCCAACTTTTGGGTGGAGCCCAAAGTCATGCCCAGGCTGGCGACAGCTGTGAGAGCTGGAAACCTGAACATCGTAAGATTTTTCAGCTCAAATACTATGTCTTGTCCATCAGCATTCACCGCAAGTCAGCACAAGTGCTTTTCCCGGACGCACTCTTATGGGAGTAGTGCATTTTGATGCATGAATGCGCCATAGCATGCCTAGGCCTGCTTCAACAAGCAAGCTTGATCCTGTGGTGGCTGTGTATTGTGCAGGTCATTGCACCCCGTCAATTTGGCAAGTCGTCAATCGCGCAGCGGCTGAGAGATATTGTGGAAGACGTGGAAGTGCCCAAGGAAAGGAGCAGGAGTGGACACGCATCCCTGACCGTGCTTGCAATCTGCCTCTCCCAGCAGACGCCACTGGTACGTTACCATCAACCGCCAACCATCTTCTCTATCAATTGGCTGCTAAGCATGATGCCATAACTAGGGAAACCTCGGCAGCCGCAGGCCAAGCGCGTCTGCTGCTCTCGGCAAGGAAAAGCTATCTGCCAATCATGCGAATACAATGCCCTTTTCCATATGCACCTTTTGCATACTATACAGCACAGCCAGCATTGCAGGCATGGTGTGCTCTACATTATCAGGTCTTGACTGCTGTGTGCGCACGCAGGACCCAGCCGGTTTCCTGCGCTGGCTTCATGAGCGGTTGCATGAGCAGGATCCTTCCGGGGTTCCGGCACCGCCCAATGTGACTGTGGAGGAGACAGAGATCACTGCGCGAACAAACCTGCTGCATGCCATGCAAATAGACGGCTTTGCACCACGTGCATATGCCATCACCATAGATGGGGCAGGCTACTTGGTGAGCATCCCCAATATCCTTTGCACGTCCCAAAAGCCTATCCTCATCGATGAAAGCCTCAAGCTGCTCGGGACGCTTTTGTAAAATCTATGACAGCTCATACTTGGTCACGTACAAGCATCCAGGATATGTGCATGACTTTTCAGCCAATATTGCCTTGTCAGAGAATGCTTATCCCAACAGTTGCGATGGTGTGAGGTCTATGGCTGCAGGCTAGGCAGCATATCAGGGGCCTTGAAAAGCGCAAGCAGGCATATGACACGGTCAGCTGCCTGCTGAGCATCCTCAAGGACGAGTTCCGCGACAAGAAGGAGCTCTACATGGTACACAGTGTGACGTTGCTGGGCGTGGAATCCCTGCGGCGCTTGCTGCATGACACCAACAGGTGGATTGTTGCCTGAATTGCATCCATGGTGGACTGGTTGTTGTGTTTCATGTCACGCAGGAGCACACATTACTTTGGCTTATGCTGCTAGGGAAATTCTTGTGCATGTTATCTCCAAGGCGTTCATGTGCTTTGTGGGCCTCTCATGCCTTTCGTGCCTTCATGATGACTGACACATATGCATGTGCATTGGCGCTGGCAAGAGTTTGTATGGCATCTTCAATGACCCTCAGTGTGTCATCTTTTCAGGGGCGACCAGAAGCAGCAATCAGTGGCCAGCAGCAGCGTCAGCGCCATGGACGTGGAGTCTAGCATCCACAGCGAATCCAGTATGATGTGGACAAACATCTCCCCATTCCTTGAGCACAATCTCTTTGAACTGGACAGCTTCAGCTTGGAGCAGATCGCTGATCTCCTGACCCAGTACGACGTGGAATATCAGCAGCTGGGCGGCCATCCCCTCCCGCTGGATGTGCAAGCTCTGGCGCAGGTCATCCATGAGCGCACAGGCGGCTTTCCGGGCCTGGTGGGGATCTGCTGCTCTGAGATTACGAGCAAAGTCATCAGCACCCCCGGTGACTGGTACCAGTGGTGCGGCACAGATCTGGTCCGCCGAGTGCAGCGGCAGCGCAACTACAGCTTCATCAGCGACACAATCGCCCTCCTCACGGCCTCGAGCAGCTGGTCACGGCTCCGTGCGGTACTTCAAGACCTGCTCCTGTACAACAGCTCCACGGCACAGCGCTCTGAGCCCCGCCCCATTGTGGAGTTGCTTCTCACGTACGGCATTGCAGCAGTGGTCAGCCCAGACGAGGACAACATCCAGGTGAGCATGCTGAGAATCTGAAGGGCAAGGGCATGTCCTGATCCACTCTGTAGCTGTTCCGGGTGTGGTCACACATTTTCCGCTGCTGTGCCGGACAATGCAAGCTCCCCATCTCGGCAATAACACTGTCTGGTGAGCAAGTCAGCTCTGCTGTAAGTCAGCGAAAGCAAACTTGTGGTACTCATCTTTCCTTTGCCATGCTTGCAGCTGCGAGTGCGCTGCCCGTTGCTGCGCGATGTCTTGCTCGCTGAGGCGCGCTTTCGCCTCGACTCATGCCCAGAACCGCCCGACCCTACAATGCTGGACATGACTTGGGTCCTGCGCGAGGCGTTCCAGCGTATTGACATCAACAACATTGAGGCAGCAGCGGCGCACACGAAGTCAAAGCCCTTCTCTGAGTACATCTGGCATGGGGAGCTCTTCCCACTGATGAAGGCCATTGTCGAAAAGGCCTATCCTTTTCTCTGCTATAGGTGAGCTTTACACTGATGCACTGCAAAGCCAGCCGCCAGCGGCAGTGTCCTTGAAACATTAGCGCCTTAGCTTGTGTCCCTTGTTAGAGCTACCTATCCCTACTCCCCTGCGGTTCTAAGCAGCTGGTATCATCCTAATACTGCCGGCATGGATTCTGACTGCCTCTATGCAAGTTTGCTTATACCCTGCTTGCACTTGCTGACAGGAGTGCTGCATCTCAGCAGCCCCTGCCTACATGGAGACCGAGTGCCTTCTTGGACAACACACAAATCGGCCCTCCTTGACCTTGGCTCTGAGCCTGACGCAATTGAATGCCCTGGCTGCAGGATCATCACAGAGGCGCAAGCACTGAGAAGTGCACAACATCACAGCAAGCGCATTGACCTGGCAATGATTGGTCATTACCAGGCGATGACCGATCAATATCGCCTTGCAGCTCATGGCGTCGAGGCATTGATCTGCGGCAGTTTGGAGTGCGTCCAGGAGCACTACACACGGGCTGCCAGCATCTACCAGCCATTGTACTCGCAGCAATTCGGTAACGGCATGGCACTGCCCAGCACCATTCAGGTGGGGCCCTGTGTCTGGCTAGCTTTTATCTTCTATGTGGGATGTCTGGCCTTTTGGTTCCAGCTTGAGCAAGACAATCAGTACAGAGTGCAAGCAACACTGAAATGCAAGATAAGTAAAGCCTGCCTTGGGCTCAACAACGTTCTAACCTGGGAATGCTTGGCTGCCTAAATAATGAACTACTTTCTCTGCAACACAGACCGGATGTACATCATGCGTTGTTTCGCAAAATCGTCGACACATTCTCATAATCCCGGCTGTCTAAGCTTACGGTTTGGGCCTTGCACAGGTAGTCAACATTTGCACAGAAGGACACCCAGGAACGGGCTACGGCTGGCAACCACAGCATGATAATGAGCATGTCAAGATGGTCCATGTCAGGCTTTGCAAGGACTTCAGCGAAGCACATGTCACATGGAGTGACAGCACGCAGGAGGTCCTTAATGTAAGGAGTGCGGCGCACGGTCAGCTTGAGTTCCATGAGCCGCCAGAGTTGTAGGCCCCTTCGATATGTTGATGACAGCAAGTTGTACTGATGTGCAAGGTGCTTGGGTGATTTGATGCACATGTACAAACAAGCACGGCGGCGCCGAGATCGCTGCACAGTCCAGTATGAAGCACAACGCTGAGTTGTGGTTGCAGTTGCTGCTCCACATTCTTGTAAGGAGATTGTATGCTCTGAGCAAAAGCTGATAAGCCAACCCGGCCCATCCGGCATGGCCACATGCACCTTAACTCACTTGGCTTGATCTCAACGAAATGTCTTGCTGCCTCTACCAGTCAATCAACCACACCATAAAGGTCTTCACAATGCACAAAATACTGTAAACATTTACTGAGGAGTCCCATAGGCATGAGATCCCCAAAGGGTTACGAGCATCCCACCTCTAAATCCACCAGCAGCTGCTTGAGATTAGTCGCATAGCAGACAAGTGTGGGTCATCCCAGGACTCCTTCCCTGAACTGCTTCTTGTCTGGGCAGTACCTCACGTCTGCAACGACGCTCGTCTCCTCGCCAGCAAGGAGTTCTATGCTCTCTACTATAAAGGGGTTCCAGCAAGCACAGGCGTGCGCATCAGCACTTACGCTGAGGATACCTCTCGTGGCCTTCTGGAGAGCTATGTGGCAGCTGTGCTATCTTTCATGCTGGCACGTGCCGCTTGGTGCGCCCATGCACTTAATACTGCTTTTCTCCTAGGGCACCCCCGGGTTCCAATTGTGCGAGAAAAAGAGCAATGGCAGTTGTACTGGAAAGTGGAGTATGTCTTGTGCTTGTGAACCAACCACCCACATCTTTTGTAGATGACTCTTATGCCCAATTGCAACCAACAGTCACGATGGAAACCAGCATCATGGTGATAACAGCATTATTCCAAAAGGAGTCCTTCCTTATCCTCTGGAAGCAGGGAAAATGTCTGATATGTGCACTGGCATGACGTCAATTACAGCATTGCCAGCAAAGCCTTCCAGCGTCCTGAACGCTGCCACCTCTCCCGCCACAACAAAATACACTGCGATCTTCAGCGCAGCCGATCTCCCAAACAGTCCCAGGCGCCTGACATACGTGTTCTGCATGCACATTTCTGAATAGCTCAGAATTTCTCCACCTATGTTACCATGCTTATAAAATTGCGTCTTCCTTGCTTGCTAGCTTACACCAATTGCATCGACAAAGAAGATTGAGACCGGGAGCATCAAGATAGGCCTTCGCAATCACCTTTCTGGTGGGCAGGTCATAGTGAACAATCAGCGCCACATTTGATGGCAGGCTGCTGCTCTCTGCTAGCCTCACGCCAGCGTCTGTTGACGCAAGAACATAGGCAATCGGCCGCTCTGCATGAACACCAGAAATGCACCAAAATCTTTGACCTTCAAAAGGAAAAGAATTGAAAATGTACAGCCCATCCCCATTTGCAACAGGCACAAGTGGGAGAGCAGGAGGCATGACCAGAATCAGCAAATGATGCAGAAACAGCACTGCCACAGGCGCAAATGGCAAAGACCAGTGTCTGCCATGTTGTCTATGTGAGACAGGACACCTGTCATTGCTCACCCTCTTGCTCCTGCCCTTCAATCTCTCTGCTAAGCCCTCCACCTCCCTCCTCTGTCACATGCCCACCCCTTCCATCTTCGCTAATCGATGCTGCCCTACGGTCGGCAATGTGGCCAGCACTGCTGCTTCTGGCGGTGTCTGCATCCTGATCGTCTGTGCTTGCTGGTGGGTGCAGCGCAGCCTCAAGGCTGCGCGAGAATCGGCATTGAACAGCCATGCGCTCATCATCCGATAGATCTGAATGCTGCGCAGATGCAGAAACGCAGTTGAGCGGTAATGCGCACTTACTGTGACCTCTGCAGGTCACATGCCTGCCGATGCAGCTGGAAAGTACAGAGCCCAATAGCTGCAGAATGAGGCGCAGTAGTGGGATGAGACGGAATTGGAATCACGCACCAAATAATGGACCTCTGTCTTCTGAATGGGAGTGAGACAGCTGACCAACGTGTCCAAAGTGTCTCGCGACCTTTCAAGCAGGCCATGGAATGTGTCAGACCTGGACTGAAGGAATTCAAAGCAGGGGCATGCTGAAAGCAATTGGGGAGCAGGCGCCTCACCCGCAGAGAACTGCCATGCCAAAAGGACCATTCGCTTGCAGAGCAAGCAAGAGATCCACTAGAGTTGTCTGCGCTCGATGGAGGACAGTGAGAGAACATTGTACACGTGAAATTCTCAGATCTGGCCTTCAGGTGTGCAAATCAATATAAGCAGCGCACCATCTTCATTTCAGACGATCCCACAGCCACGTAATACTGCTGCACGGCTGTTGACGCAGCTTTGCTGTCTGTATTCACTTGATCTTTGGTGCTCTTCTGCATGATTTTAAACCTGCTGTGCTTCTTTCGAGATTACTTCATAGATTCTTGCTCTTCGAATATGCAAAGCCACAGTCTCAACATTGATATGAAGAGATCTAAACAGGCGTAGGGCTCAACGCTGCTTGCAGAAGCTTTTCAGTTCTGCAAAATGACGCGAGCAATCAACAATTTCTGATGTTAATGATGCACAACGGAGTCTGTGTTAAGTCTACGTTATTGAAGGGGCTGGGGAAATTCAGTTGATCTGGCGAAGGAATAGTTTCCTGGGCCATCGGCAGCTTCGACGAAGGTGGAAGCTGCCCTTGACGATTGAATGGAAAGGAAAGCAATGCAGGCTGTCCAGCATTGATATTGGGAGGTTGCGAATTATAAAATCCGAAGATAAAACCAGATCTGTGCAAGGCATGCCGCATTATGGCACTGCCAGCTGGAGCTGAAAATTCTACAGCTGCATGCAAAAGCTGCAATGCAGTACGGAGGCAACGCCGCCAATATTTTGCTCTGAAGCCCAGCAAGCACACGTTCTGGTCGAAGATACTTCCGCCATGCTTCAAAATTTCAAGTGCTGCTCTATGTTGCAGCGTAAATCAAAGCCTTCATCGGAGTCAGCAGATTATCATGCTCATAGGGGCATCAGACAAATATAGGGTAGACGGCCCGTGGCAGTCATCTCCTCACCTCGCCGTGGCCACTCCGCTCGCAGGAGGGACGGCCTCCGCGCTGATCTGCACATCTGGGATGAAGAAGGGTGGAGCAATCTCCTGCAGCTCTGCACCCTCCTTGAAGGGCTGGATTTTTAAATAGTCCCCTGGGGGCATATCAAGCCCCACCAGCACCTCTTGGCAAAGCACCAGCAGCACCCATCATACTGTAGCATTGAATGCTCTGCACCTGCCCACTGTCCTTCTGGGGGACCAACAATCCACATCCAACAACGCATGGATAGCAGTTTGCCCATCCGACACAGCATTCAACATTCTGTCCTGGCACACAAGCCTGCAGGCTGCCGCAGGCGGCCTAGCAATGACAAGGAAGCATTGCAAGCACATTCGAGTACACACAATTACTTTGTTCTTACTGCTTGTAACCATGAGTCAGACAATGACACAGAGCCTGCGGTGGACGCCAGGAGCGGTTCCTTCTACAAGCAAGGGCAAGGGCTTGGGCGCACCACAGCGTTCCCTCCTCATCCAGCTTGATGCACTTCTCATAGACAAGCACAAAGCCTGGGCCAGACAACTCGTCCATGAATGCGTGCTCAGCAGCTCTCCCAAACCTCCAAGGACTGCATGCTGGTTGTGAGGACTCGCCACCTCCAACCCATGTACATGACTAATATTGTAGTAGTGAGCTAGGGTCCCTTGCATGGCACATGCATTGGGTCTCAGGTGCTTTTTTGCTGGGGAAAATTACCACATGTGCACATGTAGGTTGACATTCCAGGTAGATGAGCACACAAATACTCAAACACAAAGGGGTTTTGCACATTGCCATCTGGGTTTTGGAACGGGGTCTTGGTGCGCTCAGAACCTTTTGCACATTAACTGCCAAGGTTCCTCGGCAGATCATGTCCGGCAAGTGCACAGAGACATCAGAAGTGCTGTCAAGGCAACCCTGGATCGTTGTTGAGTCACTGTCAAACTTGATCCCTTATAAGCAAGCTTAATTAAGCAGCCCTAGGACAGCACAATGACCATACGTGATCGCCGTAGGCATCAGGTCTCTTACAAAAGTGTGATCGTCCCACCTCAAGGTCCCCTAGCCATTGCTGCAAGTTAATATTGTAGCACAAAAATCAAGCCAGTCCAGGACTCTACCCTGGAAGCACTTCTCGCCTGGGCAGAACTGGATGTCTGCAACGAGGCAATCAGGAACCACGCCCATGATGTCATTGCAAGAGGAGTGTGCTAGTGGGATGTCCTAAAACTGGCGTGCATTGGGGTGCAGCATGGTGGCTGTCTGTCACAGGTGCCCCACACAGTGGCCCACCTGGAGGTCTGGTGCCTCAGAGGGGTCTAGCAGAAAATCTCTTTCCCCCCCATCATTCAAACATGTTGAAGAGTGCACAAGTATCAACATGCCCACTGGTACCATGCATGTGCCCGCTGCTCGGAAGGAGCTTCTCTAGTCATTTCGAAATCAAAAAGACCTTTCTTCAATAGTCTTAAATACAATGTGACTCCGTGATTTTAACTTACAACAGGCATTGCCGAAGACTCTTCACGCATGTTTGCCACATGCTGATGACGCGCACAGAAGGCATTGCATCTGTAACACTCTGAGCAGCACTTTGCATAATTTGCATCTTGGACGATACCATGGATCTCTGCCCAAGACCTTCCAGAACCTCCTCTGACTGCCGCTTGTAACAGCTGCTCAAGACTCCTTCTCCTGCTCTTGCACCTCGAGGCAGCGCGCCTTAGCTCAGGCCCCAATGCATGCTGTGCTATTGATTGCAATTCTCACGCCATCTTTGTGTTGCGGGCCTCGCACAGGACAATGCATGTCACAGCTGCGGCTGCAGTCGCCTGTGGGAGCACTCTGCGCCTTCCTCAGCATGATGATGCACCGCCATTTGCACTGTGCCGCTTCCGCTGTGCGCACATGCCAAGCAGGCAGCCTGTTGCGCAGATGATCAGCAGCAGGCCCCCAATCAGGCTGGGGGGCAGCACCTGCAGCACCACATGATGCGTACTAAGTGTTAGGATGCCATAGAGATGTCAAATAATCTGCACATTCCTGAGTTTAGGGCAGGCCTGGTGCTTCAGGTGGTGCTTCAATAGTACAGAGACAGGCAGCTTGACAATCTGGAGATCATAAGGCATGAGCTGGCATGCATGCCAGCATTCAGTGCATGCAGCACTGAATCAGCCAGTGCGGATTCCATGCCAGCAGTCCATGCAGACAAAGCTGGGAATCACCCAAGCGTGGTAGTAGAGGACTGCATGGGGATGCATGGAATACCTTGCTCAGCAGCTTCCTGCGAGCGGCAAGTTCAGAGGTGTTGGCTCCCTTGGCAGCCACAAAGAGATGGCCTGGTCCCACAGTCTCATTGGCTGGCTGGCTGGTCATCTGCACGTACAGGAACATGCGGCAGGCGGCTGACTTGTACGTGGCCAGCCCCTTGACGGCTGATTTGCCGGGGGATGCCGATGTGTCAAAGGCATAGATCTGCACATGCAACTGCCTGGTCAGCGTCTGTGTATTAAAGACAGATGCATTGTACAAACAAGTAACCACACGACCTGGAACAGCGGCATTGCAAAGTGACGAGTACAGATGCATTGTGTGCAGGAATGCCCATGTTCCCAAAGACAATGCATTGTGTGCAGGGGTGAACATGCTCCTGAGACAATTGCAGTGCTTACAGGGGAGCGCCTAGTCATGTCGTCTTGCATGCACGGTTGCAGCTGTGCAGCTCAGCTATACTACACTGCTCTAAGCTGCAGATCCCATGCTGGGTGATGGTGAGCCAGCTGGACAGATGTGGCTCTTGAAAAGGCAGGACAAATTCTGCGCACCGCAAGCTTTGCAAGGACCCCGTCCTTGAACATGTTGTAGTATTTCTGCTGCGGAGCAAAGTTGAATCCTGTGAAGCCGTAGTCCACGATGGGGTTTGGTGGCGCGGGTGCCTTCAGAATTGTCATGTCTGGGATCTGCATCACCACACAGGTACATTGACAAATTGTATGCAAATAGAAGAGCTGCAAGACAGTCTTCTCCCTGCCACCACAAAGCCAGCCACAACCAAAATATAGAGCGAGGTTGACAGGCATATGCGGCTTAGCTTAGCACTGCAGGCCAATGGGTACCTCATCATTCAGGAATTGAAGGTTCTGGGAGCCTCCAATGACCACCAGGGTGGGCTTGGTCTTAAAGGATATTTTGATCTCAGCTCCAGTGCCCAAAAAGAATCTGGTTGGCCCTGCACATCACACAGATGAACATGCTCCCCACAAGGCAAAATGGATCAGGCATTGTGATGATACAGAAATGATAGCAGAAGGGATTGTTGGCAGGAAGCACCTTTCACGTCGCAGGGGAGTTTGCAGGACTGCAGCTCGTAGCCCTTGGTCTGGGTGTTTGCAGTGCAATTTTTCGGCAGGCTAATCTGCAAACACCGGAGCATGTTGTCAGGGAGAGGATGATCGGAAACACAGCTTTCCATCCATAGAAAATTAATAACTCTGGCAGGAAACGCACAGCAGACAGCGCCTTCAAACGTGCCTCTACTGTCCAAGACTTGCTCGCCGTTGGCGAGGGGCTGGGAGCGCTCCCGCTTGCAGCGCTGGCAACAGATAGAAACGCAAGGAAGAGGAAGAAGGCAGCAGCCGTAAAAAGCCTCATTGTCACAAGCTACAGTGGAGAGCAAGCAAGAAGACTTCTCTACAGACGCCTACACGTTTCAAGCACGCGCTACGTCAGAAATTCTTCATTTCTGGATCAGCGGCAGCATCAAAATGTGGCGAAGACATCAAAAGAGCATCTGACGAAATCGACAAGGTTTGTGCGCTCTGGCGGATCCAAGCATGCATTGTCCCACAACACAGGACCCTGTTTAGGCTCGTTAGCTTCCAATTTCCAACTTGGGAGCCAAGATCACAGACTGAGATAACAGAATGAATTCGTAGGCGCGTGTACTGGCTCTGAAATGTTGTTTTGGACTGGTGAGGTGACATTCGTAGATTGTGTGGATCTTATTGGGGTTTGAGTATTGTACAATGGCTGCACATCGCCTGAACGAGCTTGTGGCAAGGACTCTACGGTTTAGACATTAATCATTCGACTCTGAACGATAATTTATCAATAACAAGAAGGTAATCTTGCTTGTAACTCACCTTTCACCACGTGCTTGATTGACCGGCTGTTGACTGCCCATAAGCATTGGAAGGGTGATGGCCGCAGCACTTTCCTGTTCATCCCCCTGTACAGAAGTGCAGCGCTGTTTTTGCATCAATCCAATGCTGCTGCACACGGCACAAGGGTCGCAAAGAGCGCAACTCGAGCTGCCTATGGGCAGGTGTACAGGACGTGGCTTTCCTTGGACAAGAATGGATGGAGGCCATCTATATTACAACTGTTCCGTTGACAGTCCGGTTGATCCCTTTTCAATAAAAGGCGGCAGCAGCCCCCGGTTCGACAATGGCGCTTCTGACGGAACGACAGGCTGGGCGGGTCAAAGGCTGCTAAACGATGTGGCCAACGCAAGCGACCTGCTCCAGATTCAACAGAAGAAGCTCGACCAGGGGACCTCGTACAACATCTTCGCCGATGGAAGGGGCTGCGTTGACGGGCAACGGGGACGATGGCGTGGTGGCCAGGGCCGCCGAGAAGCCTCGGGAAGAAGAAGCTACAGGCAAGAACGTCCAACCTTGCAGAAACACCTGCCAATTCCTTTCCCACCACATCTCCAGTTCTCTGTCCTCTCTCCTGTTATCTCTGTACTAGATCGATGGTGACAGACAAGGCATCCACAGGCTGTTTTCAGATCATGACCTAGCTGCAGACAATATGCGACCACCTGCACACAATATAAACCAGCCTGCGCTCGTTCTTGGCACAGCGCAGACTGCTCAGCCTGCAGGCATATGCCTCAACCATGATACCAGCTGCACGGATCCAGCTTCACATCTGCGCTGATTGCCTTGCTTGGATATGGAATGCAGGCGGCTCTGGCAGCAGGTTACTGCTGTCAGCGGCGGGCGCAACGGCATGGGCGGCCACATGGTCACGCCAGAGCCGACGGTGGAGGATCTGGTGGAAGCTGTGCGGAAGCTTCCACCTGACAACAGTGCCGTGCCGGCCGTTGCACAGGGGTGGGCAACCCTCTCTGACTTTTCTTTCACTTCACAAAACGTGGCACCATGCGACACATGACCCCTGCTAGCAACCCTTTATAGTGCCCAGGGGGGTCAGGTACCGGGCAGCTGGCCAGCAGACTGGTCAATAAACTTCATTATGCACCAAGCAACTGCCATCATCCCTCATGCCCAAAGGGTGAAGATAAGTCCTGTGCAGCATTACGCAACCTCTAGCACCGTGCAGTGAGCATCAGCTTCTGGGAGTCTTCTTCACGTGCTACAAGAAGTCTGGAAAGGAGATCACATCTCGCAATGCTGCTTTTCACATACGCGTGCTGCTCCGTGCAGGCTGTTCTTCATGGACTCGCGCGCGGTGGCGGCAATGCTGAAGGAGCTGGCACGCGTGGGCTGCGGCGGCCGCGCACAGGAGGTCTTTGACTGGCTGCGTT
>JADEYI010000829.1_pt1 | contig 32752 bp, 24 predicted proteins | sample 8542331 | NCBI WGS metagenome assembly JADEYI01 (sample SAMN16510988, study PRJNA670497) | mine drainage metagenome | isolation source: biofilm near Copperflume 1 | place: Germany: Marsberg coppermine Kilianstollen | collected 2018-02 | reverse complement strand
TCAATGATCCGCTTGGCTTGACCATTGCTCCTAACGGCGATATTCTGACGGTCAACGGGAATGATGGCAGGATTGTGGAGACGACACCAGGCGGTATGCAAATCGCCCATAAGTTCCTTGATACATCCGGCAGCCCTCCTGGTTCTGGTACCCTGTTTGGTTTAGTGATTGTACCAGGCGGCAAAGGAGTCTACTTCGTGGATGATGGCACCAACACGATGAATATCCTCAAGTAAGGATAGCAACCAGACAATAGTGTCCGAGGAAATAAGCCATGGTATGACTTATTTCCTTGCCACCCCCAGCCCTCGTTCCACGCCTGACAAATCATACACTCCTCCTGTTTGCACGTAACCACCGATGAATGGGTCTTCGGCCAGCAGCATAGGGGTGTCCAGGTCTACGAAGCGAAAACCGCCGAGACCAGCCACAAAATGGGCGGCGGCACTGATCGCCAATCGTGACTCCATCATCGCGCCCACCATGAGCTGAATATGGTTTGCTCGGCAGACTGCCGCGATATCTAATGCCTCAACAAAGCCACTTTTCATCAGCTTGATGTTCACGCAATTGACGGCTCCCATGGCGATTAAATGGGCGACGTTGGCGGCACTGTAGGCACTTTCGTCGGCGGCAATGGTGACGCTGGTATGCTGGGTTACGTAGCGTAACCCCTCGTAGTCATCCTTATGGACGGGCTGCTCCATCATCAAGGGGCGAATATCGCGATCATCCAGGGCTTCCAGGCAGAGCAGAGCTTCATTGGCGGTATACCCCTGGTTGGCATCGAGGAACAGAGCCAGCCCCGGTGCGCCTTCGCGAATGGCCTCCACACGGGCCACATCTTCGCGAATGTCGCCGCCAACCTTAATTTTGATAGTGCGAATGCCACGCGCCACCGTCTCTTTTGCCAACTCGTAGCCCCGTTCAGGTGTAACCATGGGAATGCTCATATCTGTCTCGACCGCCGCACTGGCACCGCCAAAGAAGACATACAGGGGAATGCCGTAAGAGCGTGTGAGGGCATCTAATAGGGCCATCTCAATTCCTGCAATGGCGGTACCCTGGCTGAAATAGACACTGCGTATCAGCTTTGAGAGAACTCGCCACTGGGTGGCGTCTTTACCTTGAATGAGGGCGGCGCAGCCTTGAGCCGCCGCGAGAGCCGTTTCCTGCGTCTCGCCTGTGCTGGGTGAAAACGGTGCGCTTTCGCCATAGCCCACACTGCCATCGGCAAGCGTAACGGTGATGAGGACATTGCGGGCTTCGTCAGTGGTGCCAGTCGCGATAGTGAATGGTTCCAACATACGGATATTCAATGGTTCTACCGTAACGGAACGAATGGTGGTGCGTGACATAAATTTCTCTTTCAGCATGAATGTTGGGGTACACGAACATGTGTCTACGGGCCGATAATGCACATTGAAAATTTAACATGATGTATGAAACTGGCCTGTGTGCTCGTTGCTCTGGCTCCTTCGATACCTCACGTTATTTTTTCAATGTGCATAATCGGCGATGGGCACGGTAAACCGGCCCCTACAGGTTGGTGCGGTTGCGTTGTTTATCCTCGTGTCGCTCTATCGCCAATTCGATGAGCCGATCAAGCAATTGCGGATAGGGCAGGCCGCTGGCTTCCCACAATTTGGGATACATGCTGATCTCGGTAAAGCCAGGCAGCGTGTTGACTTCGTTGATGTAGACTTGCCCGCTCTCTTTCTCCAGGAAGAAGTCAACGCGGGCGAGGCCACTGAGGTCAAGTGCAAGAAAAGCTTTGCTGGCCTGGCGACGTATCTCTTCTGCCGCGGCCTGTGGGATATTGGCGGGAATAATCACCTGCGATTGGTTATCCAGGTACTTGGCATTGTAATCGTAGAATTCGTTGCTGGCGACGACCTCACCGACGACCGAGACGATTGGTTCATCATTGCCCAACACAGCACATTCAAACTCGCGGCAATTGATACCATGTTCGATAATGATCTTGCGGTCATACTCGGCTGCGACCTGCATGGCAAGTGTCAATTCAACGCGGTCATGGGCCTTATTGATGCCAACACTTGACCCCAGGTTCACGGGCTTGACGAAGCAGGGATAGCCGAGGCGTTGTTCAATGGCGTCCATGATGGTTTCTGGTGAGCGTTCCCACTCGTTGCGACGGTAGACCAGGTAGTCCACGTTGGGGAGACCGATAGCCTGGAAGACGATCTTCATCTTCTCTTTGTCCATGCCCAGGGCCGCACCCAGTACACCACAGCCAACATACGGCACGTTCGCCATCTCCAGGAGACCTTGCAGCGTGCCGTCCTCTCCATAGGTGCCATGGAGGACGGGAAAAATGACATCTAAGGCACCATTGTCGCGCAGCTTTTCTCCGCCCTGTACAGGAATGAGGCGGCGCAAACGGGGATCTCCGGTGAGGGTAACAGCAGTGGTCTGTGTGCCATCGTCGGCTTCCTCGCCAACGCTCTGTTCCGCCGCCATTAAGTGGGCTGGCTCAGTGCCAAGCAGCCAGGAGCCTTCCTTCGTGATACCGATAGGTACAACATCGTACTTTTCCCGATCCAGGTTCGCCATCACGGACGTGGCCGAGGCTAATGATACTTCGTGTTCACCGGAACGGCCACCAAAGACGAGGCCGATACGCAGCTTTTTATCTGTCATCATTCCATCCTTTTTATAGCAACTCTCGCATTGTCTCCATACGCATGCCACGCGACCCCTTAATCAATACCATATCGTCCTGTCGCACTTCGCGCTTGAGTACATCCGCGGCGGCTTGTTTCGCTGCTGCTAACTCCGCGGCGTTTTCTACATCCGCATCGCAGTAATAGACGTTGTCGGCAGGCATGCCTGCACGGATAGCCCCCTCGACAAAGTAGCGTGCCTCATTGCCGACGGCGATGAGATAGTCGATGGTGCCAACGATAGCTTCACCAGTGGCACGATGTTCTGCTCGCGCATAGTGCCCTAGCTCGAAAATGTCTCCCAACACGGCCCAACGTTTTCCGCCAGGAGTAATTTTGGCTGCTTTCATGGCCTGCGTAATGGCGATAATAGACTGACGATTAGCGTTGTAGGTATCATCTATCAGGGTACTGCCGTTTGGCCCCGGCTTGATTTCACCACGCCCTTTGGCGGGAGTCAGGGCTTCCAGGGCAATACAGATGTCGTCAAGTGAAATGCCAGCAGCGCATCCAGCCGCCGCTGCCGCCAGGGCGATAGTGATACCATGCTCTCCTGGCAGTTGCAATTGGATGGGAACATGCTGTTCCTGGTAGCTCAGAGTAAAGTTAAGCCCACGGAGCGTATCGCCGCTCGGATTGCTCCCACGTACAGCAGCTCCTTCGTCCATACCAAAGTAAAGCACCCTGGCCTGTGTTTTCTCATGCATAGCACGTACATTGGCATCATCGTAATTAAGGATGGCGATACCATCGCGAGATAGTACCTGCACCAGTTCACTTTTGGCGGTGATAACGTGCTCCTGCGACCCGAAGTAGCCCAGGTGTGCCGCGCCAACGTTGGTAATCATTGACCAGTGCGGGCAAGCAATGGTATTGGAGAGCCACGCCAATTCGCCGACCCACTGCGCACCCATTTCTAAGACCGCATAGCGATGCTGGGGTTCCAGGCTTAGCAAGGTGAGTGGATAGCCTAATTCGTTATTGTACGATGCGTAGGTTTTGAGCGTTGGAGCCTGACGGCTGAGTACAGAGGCCACGGCCTCTTTTGTGCTGGTCTTACCATTGCTGCCAGTGATGCCGATCAAAGTTGTGTTCTGTTGGCGTTGCGCACGGGCGCGGGCGGTAGCGTGCAGAGCTTGCACAACATCCGGTACCACGATCTGGAGAAATTCGGGCGCGATGTTTTCTGATGGTTCTGTGCAGAGCACCGCACCCGCGCCAGCCTGTACAACCTGGGGAATAAAACTGTGTCCATCGACGTGTTCTCCCTTTATTGCAATGAAGAGGTCTCTTGCTCGTATCAAGCGGCTATCGTGCTGTGCCGCGGGAAACTCCTGGGCGGGATCAGGGGTAGCGGTACTGTGTAATTGAAATGCGCCTTCATTGCTTTGCAATACATCATTGAGGGTGAACATGTTGCTATCTCTGTCCTTTACTGCTTTGTAATGTTGTTGAGCAGATTATATCATAGCGTTGTCGCGTGATATACTGCTTGCAAAAAGTCAAACGAGAAGGAGCGCAATTCATGAAAGCGGTTATTATCACACAACCGGGTGGGCCGGAAGTATTAGCGATACAGGATGTCGAGACGCCAGAGCCAGTGGGCGATTATGTGCGGGTACGCGTGCGTGCAGCGGGCATCAATCGCGCTGATCTGTTGCAGCGTGCCGGGGGCTATCCCGCACCGGCAGGTTCACCGGCGCATATCCCAGGACTGGAGTTCGCGGGTGAAGTTGATGCGATTGGGCCACAGGTACGTATGTGGAAGCCGGGGCAGCGCGTGATGGGGCTGGCCGGTGGTGGTGGTCAGGCCGAGTATATCCTGGCGCACGAAGGATTGCTGGTGGAAATTCCAGAGAACCTGGATTTTGTGCAGGCCGCCGCTGTGCCAGAGGTCTTTATGACCGCCCACGACGGTCTCTTCACGCAAGGCGGCTTACTGATGGGCGAACGCGTGCTCATCCACGCGGCGGGAAGTGGCGTCGGTACTGCCGCTATCCAACTGGCCCATGCTACGGGAGCTACCACCTTCGGTACATCACGCACGGCCAATAAGTTGGAGCGGGCGAAACCACTGGGCTTAGATGTGGCTCTATCCGCCAGGGACTTTGCCGCCGAGGTGAATAGTGTGACGAATGGAGAGGGCGTCCATCTTGTGCTGGATTTCATAGGCGCACCCTACCTCGAACAAAATTTAGCCGCTATCGCGCTGTGGGGGCGTATCGTCTACCTGGCAACGCTGGGCGGCGTCCAGGCCAACCTGGACTTGCGCCTGGTGATGGGCAAGCGCGTGTCCATACGCGGCTGCACATTGAGAACGCGCACGCTTGAAGAAAAGCTCGCGGTGACACGCCGTTTCGCGACCAGCGTGCTGCCCTTGCTGGCAAACGGCAAAGTCAGGCCAATCATCGAGCACGTCTATTCAATGGCAGAAATTGGGACTGCCCATGTCACAATGGCCGAGAATAAGAACTTTGGGAAGTTGGTGGTGCGGGTGGATTAGCTGTGAGCGTACCAGTTCATGCCAGGAAAAGTACACTTTTCCTGGCATGAACTGGTACCATTGGGAACCTGTGAGAGATACAGCATTCGATTATGTGAGGAAATTGTTCAGAATCGCTACATAATTTCCCGACTCATCGGGATGAAGGTTGAGCTCAATGTGATACCCTAGCCGTTGGTGGAGGTTTCGTGAGCGGATATTGGGTCCTTGGAAATTCCCAACGAGTCGTCGTAAACGCAAGTCGCCAAAGGCATAGTGAATGAGTGCCATACAAGCCTCAGAAGCGTATCCCTGGCCCCAGAAGCGGCGTCCAAAGGCAAAAGCAAGCTCCACCTCGATAGTATTATAGTCTGGGGAGGGCTCGGCACTCCAGCGAGAAAACGAATTGACATAGGTATTGAAATGAACTTGCCCAAGCAATGCTCCATTTTCTTTCAAAATTACTGCATGGCGTCCAAGTTCTTCATCCCGCCAGGAAGCCAAATGCTCGGCCAGGTGCTGGAGTGTGGCTTCTGGAGTCCGCACTCCTTTTCCGCTGTAGTAGCGCAGTACTTCGCTATCGGAATAAATTTCCTGATATAATCCATCCACGTCTTCTAGGGTAAAAGGCCGGAGTAACAATCGTTCAGTTTCCATAACTTTCATATCGTCAATCTCCTAGCGTTGTTTTGCCAGCACCAGGCGGCCCGCTAATAATGATGATGAGGAGCGGTCGACTCATTGTCATTGTCCGTTCGTTCTAACAGATCGTTCTAGAATGAGAAGTCCTGCCTCCTCTTCGCGTCCAACAACGATTGGAATGCTTGTGCTTGTGCTGGTTTGCATACAGAAATAGGGGTCTTCGATCAGTCCAGCTTCAAGGACACTGAGCGCGGAGTTACAGTGATCAATCACTTTGGGTGGTTCGTAGGCATAATACAGCGCAATGGCAGCATGCACACTTTCGTGTAAAGTGAGGGTGTCATTGCTTTGCTCGGCAGCAAGACGTTGCAACTCAAGGGCGAGAAAACCAGCACAGACTGCATCGTCAAGGGCAAAATAGCCCAACTCGCCGGAGCAGACAAGAGCAATCTTGCTGCCATGCTGCTGTGCCAATTGGAAGGCGTAGGCAGTGACGGCAGCCGCATTATATAAACTGCCCGCCAGGCGCATAGTCTGCGCCGGGCAGGCGTGGAAGGCACGCGTGCCATTGGTGGTCGTCAGAATCATTTCACGACCACTCAGGTCAATTTTGGAAAATTGCGCGGGCGAGTTGCCGTAATCAAAGCCTGGAATGGGTTTGACATTGCGTTCACCGCACAGTAGACGGCCAGGAACTGTCTCACTGGCGGCGCGTGCTTGCGCGACATTACCCGCGACGAGGATACGCGTTGCTCCCTGCTCGAGCATCACTGCCATCGTGGTGGTAGCACGAATGACATCTATAACAATGAAGATGTCATTCTGCTGGGCTGCGTTTGGCATGATCTCGGCGGGCGTGAAAAAGACGGTCAGTTGCAAGCTTATTTCCCCAATTTCTTCTGCTGCTCCATCTCTCTCAACTCTACGCGACGGATTTTGCCTGAAATGGTCTTGGGCAGTGTTGCTACAAATTCGATCTCACGCGGGTATTTGTAGGGGGCCGTGACCCGTTTGACATGCTCCTGGATTTCATGGGCCAGTGCGGCTGAAGCGGTATAGCCAGGGGCGAGAATGATATAAGCCTTGACGATCTCGCCCCGCATCTCGTCAGGGCTGGCGATCACCGCCGATTCCGCGACGGCTGGATGCTCTTTCAATGCGCTCTCAACCTCGAAGGGGCCAATGCGATAACCCGCGCTGATAATCACGTCGTCGGCTCGGCCCACGAACCAGAAGTAGCCATCCTCGTCCTTGTAGGCGCGATCTCCAGTGATATACCAGTCGCCACGAATACAGGCGTTGGTGGCCTCCGGGTTGCGCCAATATTCTTTAAACATCCACGTCGGACGCTGTGGCTTCACGCGCACTGCTATATCGCCCTCTTTATTGGGCGGCAGTTCGCTGCCATCGTGATCAATAACACTCACCTCAAAACCTGGCGAAGGCTTGCCCATAGAACCAGGTTTCACTTTGATCGGTGGAAAGTTAGCGCAGAGCAAAACGGTCTCGGTCTGCCCATAACCGTCACGGATGGTCATGCCGGTGGCCTCCTCCCAAATTTTGATGACCTCTGGATTGAGTGGTTCACCCGCGCCAACACAGTGACGTAGGGCCTTAGGTGGATGCACTTTGAGGTAGGCCATTGGCCCTTCAAGCACCATCATACGGTAGGCGGTGGGTGGAGCACAGAGCGTGGTGATGGGATAGTTGTGCAGCATCTCCAGCGTTTCGATAGGATCGAATTTGCCGCGTGCATCCTGCATAAACATCGCGGCCCCCATGACCCATGGCCCGAAAAGATTGGACCAGGCTGCCTTTGCCCATCCCATTTCAGAAAGATTCCAGTGTAAATCATCCTCGTGTAGGTCAAGCCAATATTTGCCCGTGATGGTATGGCCAATGGGATAGCTGGCTTGCGTGTGCAGCACCATCTTGGGATAGCCGACGGTACCGGAGGTGAAGTAGACCAGGCAGGGGTCATCGCTCCGCGTTTTGTCACCACTAAACTCTGGCGCGGCCTCTTTGACAATCCGGTGATAGTCCGTCCAATACTCGCGCCCCGCGACATCGGCATTGGATGGATTCACCAGTATTGTGTAGCGGATGGTTGGGCATTCACTGCGTACCTCGTCAAATTTGGGTGCGCCTTCGTTATCGGTGATGAACCCTTCAACCTCGGCCACTTCGGAGCGGAACTGAATATCTTTGGGGGTTAACAGTGTGGTGCAGGGGATAGGAATAGCTCCCAGCTTCATTAATCCCAGTACGCTCTCCCACCATTCAGGGAAACGTGGCAGCATGACCAACACTCTATCGCCTTTTTTAATACCCAGTGTGGCAAAGGCATTAGCAGCACGACTGGAATACTCAGCAAAATGCGCGTAGGTGATGCGCCGTTCTTCGCCCTGTGGACCAACCCAGAGCATCGCGAGTTTATGGGGGTCGCTGGCCCATTTGCCAATAACATCGGTGGCGAAGTTAAAATATTCGGGGACTTCCAGGTGAAATTGTTGCCGTTCGGCCTCGTAGTCGGTCATATGCGGCGTGTGGGTTGTGGACATAGGCAATGCTCCTTATTTAAGCATGTGGTGCAGTGCTGTGTTCTTTTGGTGGATGCACAGTATTATGCCGTACACAGGTTGTCTCAATATGATACCACATAGCCGCGATTAAGATAGTTTCTCTCACACTATGCATTGCACACGTCTGTACCATTCCGTATAATAATGCTACTCTTCTACCCGTTCCTCCAGGACAACGACGCTGCTTTCCTCGACCATTGGTTCGACGACGATATTGTGCAATGTGTTGGCAGTAAATGGCTGACCAGCTTTCGCGGTGGCGATCACTGTGACAATTGTTTCCATTGATGCTGCTTGCTCGAATAGCTTTTCCAGGGCTTTTGTTACTTCAAAGAAATCTCCTGGCTGGATTTTCAAGGTGAGGCGGTAATGCTGACCACCGCGACCAGGAGCGACCGGTTTCGTTGTCGATACTGCTGGCGTAGACGTAGTGATAGGGGGCAAAGGCGGTTCATGAATTATTGTTTTGTCGCCATAGTTCCCCTCTCCGCTATAGGGCTGCGGCTGTATCGCTCCTGATTGGTTTCCATCGTTTGTTGTAGATGTATGCTCATTGAAAGATTCGACTTTGAGTGGTGCTGGCGGTGTGAGCAATTGCTGGGCATACGCTGCTGAGAGTAAAAACGCTCCCTCGCCCATATCTATCTCGTGAACAGGGATGTCTTTGCCAAAGTGGATGGTGGTGGTCGCCGAGCCACCCAGAATGATAGCACCCTCACTGTCTTTGCGTGCATTGGCGACATAAGCAAAGATACGATTCTTGATGCCGATTTTGATGGCGTTGCGCACAACCTGCTCGTTCCAGATATGCGCAAAGTTGTAGTAACGGAAAAAGCAAGTTAGCAAGGCGGCAACGGAATAATATTGCCGCTCGATTGGCTCCTGCTCGTTCAACTTGATCTGCGCGACAATCTTGCTTGGCTGCACACTGCCCCAGACGACACGATTATCTAATGCTTCCCTGATGCGGATATGTAACTGGGGAGCCTGACTATAGCTCTGGACGGTCAGGGGATCGAGGATATAGGTCTGCCTTACCTGCTCACTGGATTGCGGTGTGTAGACGATGGGGTAGAGTTGCGAAAGGGCACCGCGTAATTCGTTTTCGATATTGCGTCTACGCTCAGCAAGCTCTGCTTCTTGCTGTGGCGTCAGTTGCCGTTGTTTGCTCTGGCTCTGCAAAAGTTCAAGGGTCAGTATCAGGCGCACTGCGTTCTGAGCGGAATCGAGCATATGACGTTCGGGTACGGCTAACGTGAGACCGTTGCGATATTGACGAGGGCCGTTGCCGCAATTTTCGATGAAACGACGCATCCCCTGCTCCTGCTTTTCCCGGTCAGGATGGGTATCCAGCCACGATGGAGGCAGGTAGACGATTTGAAACTCGGCCAGCCGATCGCGCACTTCATGGGTGTCATTGGGCCAGACAATGGCACCTCGCTCGTTATTCGTGACTTTGCCGAATTCTATACGCAGACGCTGTTCGATCTCTTCGTCGTTACGCCGTTGATTTTCATCAATGATCATTTTGTTTAAATTTGGCTGCGTTTCAAAGCGATAGCGCAGTTCACGACGGTGCAGGTAGAGCAAGCGTTCGTTGAGATCATGAATGGTTGTCTGCAAGATATTGCGGTCAAGGCCGGGGGCAAGGCAGGCACTCAAAAGTTCATTCTCATAGACGCCGCGTTCGATCTGGTTGCTGCCACCAAAACTGTAGAGCAATGCCGCTGTGGCAATACGCGTACCAGGAAGGTAGGACTGCAAATGTGGGCTTTCCTGTACCAGTAAGGCATCAACGGTATGCGACCCGGCATGGGGGCCGAGCAAATCCGCTTGCATGACAGCATCGTACTGTAATGGTTCACCTACTTGTGCCAGAAAGCTGGTGCGTACTTGCCCATCCGAGAGGGGAACATCGCCCGGCCCCAACAATGGTTGCGTTTGTAGATTGCCAGTCCAGAGGGCGTGGATGGCTGTAGCAAGGAACTGCAATGCACCACGTGTGCGCTGGTAGCTGGGCAAAGCACTCCATCGTTCGCGCATCAAGTCGAGCAGGGCGGGATGGAAAGGATAACTCAAGAGAATGCGCCCACGCAACTGTTCAGCCTGTTGGTGGGATTCTGCCGAGGAGGTGCCACCGGCGAGTAGGAAGCCGCGATAAACTTCCGCGTAGGCTCCTGCTACCTGTTGGCGCAGGATATCATCGCCCAGCACTGAGAACAAGCGTCGCTGCACAACTTGCAGCACCTCGTCGCCACTCACCGGTTCGCGGATAGCGTTCAGGCGTTGCACAAGTTTGCTCAGGATGCCCAGTAATTCCAGATTGCCACCAGACTCCTGCTCACTGGCCTGCAACGAATAGACCATCGCGGCATGCGAAGAAGCGGCAACCACTTCGGTGAGTCGTTGCAGGAACGTCATGGTCTGCCGTCCCAGGGTAGATTCGCCGACCACCACTGCCATTGCATTCTCGACATAAAGCAGCACTTCATCGAGCAACAACAGAGTTGGTGCATCTCCAATAAGGCGAGTGATAATCTCGCCACCGGGGGCAACCCCCAGGCGATCTTGCTCCGCCACTAAACTATAGCCCTCCGGGCCACCGATTTGCCATGCCAGTTCGCCCCACAGGGTGCGTCGCCGCTGTGCATTGACGTCGGCTGCGCCCATTTCCACGCCGGAGATGACGGCGATACGCACTGACCCAGGATCGGGTAAGGTACTCAGGTCGGGCAAATCGCTCAGTTGCTGGCGCGAACGAGCCAGGTGGTAGAGCGAGAGCAGCGTATGCGTTTTCCCGCCACCGAAAGGTGTGCGCAGTTGTAACACGCGGTCGCCGTTGTTGCCGCTTAACACACCCAACACGTCCGAGAGGATACGGCGTAACTCAGCAGTGAGATACGTGGCCTCGAAGAAGGCGTGGGCATCGCGGTAGATGGTGCGCACAGTGTTATCGCCCTGCACAACCTTGCTGAGGTTGACAGCGTAAGTGTCCATTGAGAGGTTTCCCTGAATTATATCGTTATGCGGCGTGACGACATGGTTCCATGCTGGCAGCGTCGCACGGTTACGGTGTTGGTCTATTGTCATGTTCCTCATCCTTTGCACTACAAAAATGTGTTTATCCCCACAAGGTCTTGCCAGTCATCTCGGCGAACATGCCACGCCAACCAGCAAGCAGACGGTCAATAGCTTTCTGTTCCTCTGTGCGATCCTGCTTCGTGGTGCCATCGCTACCTGCCGGAGCCAGTGCGTGACCGGCAAGGGCCTGTGCCACCATTCGCAGCTGATCGAGATTGGGATGCGTCTTGAGCAGGAAATCCTGCACGGCATACGGCTGTTGCTCCTGGAGCCAGAGCAGGCGTTGCAATATATCAATCAGTGGAGCGGAGTTGCCGCTCTCGCTGCGTATGCCAAGTTGCTCGTCATCGCCTCTCCCGCGAAAATCGCGCAAGACGGTGGTATCTTTGTCCTTCTTTGCCAGCCCCTTTTTGCCTATTGCCAGCCCACGTGGCCCGTCTAATTCTACGCCCATACCGCGTGCCAGCAGATTCATATCGTCAAATGGTGCGGCAATCTCACCGTAGAAAAAGCGGCCCGTCACATAGAAGCGCGTCACAATATCAATGGCCGCTACATGCATCCCCGTATCACGTTCCGCGTTATCATCGTTGGCACTGAGCAATCGTTGCAACACATGCTGTGCCACCTCGCGCTCAACCTCACCCAGATAGCTTGTCGCATCCAGTTCGTCGCCATTGGGCATCTCCACTCGTGCGAACTGCGTATAGGCCCGCAATCCCGCCCCAATCGTGGCAATCACCAGATCAGCCCCTGTGACTCCAGCTTCAAGTAATGTGTTCAGTCGCTCATGAATAATGCTGATCAACTGTGGTCGCACCTGACTCACATAGTCTCCCGTATCCTCATTCTCACGCCGACGCGCCACAAGGAAAATACTTGAGGCAAGGGCGGCAGTGCCAATGGCGGTACTACGTCCAGGACGTTCAGTATCAAGAGGCCATGCCTCGGTAATCACAAATCCCGCCTGTCGCAAAGCATCAATTAGGGTAGACCAGCCCAGTGTCGTTTTATGTGCATAGACACAAATGAGCGGTTTTCCTGGCTTCAATACACGATGAGCCTCAGAGAAAGCTTGCGCAATCATGGTCTCGTAACTTCGTTTAGCAACATCTTTATTTTTGTTGTGGCGATAAGAGGCCATGATGGCTTCTTGCTTTTTAGGGGTTAATGGTGTGCTGAAATGTTCAGGATAAAGGAAACCGATACTGCGTTTGAGCCAGACATAGAAGAAATCACTCAAGTCAGCGTAGTAAGGCGGGTCAGTAATAACTGCATCTACAGAAGAATCGTCAAAAGGTAAAGATGTAGCGGATATGCGAAAAACTTTTGGTGGAATATTTGAATTTATAGTGTAATCAATTGATTTTGCGCTGCGATTCAAGCTATCCGTACTATTGCCTGACCCATTACCAATCGGATTAATCTCTGCAAAATCCCACATCATTGGTAGAGCTTGACGAGCGTAAGTGTCGGCGACAAAGTCGCCGACACTTACCCATCTACAAAGGCTACTATTAAAGTCAGCAAGCCTATCTACTATCAAACCCAGGTATGTAGTAATGGCCGTCGCCAGCTCAGGTTCCAGACCCTCTTCAATCATTGCCGCGTGAGCATGGTGTACTACGGCAGTAAATGTGAGCAATGCCAGAAGTTGGCGTGGTGTAAAGAGGTCAATGAAGCGAGTCAGACCATATAAAGGTACTTTGATATTAAGTGTATCTTGGTCTTGCAGTTTCTCCAAAGGCAGCTCTATTTTTTCTTTGTCTATCAAATTGGTGATCCGTTGTAAAATTATATCCGAAGTAGGGATATACATTTCTTCCTTTGTGGTATCTAAATATACTTTCCCCTTGGTTTCTTCCTTGGTTGCGACGATTGCTATTAATTGTTGCCCTGTATTACCAGAGCGTCCTTCTTGTTTTATATACTCTAAACTAACTGATGCACCACAATGCCAACAAGCTGTATTTCCTCTTTTACTTCCTGCTTCCGGGTCAAAACCTAAACCTTGCAGCTTCGAGGATTGTACTTTTTCAAAACGCACTTTCTTTGTTGTGTGGTCTGGCGTCATTTTTAGTGCAACATAGTTGCCTTCTTTTTTCTTCAGCCATGTCTGGCGCACCAGAGGGACTGTTGCGCCGCAGGTGGGGTTGGGACAGAGAACAGTGCGAGTCCAGAGGTAGGCGATGGGAGTGAGTGTGCCATTTGTTGTAACTGCGTTCTGTCCTCCAGTAAGAGTGGATTGCACCATACTTTCTTCCGATGTGTGGCCATCATGTGGCGCGGGATAGAATTCAGCGAGTTGTGTTTTGGCGCGTTCGATGACCCATTCACCCCACTTCTTTACATCTGTTACCAGCGATGGGCCGTATTTTTGCGGGTAAACCAGCGTGCAGAGTTCGATGATATGTGCGACGGGGTTGAGGTCAACGGCGTAGGCTTCGCAGCCGAGACGCATAGCTTCGAGTGGAATGGAACCGCCACCTGCGAACATATCCAGCACACGCGGTGGTTGACCATCATTAGCGGCAAGGATATCTTTGCGGGCTTGCTCAAGGATGCCATCGGGGATTTCCCATCTACAAAGCTTGCGCATTCGTTCCATATACATTGCTCGTTCTGTGGCATCGGTAGGTGCTGGGACGAGCACACCATAGACAGCGGCACGCGCCGCAACAATTGGCCGTCGCGCCCACCAGAGATGCAGGGTAGAAATATTGCCGTGGCGCAAACTCTTCTCCCGCGAAGCTTCGGCACTGATCTCGCGGATAGGTATCAGGTCTTCGATGAGACGACGGTCGTTGTCGGGCATGGGTGTGGGTCCTTTGCTAGTGTTTTATCATTGTTCGAGGATGTCATCAGGCTCGATATAGCGGGGTGTTTTGCAAAGCTGCGTTATGCTATCCAGGCCGTAGGCAGTAATATAGGGAGGCGCGTCAAAGTGATCAAGTTTGCTTTTTACGAGTTTGTCGGCAACAAAAGATGTAATGCCTACATGGATATAGTAGTCTTCATTGCGAGCAGCTCGTACCAGAGCTTTTAAGTTATCACAATCCTTTGACATCAGGCCATCAGCTTTGATTTTGCATTCATATCCCTCGGCAAACGGGTTGTTATATGAAAGTACTGCAACATCTATTTGTCCAGTGACTTCCCTGCCACGCTCATCGAGAAATTTTTGATTGCTCTGACACTCGTCAGGATAGCAACGTTGTAAGATTAGTCTACTGGTAAGCCGTTCAACAATAGCACCGCGAAGAAATCCCACTATTCTTTCATTCTGTTGATAGAGAGCTTCTAACATATCGATAAACGCATCAACAGATTCTGGTGTGGTGTAAAGACCTTGCTCGTCAGGATATACCTGAACACTGATGCGAAGGTCTTCCAGGGCCTCTGTAAAGCTTGCCTGAGTACGTTGATTGAATTTTGCCAAAAAATTCGCGGCATTTCTAAAAGCTTCTTGATTAAGTATCTGTAACAGAACTGTGACAATACCACGGACGTTTTGATCCGAGAGAGCATTGACCATTTCAGGTCCACCCGGAGCGGGTTTCAATTTCATCCCAACCTCGACTTACTGTGTACGTTATTATTCGTTGTTGAAGTTTTTCTCATCTGAGGACTTACTGAGAGAAGGGTGAGGTACAATTTTTACCATTGTGAGCATCATGGGAGGAACTTGTAGGCGATTGCAGATGCTCAGCAATAATTCGCGTGCAAATGGTAATAAAATACTCAAGCTTCCTTGGTCTAAGAATAAACGAGCCTCTTCTTCTGAGTAGTTTTCGGTATAGGAGAACAATCCCAGCAGCTTAAAAGAAATATCAAAGGGAGGTGGCTTATTATGAGTGACTGTTCGAACACAAAGAGTCACCTGCGCCTGCGAATTCTGGATATCAACCTGCGTATCCTCTAAGTTAACTTGAATGTGAGGTAGGTTTTGGATGTCACCTGGAAATCTTCTCGCTATGATTTCCAGACAGAACGTGTTTTGCAGTTGGACATCGAAAGGTAGAAAGTAGGTGGGCTTTAGAGCTTGTGTCTCACTCTTCCTTACCAGTGCCCGTTCCTCTTCTGATGGGTGCTGGTATGATAGATCGGATTCCATGGCATACAACCCTTCCAACGTATTTTATTAGGCAGCAGAGGCACGTTTTGGATCATTTGTCTCTATCGCGATGGATACTGGCTTTGGTAAGGCCTCTGCTGATACTTGCCAACTCACAAAATGGGTAGTTGATGGTACAGGCTGGCTCTGAAGATCCTTGCCTTGATATTGTTCGTTGCACAACAAACCTGCTTGATGCAGTTGGCGCAAGTATGTTGCTGGTAGCTCGTATAACCATTGTTGTGCCTCTGTTGCGGTTTCAGAGATGCTCAAGGTGTACAATCTTATGGTAATGTTATTGAGCGCAGCCAATTCATCGAGTGATGCAATCGTAAGTTGCTTTTTGAGAGCCGCTAGCGTTTGGAAAGCTTCTGGTAATACATCCCGCAATGTTGCTTGATACTCTCTCGTGGATATCCCCTCTATTTCCGCCTTCTCTTCGAATATCGCTATAAGCTCAAGCAAATGCATTTCCATGCCATTGACGAAATGTTCGGCAATGGTTGTTAATCCTATTGCTTTATATGTTTCGGGAATAGTCAGAACAGACTCGATGATACGTTTGAAGTTTTCATGTGAAGGTTCATGTGACCTGCTCACTTGTTGCTCGAGATGCTCAAGAATGCGCTGAGTACGTAGTGGTGATGATACAGTGTTCAGGTGATTCTGCTGTATGGATTGGTCGTTGCTCTGCATAATATCCTCGCTACCTGTATACCTATTTCTTTTCTATATACTACGTGTTATATATCATATCATACTATCGCCAAAAAAGAATATGATAGTACCGCTTATTTTAAGCTTCCTGCTCACTATTCAACTTCGCTATCGCTTCACCTGGTACGCGGTAGCCCTCAATCACCAGTTGTTGCTGAATGACATTTACTAGCGTTAGAGCAGGATTGGCGATGGTAATAAGATGTGGCTCCGAGGCGCAGTTCCAGACGACGTAAAGCCAGTAGCTTTCACCGTGACGGTGCGCCTGGAGCCACTCGTTGGGAGTCAGCTCGACAAAATCACCTTCACGAGCACGCGACTTGACTTCGATACGGCGTATCTCGTTGGTACGCGGATTGGTGCTGCGAATGTCAAAGCCGCTACCGTCATAGTTTTTACTGATATCTTCGGGTTCCCAACCGCGAAGACGTTCATAGTTCATGACGTAATCCATACCGATGTGTTCGATTTCGTCGTCGCGTACCAGTTCACCGGGTGAAGTATTATTCTCTCGCTCCAATTGTGTGGCAAGCGATGTCTCGATCATCGGAACGACGAAAGCCGTTCCCATGTAGCGCACAACGCCTTCACGCACAACTTGTAAACGATCCAGTTCCGCTAATTTTTCACGCTGGCGCACGCGCAATTCTTTCTGACGGCGGTCGGCCTCGTCGCGGGCCAAACGTGCCGCTTCGTCACCTTTTTGCACACGCTGATACAACTGCATATAGCGGTGTTGCACGCGCTTGATCTGCTCTGTGAACATCTTGCCCACGTATTCGCGGCGAATCTGTAGGAGTTGCTGACGTTCTTTGGCCTGTTGCTGTTTCAAAGGAAACTGGACTTTGACACGTACCCATTGCTCTAATGCGACGATGGATTTGGGGTCAGGTGGTGTCATTGCACTCTGCACAGTGGCGTTCTCAGGGAGCGGTGTCAAATCGTGCAAGAGATCGGCTGGGGCCAGTTCTTTACCCTTTGATCCATCCATTACTGCTGCAAGTGTTGAGTAGAGAACCTGTGTGCGCGACTCGCCAGAACTATTACTGCGCCGATTATCGGTAATTGGCTCTTCGCTGATAATTTGTACTTCGAAGAAATGTACCTGGTAGCCTTTGGTGACATGTGGGTCAACGTAGACCGCGCTGTGGCCCTGTACAGCTTCCAGGTCGCTCATCAGCACCTCAGTCAGGGATGCTAAGAGGGGATGTCCAGGCGAGAGCAAGACAGCATCCAGGTGTTCGTTGCGCTGTTGGAGTGTTTTATCGAAGGTGAGCTTACGATATTCCTGGAAAGGAACGCCATAGCGTCTGGCTGTTGCCAGATTATGTGCGCGTAATCGAAGTGGAACACGCTCAACTGTGTAGAGACCATCAGCCCGCCTATGGACAGGCATACGCTCGCGTTCCGCTGCACGCAAAAAGAATTTCTCGACATATTCGGGCATCAGGCGACGTTCTTGTGAGAGAATATCGGTGCCACGTACCCAGGCGAGATCTACCTGGGATGTTGCCAGGGCAACTCCTGTTGCTTCCTCTAACTGCGTCAGTTGTTCTGTACTTAGCTGTTCGATTTGCCCTGTATATTCGTCAAGGCGTGCAGGATTGATAGCCGCTTCACGCAACATATCCTCCAGGCGCAACTCATTGAGTGCCAGCAATTGTCCGACAACGTCAAAGACGCGGTCACCAAGCTGGGTGCGAATCTCTTCAAGCTTAGTGAAGAGACGTTGCAGAATCGTTCCTTCGATGGTATTGGTAGCGACAAAATTGAAGATGTAGACATCCGATTTTTGCCCGATGCGGTGGATACGCCCCATACGCTGTTCCAGACGATTGGGATTCCAGGGAATGTCATAGTTGATCATTAAATGGCAGAATTGCAGATTGATGCCTTCGCCGGCAGCTTCTGTAGCGAGGCAGACCTGAGCAGATTCGTGGAATCGTTGGGCGGCTTCGCGACGCAGAACAGCACTCATGCCGCCATGAATTTCGCAGGTTGTGTAGCCCCACTGTTGTATGTGGCGACGTAGATATTCAAGCGTGTCGCGGTGTTCGGTGAAGATGAGCAACTTGCCCCGTCCGTCGGTCAATTCATGAAACTGCGCTCCTTCCATACACATACGTAAGGCTTTGAGTTTCGACTCTTCGCCTGAAGTCATGACAGTGGCGGCTTCGTACACCAATTTCTCCAGAGCTTGTACCTCTTCGTGCAATTGATCGACTCTTTGCACAACAGGGAAGTTTTCCATCGCCTCGTCTTGCTGTTCGTCCAGGTCGTCGCTCTCGTGTTCTTCGTCCTCATAACCACTGGACGCCAACAAGCGATATTTCTGCAAAACTTTCTCATGTTCACTAGCGGGCAAACGCTCCAGTTCTTGTAAGATTGTGCGAAAATGCGTGGCCCGCCGTTCAAGTGAGCGATGAATCGCATTCAAGCTGCTGGCGAGACGGCGTTGTAAAACAGTGCGGGCCAGGGCGACGCTACTTCGTCTTGCATTCCCTTGTTGATAGGGAAGAAACCGATTGATGTAGTTGGTTACATTGGTATACAACTGTTTTTCACCCCTGGTAAGCGTAAATGGAACGGTGTTCGCATGTCGCTTGGTGAAAAGTGGGTTGCCATCACGGTCACGCAGTTCCTCTTTAATGCGGCGCAGGAACCACTGGTCACGCCCACCTTCGCGGGTGTCAGCTAGAATGTTGCGGTCAAGTTCCAATCCATCATAGCGCGGATCGGGAAACTGGTCGGCATCGAGCAGACGCAAAAAATGCGCGAACTGGCCTGGGTCGCCGCTATGCGGTGTCGCCGTGAGCAACAATATTCGTTCCGCAGCGGCGGAGAGGCGTTCGGCGAGATAATACCGTCGCGTTTTGACGACCTTTTCTCCCTGGCTGCGAGCGGCACATTTATGAGCTTCGTCAATAATCACGATGTCCCACGGCACCTGTTCCAGGCTTTGCAGCACACGATCTTGTTTGGCGAAGTCAAGCGAGGCGATACATTGGCGATGGCGTTCCCAGATATTCCCGGCAAGTTGATTGCCAACCATGTCCGAGGTAATCACCTCGTATGTTTCATCGAATTTACTATATAGCTCATCCTGCCACTGGATCGTCAAAGGTGCCGGTGTCAGAATCAGCACATAATTGATGACGCCGCGTAACTTTAATTCCTTGAGCAACAGACCCGCCATGATAGTTTTACCTGCTCCAGGATCATCCGCCAGCAAGAAGCGCAGGCGTGCTTGTGGCAACATACGCTCATATACCGCTTGCAACTGATGAGGTAGTGCCTGCACACCCGACATGGAGACGGCAAAGAACGGATCAAAACTGTAGGCGAGACGAATACGCGCCGCCTCCACTAAAAGAAAAAAGTCGAGAGGATTGACCATTGCGGGCGCAATGTCTTGCTGCATTGCTTGTTCAATAAGTGCTGCCTCAAGGTCAATTGCAGGAACAATAATCTGGTCAGGTAGCCCATCGCGGGTACGCACCGAGAGGCTGACGAGTTCATCAAATGCCTGCGCATCTTCAATGTAGACAGGATGGCTATACTCTGGCAGCCGAACCTGAGAATGGACAGCGCGTTGCACCAACGCTGGTACATCAATGGACAATTCCTCGGACATGCTCTACTCCTCTACGTTGCTGCCAGACTCTTTTGTTGCGAGATGCTAGCTGAACAGATGAATTGGCACTGAGCTAGCATATACTTTCTCATCTACACTTTATGGCACGGCTATTCTACCAGATTGGACCAAAGATGTTAATATATTATGAACGAGCCACTCGTATATTATGGTGGAAAGTCTGGTTAGCCCACATCCCGCAAGATTTCCTGTGCCGCCCGCTGACCCTCCCTGGCTCCGCCTTCCATAAAGCCCTGGAACTCGATCGAGCAATGTTCGCCCGCGAAGTGAATGGGTTCTTGACGTGCGCCCTCGTAGCCGCCGAAAGCGGTGTATTGTCCTACCTTCCAGCAGGAGTAGCTGCCGAGAAGATGGGGATCGCCCGTGGGGTAGCTCAACGCGGCCCTGCCGGTGTAGTGCGTACTGATGCCGGGGAAGACCTGCTCCAATTGCTGGAGGCAGTTGTGGGCATAGCTCTGAATGATTGCCGAGTCACCGACGGTGGAATAGGCCGTTGGCGGAGCATAAGCGGCCCCTCTTGGCCCGCTCGTATAATCAACAAGCAGTCCGCTTGCGCCTGTTTGACCGGGGGAAGCGTCCCAGAGCGTCTGAATAGGCAGGTCCGTGATGATGAAACCGTTGTGAGCGCGGGGCCAGGGGCCATCCTGGTACCAGTAGGGCTGATCGAACTGCAAGAATAGCTTGGAGATCGTGCCGTAACCAAGCTGTTCAATGGCCGCTTGTTTGAGAGAATCAAAACCGGCCCGCCGATAATCGACGCGACGCAATGTGCTGAAAGGTAGGGTGAGGATCGCACGTTCGCACTGCACTTCCAATGAGCCATTGGCGGTGGCGAACGTCAAGGTGAGCGTATCATCTCGGTTCACTTCAAGTGTCGTCAGTTGATGGCGTAAGTGGATGCAATCATCCCTCAAGCTACTGGCCATAGCGAGCGGCAATTGCTCGTTTCCGCCCACGATTTTGCTGCTTCCTTGCAGCGGTCGGGAAGGGGTCGAACCACTTGCCATGTCACGCGAACCGAACATATAGACCAGGTTGAGAGAACTTTGCTCGTGCGTATCCAGGCCGAAGTAACCAGTACAGGCGTTGTCCAGCAAGTGGCCCAGCGGCGCTTTGTGTCCACCCGCGACGTACTGTTCAATCCAGTCATACACGCTCAGATGGTCAAGCCTGTAGCCCGTCTCTGTATAGTGAGCGTGGGTCGTGGGGAAGCCGACCTCCTGTACCTGTTGCTGTAGGAGAGCAGCGAGCACCTGGAAGTCTCCGGCCAGTTCTTCCGCGCCGTAATAGCGGTTGCAGAAATACATAATGCTTTGCGTGCGGTCTCCCCTTGCCATTCCCAGGTCAACGGTCTTGAGGCCGAAGCGTTTGATAAGTTGGTGTAGAGTCTCATGGTTGCCATCGATGAATTCACCGCACCACTCACTAACCATATCGTCCGCCCAGGTGATGCTATCGGAGTGCATACGACCGCCTATGCGGTCAGAAGCTTCGTAAATGCTGCACGAGAGACCAGCATCCTGCAACGTGAGAGCGGCGTTGAGTCCCGCGATTCCCGCACCGACGATAGCGATCCGCGGCATAGTTCTTCTCCTGAGGCGATGCTAGCCCTGCCCCTTGTTCTCCGGCTGGGAGTACTCGACGACAATGAAGGTAACGGTATCCCACGCGTTGTGGATACCGATGAACAGGAGCAGAACCGTAGCCGCACCGATGGCGAACAGTGTCGGCACCGGATTGCCAATGAGCAGAATCGCTGCGACGACGAGCGTTATGTAGGAGACGAGCGGAAATACTGTATGCCACAGCCAGTCTTCCAGTACCGGTTTATAGTCAGTCTGACGGCTCGTCCGCCGCAAAACGATGACGATGTATACCACTCCCCCCAGACCGCAGAGGCCGAGCAGAAGGCTAGCATTCCAGAGAACCTGCCAGGGCGCACTGAGAATCGCGGCGATGAGGAGCGCGACGCAAAAATGCACGACTGTTGGCGTGCCGAATGCCCCCATCGTCCCACTCGACCGTTGCATTCGCGTCCCCATTATCAAGGTAACCACCACGAACATCAATCCAGTCAGTGCCGCAGCAGCGGAGCCAATGATGACGTAAAAGTTTTGCCAGATGGTCAGCGACGACAGCGCAGCCTCTTGCATAATGGATTCCCTTTCGATTGCTAGCGGATCTCCAAACGTTCGATCAGGTCTCCCTGCATGGTAAAGAAAAAAGTGTGAGAACTCCTGACTGTCTCGATTATACACCAGTATAGCACAATCATGACGAAGGCCATGCAACGCAGAGAGCCCTGAGCAAGGCAGAATGAAAGATGCAATCTCTTGATAGATCGTGTACACTATGTATGACTCGATATATCGATGTGTGAAGTGAAAGCGAGGCGCAACAATGGCAGCCGATCGATCAGAGATTGCAGATAGCGTGTACATGCCTCTTGAGCAGTACCTGGCACTAGATGAGACAACAGACGGGAAATACGAATATCTTGACGGGTTTGTGTTCATGTTGCGCCCTCCATCCTCCGCCTATGATGGCCAGGCGGTGTTAGACCTGGCTGGCGGAAGCATCGCACACGCGGCGATCTGTGGGAACATTGGCACATTGCTTAACAATGCCCTACGTGGTGGCCCCTGTGTATTCTATACCAGTGATGCAAAAGTGAAGCTAGCCGAAAAGCAGTATCTCTACCCTGATGGAACGGTAGCCTGTGGTGAGCAGGAAGACCCGCAATACATCGTTAACCCTACGCTGATTATTGAGGTTCTTTCTCCATATACCGAGAAACGAGATCGAAACGCAAAGTTTAAGGCGTATAAGCGAATTCCGTCATTCAGTGAATATCTGCTGATCGGCAGTGAATACAAGAGAATTGAAGTTCACCGCCGTGAGGGCAGCTTCTGGAAACCGTTCTACTATCGGGAGGGCGATATAGTAGAACTTACCAGCTTAGATGTAACTTTTCCCTTTGAAGAGGTTTATTACCGGGTGAAAGTCTAGCTTAGCAGAAGCGGCGCGGACTTGTGAATGATTGCTGCAAGGGGCATGATGGCGACCAGGGCGGTCGCCATCATGCCCCTTGCAGCAATCATTCACAAGTCCTACTATTGAGACACTATATCATTGACAAGCTATGTATTTCTATGTTATGCTCTCTCTAGCGATACACTGTATCATTATTGAGAGGAAATTCGGTATTCATGGCAAGACGAGCAACGGCATGGCTTACATTTTCTATTGCCCTTTTATTTCTATTCAGTGCTTGTAGCAACGCGAACACATCTTCTCCGTCATCAGTTATTAACGTAGTAGCGGCAGAGAACTTCTACGGAGATATTGTTAAGCAATTGGGAGGGAGCCGTGTTTCCGTCACGAGTATTCTTTCTGACCCAAGCGTCGATCCACATCAGTATGAATCGAGCGTGCAGACTGGCATCGCGGTGAGCAAGGCGCAATTGGTGATTGAGAATGCCAGTGGCTATGATAGCTGGATGGATCGACTGCTCGCGGCTTCACCCAACAGCAACCGTATCGTATTGAAAGGCTATAATACAGCACCGACTCTATTGCCTGAGAATGAGCATGTCTGGTATAGCGTTGACAATATCGCCGCTATCGCACAAGCGATAACCAACGACTTGAAGAAACTGGACTCTGCCGATGCGACCACTTTTGACCATAACCTGAACGCATTTCAGCAATCGTTGACGCCAATCAGGCAGAAGATAAGCGAGATCAAAGCAAAGTATAATGGTACGCCCGTAGGTCTGACCGAGACTATTTACCTCTACCAGACGGGACCGCTCGGTCTCAATGTGCTGACGCCATTTGTGTTTCAGAAGGCCATGGCAGAGGGCAACGACCCACCCGCCAATAGCGTCATCACGGCGGATAACCAGATCACCCAACATCAAATCAAAGTGTTGATCTATAATGAACAGACGGTCACGCCATCCACGACCAAATTAGAGCATGATGCGCAGCAGCAACACATACCCATTGTGCCGATCACAGAAACAATGCCTTCCACCAGGACGTATCAGACGTGGATGCTTGACCAGTTGAATGCCCTGGAGCAAGCCTTAGGCAAGTAGCAATTTAAAAGACAAGAAGAGCAGTACTATGGAGCAAGAAACAGTCGTTGCATTAGAGCATGTCTCTATTCGCTTAGGTGGAAGAACCATCTTAGAAGACGTAAATATGACAGTGGACGAGGGAGAATTCATCGTCATGCTTGGCCCGAATGGGGCTGGCAAGAGCACCTTACTTAAGCTCCTGTTGGGTTTGCTCAAACCAAGCACAGGGATAGTGCGCGTGCTGGGGAAAACGCCACGCCGGGGCAACGAAGCGATTGGCTACGCGCCACAGCACCGGATATTGGAGGCCGATCTCGCATTACGGGCGCGTGATGTTGTTGGTTTTGGCTTGGACGGTCATCGCTGGGGTACTGGCTTCCCCAGTGCGCAACGGCATGCCTTGATTACCAATGCATTACAGGAGGTCGATGCCTGTGACTTCGCGGACGCTCCTGTCGGACAACTCTCCGGTGGGGAGCAACAGCGTTTGTTGATTGCGCAAGCATTGCTGACTAATCCGCGCTTGCTTCTATTGGACGAGCCACTGGCAAACCTGGATATCAGCCACGAGCAAGAGATCGTAGCACTGATCGCCAATATCGCGCGAGCGCGGAATGTAGCCGTGATCCTGGTATCGCACGATGTCAATCCATTGCTACCCGTGGTAGATCGTGTGATCTACATGGCAAACGGCCATAGTGCCATTGGCACGCCTGATGAAGTGATTACCAGTGGCACGTTGACGAAATTGTATGGCTCACCGGTTGAGGTAGTGCAAGCACTGGGGCGCGTCTTCGTGGTAGGTGCGGAGACGTAGGCTTGCGTTGCTTGTGTTAGGATAGACATAATGTTTGACATGTTACAATACCCATTTATCCAGAATGCATTCCTGGCCGGAGCTTTTGTCGCGGTCGTGGCCGCGATCACGGGCTATTTTTTGCTGGTGCGCGGCCTCACCTTTGCCGGTCACGCGCTATCGCACATTGGTTTTGCTGGTGCGGCGGGAGCGGTACTGCTCGGTATTGATCCGGTGATTGGGCTGCTCGTTTTCACAATTGGCGCGGGTATCGCCATTGGTATCCTGGGTAAAGAGATACGAGAGCGCGATATCGCTATCGGCATCGTCATGACCTTGACGCTGGGCCTGGGCGTGCTCTTTCTCTCCCTCTACAGTGGCTACGCTGAGCGGGCCTATAGCATTTTGTTTGGCACCATTGTAGGCATCAGCCAGAGCGATGTCCTGGTGACAGTCATTTTCAGCATTCTGACTATCGGAGTGTTATTGGCCCTTTTCCGACCACTATTATTCAGCTCGTTTGACCCCGAAGTGGCTGAAGCGCGGGGTGTGCCTGTGCGCTTACTCGCTATTGTGTTTCTTGTGCTTGTCGCCATTACTGTCTCGATGTCGATACAGATCGTTGGTATTTTGCTCATCTTCACGCTACTCGTCGGGCCAGTCGCTACGGCGGTGCGCATTGTGCAGCGGCCCGTGTGGGCCATTCTGTTAGCCATCGTCTTAGGCTTATCCTACACCTGGCTGGGCATATTCTTAGCTGGGAACGGTACCTGGCCGGTCAGCTTTTACATTGCCGCCATTTCCTTTGGCGTGTATCTTCCGGTGCGTTTCTTATCGCCTTTGTGGCATGGACGCCGGACGACGGTCAGGGAGAGTGTCAGGCAAGAGCCTGCTGGCAGCGTGCTTATGCAGGAGCCAGAAGCCGAAGTGACCAGGGCGACCGCAAGGGATCGCCCCTACTATACACGCTGAACGAGTATGAAATGCACTGTAGCATAGTAAGGGCGATCCCTTGCCACCCTCTCCGGGGGAGAGGTAATCAGCCCTGGCACTCATTCACAGACCCTGCGTTGAGAGGTGAGATATGTTAGAACTGTTTCGACATGATTTTGGACAAAATGCCTTTTTGGCGGGTACGATTGTTGCCATTGTGACGGCCATCATCGGCTACTTTGTGGTGCTGCGTGCGCAGGCCTTCGCGGGTCACGCCCTATCACATATAGGGTTCGCGGGAGCAACGGGCGCGGCCTTGCTGGGTGTCAGTTCCTTGCTCGGCATGTTTGCCCTGACGATGGTAGCGGCATTAGGTATGGGTGCGTTGGGCAAACAGGTGCGCGGACGTGATGTAGAGATCGGCATGGTGCTCTCCTTTGCGCTTGGCCTTGGCGTCTTATTCCTCAGCCTGTACACGCAATATGCCAGCGAGACCGTGGGAGTGCTCTTCGGCTCCATTCTCAGCGTGTCACGTAGCGATGTGCTGGTAACGCTCTATAGTGGGCTGGGAACGCTGGTCGTGATGGCTTTTTTGTTTCGGCCCTTGCTCTTTGCCTCGATTGATCCAGAGGTGGCGCAGGCGCGAGGAGTACCCGTCGGCCTGCTCTCCGTCATATTTATGCTGTTGCTAGCTATTACGGTGGCTGAGGCGATACAGGTAGTGGGTGTATTGCTGGTCTTTGCCCTGCTGATTGCACCGGCAGCCACTGCCGAGCGATGGACGCGTCGTCCTATCGCTACTGTTGCGCTCGCGGTGGGATTGAGCGTGGCCTTCACCTGGGGTGGCCTTGAGCTAGCTTTTAATAGCTCCTGGCCGGTGAGCTTTTATATCTCGGCTCTGGCGGCTCTCGCGTATCTCATCTCAGTTTGTGTCGCACGTTTACGCACACCACGCACCTATCGAGATCTGCCGCATCCCAGCCGCGAATGCGCTTAACGTCCAGCATTAGCATCAGGGATAGAGAAGAGATAGAGAAAGGAAGAGGTAACGTGATAGCGGAAAAAATTTTAGCCGCCTTTGAAGAATCATACCAGCGCAATACACGCCCACGTCGGCTCATCGCGGAGCGACTGATAGAACTTGCCGCCAGCGGAGCCGACTTCACGGCTGATGATCTCTGGCAAGACCTGCGCCAGATAGAACCACGGCTAGGACGTGCTACGCTGTACCGCTCGTTGGAGATGCTGGTGCATGCTGGTTTATTGGATCGTGTCGAGTTCGCCGATGGGACGCATCACTATCGTGTCTGCGGGGGTACGCACCATCACCACTTGACCTGTACATGTTGCCACAAAGTCGTAGAGGTAGACTTTTGCCTACCCCCGGCTCAGTTTGCCGCCCTTAGCCATCAAACCAACTTTGAAATTGAAGGGCATACGATTACTTTTTTTGGTCGCTGCGAGGAGTGCCGAAACGGGAAATGAGGGCGCACATCGGTATCATTTCCTTTCACCTCTTCTCGCCTTTTCTGTCTCACGTTTCCGTCAATCGCCGACCTTTTGAGATTCTGAATATGAGATGAGTTATGAGATTGGTCAAAAGAGGCATGAGTGCGGGGAGTATTCTGCTAGAAAAGTTGAGCAAATTGTCTCAAAAAACGGCCGTTTTTGGGACAACTCACTCTGTGGTTTGTCTTGATTCCTGTCCTCCTAGCTGACCCATAACCTGTCTAGAGACCAGCTTTTTTCCTCAGTTTGTGGCAACCGAACAGTATGGCAGAATCCTTTGTCTTGACGCATATCCTCTTCCTTGGTCCTATTTAGGAACCATAACATATCCTTTGGTCCAATCTCATAAAAAGAGGCTCCAACGCCCAGTAGCTATTGTACTTTCTGTCTCAGAAATGCGTCAAAACGGACAAGATATGGGCAAAAGAATTGTTTTTTGCTCCAAAGCTGAGTATACTTTCAAGTAAAGCATCTGTACAGAAGGCACGCGCAAAACAAACTTTTCAAAAGCATCCTATCTCTGTAGTTCCTGCTAGTTAGTCGTATCAGCAACGGTGAGGCATCATATTTTATGTATGAAAAGGAGTCTTACAATGGGATTATTTGGTCCCCCCAATGTGCAACAGCTTAAAGCCAAAAGGGATGTTCAAGGGCTGTTTAAGGCGTTGGGATATCAGAAGGACTGGCATGTGAGAGCCTCGGCAGCACAGGCGTTGGGGGAACTTGGGGACAGACATGCTGTAGAGCCGCTCATCGCCTCGCTCAAAGAGAGCGATGGGAATGTGCAGCAGGCAGCTGCACAGGCACTGGGACAACTTGGAGATACTCGTGCTGTGGAGCCGCTCATTGCCTCGCTCGAATTCAAGTGGATGCAGCCATACTACTTTTTCGTGCAACGGGCAGCAGTGCAGGCGTTAGGGAAGCTGAAAGATAGACGTGCAGTAGATCCTCTCATTGCCTTAATCAACATCAAGTCGAGGCAGAATGAAGTCAAGTTGGTGCAGCGAGCAGCAGCAGAGGCATTAGGAAACTTTGGGGACTCCCGTGCAATGGAGCCGCTCATCGTCCTGCTCAAAGATATTCATGCAAGCGCATTCATACGAGTGGAAGGACCTTCAGGAGATTTCCAGGCTGATAACGATTTACTGAAAGCACTTGCACGAGCATTGGGGCAAATTGGAGATGCACGCACTGTAGAGCCTCTTCTCTCCATACTCAAAGCACCAGCTTATGAGCCAGGAATTGGGCTACACAGCGACAGCAAGAATTTCCTGACGACAATAGTGGAGGAAGCAGTAACACAAATTCGGGACTCCCGTGCAGTGAAGCCGCTCACTGAAGCACTCAAAGATAATACTCCGAATCCAAAAGCTGCAAACCCGTTCGTTGGAGTGCTTACTCTCTTACAGATGCGCCAGGTTGCCGCTAGAGCACTAGGAAATCTTGGAGACATTCATGCCGTGGAACCACTCATCGAAGCACTCAAAGACAGTAACATGGAACTGCGTCAGATTGCTGTAGAGGCATTAGGGAAGCTTGGAGATACCCGTGCCGTGGAGCCACTCATTGCGTTGCTTGAAGACAGTGATGCGAAGGACAAAGTACAGGAGCAGATAAAGGCATCAAGAGATATGCAAGCGCAAGCGGGAGGACCGACGTATACAGCGGTGGTTCTTTCACCCAGTGGAGACCTTCACGCAGAGTGGGAGCTATGGAGAATCTCGGCAAGGGTGCTTGGGGAACTTAGAGACCCACGAGCGGTTCCACCGCTCGTCAAGTTAACATCTGATGGACAGGTAGCAGAGGCAGCTATCGAGGCACTGCAACGAACAGTTGAGCATACCGCCGCAGGCATAACAACAGAAGATCTACGCTCAGTTCTTCACCTCGACAATGTCGTGCAACTCCATCCTGGAGGCTCAATGCATTTCCCTGGTGATTATTCCAAGGCGGTAGATTGCTCGCAAGTGAAGCTACTTGCTCAGCAGGAGTTGATCCGGAGAGGACTGGCGGTCTAGCCATACGTATTCAAACAGTTAATGAAACCAGCACTGGTCGGGAAATCGAGTTCGTTGTGTATCACCCATCGAGAGGTAAGTCCAGTTGAGTCCATCTGATGGAATCATAACCTGTCCGTCTCGTCTTTGAACGATAATCTATCCGATGAGGACGAAACCAATGTCAAATCACACACTCCCAGCAGAATGAGAAAGTAAGCATGATGGTAGTTGACATCGAATCTCGAACAGGCTCGACACGAATCTTCGAGCATGAACATGAATCTTCAAACAATAGAGCTTATCTGTAGCCTGATACCTACTCCTGCAAGATAAAACTTGATAATTCGCTTTTACTGGTTCTATTAACTTCTGCTTGAGAAGTCATATTGTATGATGCAGCAATGAGCGTACCGTTCTTGTGCGTTCGTGAATTCATGTCGAGATCTTTGACACTAATCGTCGAACAAGACATTTTCTCAAGCTCAACTCTGTTCGAGAATTGGTGTTAACTACCATCCATGAGCCATTGAGTGATCTCATTTACAGACTAGCGGTATCTTTTCCCATCAGGCAAAATCGCATCTTTGAGAGATCGAGCACTCTTCAGGCTATATGCCGTTTGCAGGTCGAAGTATTCGCCGGCGTCTAGGTAGGCTCCTGCCAAGTCGGCTCCTGTTAGATCAGCATCACGCAGCTTAACATTAATGAGGTTGGCCATCCCCAGACGGGCTGCTGTCAAATTGGCATACATTAGGTTGGCCCCCCTTAGATTAGCTCCATTCAGGTTGGCACCCGTTAAGTCGGCACCCGTTAAGTCGGCATCCGTTAGATCAGCTTCATTCAGGTTAGCTCCACTTACGTCGGCAGTATTTAAGAAGGCACCACTGAGTCTAGCTGTATGCAAGTCAGCTCCTTTCAGATTAGCTCCAACAAAATTGGTTCCTCTCATGTACACTCCACTCAGGTGAACTCCCCGTAAGTCGAGACCTGAAAGATCTGTGCCTTCCAAACTGAGACCCTTCAGATCTAATTTCTCTGGACTTCCTGCCTCTCGAAGAAGACGCAGGAAGTCTTCTCTGGTTAACTGTTGTGGTAAAACTGTGCCGAAGAGATCACCGGCACTTTGAAGTTGTTCTTGAGTGAGATTGATGGCTCCCCGTAAGGAAGCAAAACGCATGTTGGCTCTACTGAGATCAGTATTACTTAAGTTAGCTCCGTCCAGGTTGGCAGAAAGCATATCAACTTCACTCAAGTTGGCATGACTTAAATTAGCATTAACTAAGTAGGCATCATCTAGACTGGCGCCACTCAGGTCGGCACCACTCAGGTCGGCACCACTCAAGTTGGCAAGCCTCAAATTAGCATTACATAAGTTAGCAGCTAACAGACGGGCATCATTCAAGTCGGCTTGCCGCAGATCGAGACCTGAAAGATCTGTGCCTTCCAAACTGAGACCTTTCAAATCCAACCTCTCCTGTCCTATGTCCCTCTTCCTCTGAAGAAGAAACATTACACCGTTCCTGGTTAACGGTTCATGTCTTGTCCCATCAGGCAAAATTGCGCCTCGCAGATATTTCGCTCTTAGCAGTTCTAACTGAGTAACACTGGCTCCTTTCAGGTTGGCTCCTCTCAGATCAACTCCATCCAAGTTGGCTCCATCCAGGTTGGCTCCTCTCAGGTTCGCTTTCTTTAGCGTGGCATGTTGCAGGCTAGCTCCATTGAGGTTGGCTTGAGCTAAATTGGTTCTGTCCAACTTTGCTCCCCTGAGATTGAGACCTGAAAGATCTATTCCTTCCAAACTGCGACCCTTCATATTCAACTTCTGTGGATTTCCCGCCTGTTGAAGGCGAAGCATCATGTCTTCCCTGGTTAATTTTCTCCAAAACATATATTCCTCCTTTAGACATTTGGAGGTAAAGCAGACTTTCTCGGGAGAGGTCCCTTGCTCCCAGCCTCTCACCAAACGAACGATTGTGAGACGCCTACCTTTCTCTCGCTCAGGCTCTCTCGTGCTGTTGTTATAACACCTAAATTGCGGACTTCTACATTCATGGAAGGGCCTCTCACTATTTCCTGATGCTTTTCTGTGCTCGTAGGTAGTATATCACGATACGTAATATCTGAGCTATGAACCCGTTGATACTTATATACCATCACAATTCTCACACGAAATGGGAAGGATGGTCTAGTCGGTAACAACAAAAGGCCATCCTATGATACAATGGGAGCAATGCCTCTTTCCTGGCATCAACGGACATTGAACAACGTATCTACTCGAATAGCGGTGCGCCATCCTCGGTGATCCATACATAGAGGGTGCTAGCATCTATTCCGCTGGTACCACAACCCCAATACTACCCAACTAAAAGGAGTAATGAATGCACGTTAAACTTGATGTTCTCAAAGAAAAGGGTTTTGCCGTTTTGCGTAACTACGATGGTCCCCAGGTTCCCGAAAAGGAATGGGCAGGCCTCGAATATATGGACTGGAAGAGTGGTGGCGATACCAACTTTGCCCCCATCGCCTCTGCCTTTGGCGAAATGGAATGCCGCGGATTTTGGGATCACGGGAAATCTGACAAAAACGGTATGTGGACGAAGAATGCTGAAGTATGCCCCACATTAGTGGAGTGGACAAAGAACGTACACGCGAACTATGGACGTGTTCGCATCATCAAACTCAATCCCAATACGTATGAAGAAGCTGTCCATAATTTGCACCTCGACGACAACAACCGTCTCAATCCCGATGGCGATGGCTGGGTTGTGCGTGCATGGCTGCAACTCACCGATAACCCCAATTCATATATGATTCTGCGCGAAGACAAGGATGATCCGACCACTGAGACGCGCACTTCTCTGCCAAGGAATCGTCAGATGGTCATCGACTCCCAGCGTCTGTGGCATGCCACATGGCATCCAGGCCCAGAACCTCGCTATGCTCTGATTGTCTCCTTCGAGAGCGGCGAAGCACTAGAGCATTGGATGGAGAGCCAGGGCGCGACCGCCCAGGTTCACTAATACTTACCTACCATTACCATTTGGCCAGGGCGACCGCAAGGGATCGCCCCTACCATACACGCGTAAATCGGCTTGACAGGCTCGTGTATGGTAGGGGCGATCCCTTGCGGTCGCCCTGGCCATAATTCACAGACCTTGGTGCCTGTTCAGGCACGCGCACCCATTCCCTTCCCATACCCCCATTCTTACAGCGGGATATTGCCGTGCTTCTTGGGCGGATTGCTGTCCCTCTTATTTTTTAACATCTCCAGGGCCGTGATGAGCTTGGTGCGTGTATAATGCGGCTCAATGATCTCGTCGATGTAGCCACGGCTGGCAGCGATGTAGGGATTGGCGAACTTCTCAATATACTCGTTAATCAGTTCTTTGCGTCGCTGTTCGGGGTCGTCGGCACGTTCAATGTCATCTTTGAAAAGGATATTTACCGCGCCCTCTGCCCCCATGACCGC
>JADEYI010000828.1_pt1 | contig 32774 bp, 33 predicted proteins | sample 8542331 | NCBI WGS metagenome assembly JADEYI01 (sample SAMN16510988, study PRJNA670497) | mine drainage metagenome | isolation source: biofilm near Copperflume 1 | place: Germany: Marsberg coppermine Kilianstollen | collected 2018-02 | reverse complement strand
GGTCGCCTCGGAGAACGCGAATCGAGACCCGAGAAAGACACCAGCCACCTAGGAGCGTTTGGTCGGACTCTTCCGTGCTCCGCTGGCTCTTGCTCCGCTGGCCTTCGCCTTGGCGCTCTTCGTGGTCGGCCCCAGGGCTGTCTCCGCGGCCGTGCCATTGTCACCAGGCGAGTCGGCGGACTTGATCGTCTCGGGGTCGCCGGCTCTCTTTGACGATCGCGTTGCGGTTGCCGTCCTGCTCGCTGCCGGCTTCGCACCGTTGGCCCTATTTGCCGCCGCCTTGGCCCCCTTGGCCCTCTTCGGGGCCTTGGCCCTGGCGGCCTCCGTCCCATCCCGGCTGTTCGTCGCCGTCTTCTTGTCGGCCGGTGCCGGGGCCGGAGCGTGTTCGGTCGCCCTGTGTGGACGCCTGGCCGAGGGCTTCGATGCCGGAGTGGCCCTGGGGTGGGACCCCCCGCTGGCGGGACCCGAGACCACCGCCTTGAGAGCACGGGCCGCACTGCCGGGAGTGTTCGGGTCGACGTTCTGGACCACGGCGTGGATGGCGTCCCGGGCCGAGTAGCCGCCCGAGTGGAGAGTCCCGCCGGTTCTCGTGCTCCGGGTCAACGACCTTCGGGCGAGCCCCAGCATCACATGGTTCGAGGTGGGCTTCTCGTGCCCCGCCATCTTCGAGGCCGAGTTGACCAGCGACACATGCGAGAACGCCTGCGGGAAATTGCCTACCAGTCGTCCGACCACCGGGTCGTACTCCTCGGAGAGCAGTCCCAGGTCGTTGCGCAGGCCCAACAACCGGTCGAGGAGCTGACGCGCGTCGCGGTCGCGACCGAGCAGAGAGAGACAGTCGGCCAACCAGAACGAGCAGGCCAGAAAGGCCCCCTCGCGTCCCGTCAAGCCGTCAACGTCACCCGTCTCCGCCGTCCGATAGCGGAGGACGAACCCGCCCTCCACCAGCTCGCGCTCCACGGCCTCGATGGTGCCCCGAACCCGTGGATCGTGTGCAGGGAGGAAGCCCACCAGGGGAATCATCAGCAGGCTGGCGTCGAGGTCGTCGGAGCCGTAGTACTGGGTGAACGAACCCTTGCCGGGGTTGAATCCCTGGTCGCAGACCTGGTCGTGGATCTCCGTGCGAATTTCTCTCCACTCGTCGACAGGTCCGTCCATGCCGTACTCCTCGGCGGTCTTGATGGCGCGATCGATCGCCACCCAGGCCATGACCTTCGAGTGGGTGAAATGGCGCCGCGGGCCTCGGACCTCCCAGATGCCGTCGTCCGGCTCGCGCCAGCCGTCCTTCAGGAAGTCCATGAGCGCCAGTTGGAACTCCCATGTTCGGTCCTCGGCACGTTCGTGGGTCTGCAGGGATTCGTACAGCGCGGACATCACCTCGCCGAAGACGTCCAGCTGGAACTGGCCGGCTGCGGCATTGCCGATTCGCACTGGTGCGGAATCCTGGTATCCGGGCAGCCAGTCGATCTCCCACTCATCCAACCGGCGCTCGCCCGCGGCCCCGTACATGATCTGCAGCTGGGCCGGATCACCGGCTGTAGCCCGCAGGAGCCAATTTCGCCACGCCATCGCCTCCTGATAGAAGCCCCCTCGCATCAGGGACTCGAGGGTCAGTGTGGCGTCGCGCAGCCAGCAGAACCGATAGTCCCAGTTGCGGCTGCCTCCCAACGTTTCGGGCAGTGAGGTGGTGGCGGCGGCGACGATGCCGCCCGTCGGCTCGTAGGTGAGGGCCTTCAGTGTGATGAGCGAGCGCATCACGGCATCCCGATGATCGCCGACATAGGTGCACTGTGACGACCAATCGGTCCACCAGAGCTCGGTGTCCTGGATCGCATACCCGGCATCCACCGGGCGGGGAGGCTCTTCGCTGGCCGGGAACCAGGTGAGCGAGAAGGGCACCCGCTGGCCTTCGGTCACCGTGAACTCACCGACCGTGGAGAAGTCTCGACCTTTGCATTCGATGGGGGTCCAGAGCGAAAGGCCGTCGGGACCGGCGATGGCTTGCAGGGTGCCGTCCATCCGGCGCACCCACGGGACGATTTGGCCGTACCCGAATCGGATGGTCAGCTCCATCGTCATGGTCACCTTGCCCCGCACGCCTTCGACCAGGCGCACCACCTCGGGGTGGCGCTGCCGGATGGGCATGCAGTCGACCACCCGGACCGTGCCCTCGTCGGTCACGAACTCCGACTCGAGCACCAGGGTGTCGCCCCGGTAGTGGCGGTGGGTGGCGAGGTGGGAGCCCTTGGGAGCCAACTTCCACGATCCGTGGTCCTCGTTGCCCAAGAGCTTGGCAAAGCATGCGGCCGAATCGAAGCGGGGCAGGCACAACCAGTCGATCGAACCGTCCCGGCCCACGAGCGCTGCCGTGTGCAGATCGCCAATGATCCCGTAGTCCTCGATACAAAGCGTCATGTTCCCATGTCTAGTCGGGGGCATCCCCTGGTGGGGCCCCGGGCGACCTCCCGACCGGGATCCTCCGGTTCAGCCCGGGGCGCAGGCACCGGTGCCGATCGGCGCCGAACCGGACTCCGCCTGCACCACCCGGGACAGCACCCCCGGCGAGGTGAGCGCGTAGCCGATGTCCCCGTTGGTGGTGGACCGTGAGAAGACCACGCCGATCACCTCGCCGTCCGGCTGGACCAGGGGGCCGCCCGAGTTGCCCGGTCGGACCACCGCCTGCACCTCGTACACGTTGCGCACCGTGAGGCCCTGGCCGTAGATGTCGCGACCCTGTGCTTCGAACACCGCCATGACCCCGGCCGGCGCGGCGGTGAACGGACCGCCACCCGGATAGCCGAGCACGGCGGCCTCGACCCCCCGTGAGACCTGGTCGGGATCGAGCTGCAGTGGTGGCTCGTTGAGGCCGCTCACCCGCATCACGGCAAGGTCATAGGAAGGATCGAACAGCACGACGACCGTCGGGTGCGGGAGACCGGAACTGTCCTGGACCACAGGGTGGGCGATCCCGGCGACCACATGGGCGTTGGTGACCACGAGGCCAGGACTGGCCACGAAGCCCGAGCCCTCTTGGATCTGCCCGCACCCATCACCGACGATCTTGACCGTCGACGCCCCGGCCCGGATCACTGCCTGTCGGAGCAGGGCATTGTCGGGAAGCGACACGGGTCCCGCAGACGCTGGCGCCAGTTGAGCAAAGACCGGTGGGAACCCTTCGGCGGAGAGAAAGCCCTGGACCCGCGAGAACACCGAGGGCGGGGCGGGAAGCAGGGTGTCGAGGGAGCGGATGATCTTCGACTGGTCAATCGATGCGTTGAGGCTCAGCGAGGAGCTGTTCACCAGGGTATTGGCCAGCAGCCAGGCGGCCAGAAGCGAGGCGACCACCGCCACCACCACGCCGAGGGCCGAGTCCACCGAGCCGGCGATCCCGCGGTGGACCCGCCGGAAGGCCAGGTTGCCGGCAACGCGCCCGACGATGCCGCACAGGATGGCGACACCCAGCATGGTGACCAACGCCACCGAGGTCCGAGCCGACTGGGCGTGCACCTGTCTCACGGTGACCGAGGCGAGCATGGCACCGAGGTACAGCCCGATCCAGAACCCCCCGAAGGAGAGCACCTGGACGATTGCACCCAGTCGCAGGCCCTGGATGGCCGCCAACGCCACCACGACCACCACGATGAGATCGACCAGGTTCACTGCGGTGTCCTCGTGCCGTTCGGCAAGTCTGAGTTGACGGAGAGCCGATGGACCAACACCACCGGCCTACGGTAGACGGACTTCCTCCGCGCCTGGACGTCATCACCGCCCGACCGGGGTCGGCGTGGCAAGATCTCTGGCGCAGTCGCACCATCGGTGGCGAGGGGCCGGTTTGAGGGCACGCATAAGGAGTGAGCGGGTTCATCGTGAACGGTCAGACACCGCCCTCCCGGGGCGTTCGAGCGCTAGCGGACCTGCGATCACCCCGTTCGGGGTGGAGCCCGCATCCCCTGGCTGCAGGCGGCGAGATCGACAACGACGTCATCAAGGTCCGCTGAGTTGCCTCACCGAATACTCCGCGCGCCGTCTGCCCGGATCGTCCGCCTCTGCGGCACCGGATCCGCTGCCATCTGATCGGGGATCGGTCATGGTGTCGAGGAAGACCGTGTCCGGATCCGTTCGTCACCGCCTTGGTCCCGTGACCTCGCTGGTGTTCGTGGTGGCCGTCGCGGGCGCCTGCAGTGCCGGCACATCGCCGTCCGGCCCGCGATCGGGGACCCCCATCGCCAACGGCTCGCCATGGTTCGGCGCGTTGACCCCCGCCGCACTTCCGGCACCGGTCAACTCCCTCAGCGCCTTGGACTGCCCAACCGCCAGCTCGTGCTGGGCCGTCGGCTCCACAGTCGGGGGAGCCGGGGCGTCGAACGGTGCGGCCGTGATCGCCACCACGGACGGTGGCTCCACATGGAGGGGTCAGGTCATCCCCGCGACGGTGGGCTACCTGTCCGGAATCTCCTGTTCCGACCAACGCCACTGCGCGGCAGTTGGTCAGGCGGACCAGGCGTCCAATGGGCAAGGAGCCGTGATCACCACGTCGAATGGTGGAGCCACGTGGACACAGTCGCCGCCACCCCCCGGCATTCTCGACGTCACTGCGGTGTCATGTGGTGCCGACCGCCGGTGCATGGCCATGGGAACGGCAGCGGTTGGCACCGTAGCCCTCGTCTCGGTGTCGCCGGCCTCGGGGTGGGTACAGGTTGGGGCACTGCCGGCGGGCGTGGCGGGCGCCGCCGACATCTCATGCTCGGACGACCTGCGCTGTTGGGTGACCGCTCACACCTCGATCGATGTGGACCGCGTTGCAGGAGCTGTTGTGCTGACGACCAACGGGGGGCGGACCTGGACCACGCTCACCATGCCGACAGGGCTCGGGTACCTCACCGGTGTGTCCTGTCTGAGCGGGCCTGCCGCTGGCAGTGGGGCCCTGCCGCTCCCGTCATCGACGACGACCCCGCCCAGCACACCGGTTGTGACCGCGACCTCGACGACAGGACCCACGACGACGTCGAACGGGTCCGGCCCCACCGCCACCGGCGCCCGGGTCGGAGTGGCCGGAGCTCGATGCACCGTGGTCGGGACCACGGCCCGCAGTCCTGGCATTGCCCGGAGCGGTCACGGACTCATCCTCACCTCCACCAATGGCGGCGCCCACTGGACGAACCAACCGGTGGTCGCCACCGCTGCTGCCCTCACGGACGTGTCCTGTCCGGCCTTGGACTCCTGCGTTGCGGTGGGGAGCTCAGTGGCCACCGCCACCCAGGCCGGTGTGGCGGTCTTCACCGGATCGACCGATCATCCCTGGAAGAACGCGGCGGTGGTCGGATCGGCCCAACCCCTGTCGGCGGTCAGCTGCGTCTCCAACTCCCGCTGTGTCGTGGTCGGGGAGTCGACCAGCGAGCACCTGGTCGGGGGCTGATCGGCCGGCCCGGCCATCCACCGGGCATCGCGACCCCACCACTAGCCTCGCAGGCCATGGCAGGGCATCCGTCCCGATGGAGAGGGCGTCCCGCCTCCGACAGGGCCGGGCTTCGCCACCTGGAGTGCCGGGAACGGCTCCGCCCGGGCGGAACGGGCGATCGGCACCCGGGATGACCACCAAAGTGGGTGGCCGGCCACGTGCCCGATGACCGGACCACGGCCACCGAGCTGGGGACGGCTCTCGGGACGCTTCCGTTCCCCGACCTCGCCTCTGCCCTGGCCCGCCGCCCGGATCAACTGCGCATCGCAGACGGCGCCTGGGACCGTCTCGAAGCCATCAGCAATTCCGGCCGATTCGCCGCCGAGTTGGCTCTTTCGTTCGCCAACGGCCGAGCGCTGCTCGACGCCCGGGACGGGCTCCGCGGCAGAACTCCCCTGACCATCGAGTGGACCGGGGGCCGACGGCCCCCCGGGGACGAGGTGGCGCCCATCGACCTCCGCATCGACCACGTCTACCTGGTCAGCTGCAAATACCAGTCGGATATTCTGGCCAACGCCTCGCCGGGCCGGCTGTTCGATGGGCTGCTTGCCACCAGCGGGGACTGGGATCGGACCGACTGGTACGAATCTGTGGCGTCCGTCGAGCTCACGGCTCTGTACCGGGCCTGCGTCTCGGCCACCGGGCTGACCGGGTTTCCGCCGGCGGTGTCGGAATGCAGCCGGGACGAGCTCGTCGCCCTGAGGAAGGCCCTGGCCACGCGGGCCTATCCGGATGCCCCGTCGCGATCCGCCTATGACGCGCTGTGCCGGGCGGTGAGCGCGGCCTCGGCCCGTCGGTGGTCAGAGCGGCTCGAGTCGTCGGGCGTCGCACCCGAGACCATGCTGTGGCGGCTGTTGCGCATCGGCAGCGCCCCCTATTTCGTCCTCGGGATCGATCGCCGGACCGGTGCGCCCGCCCGCTTTCGCATCGCAGACCCGTGGGACTGGCGGGACCAGTTCACCCTGGACGCGTTCGCCGTGACCCCGGCGGTCGCCGGGCAGCCACGAGTCGATTGGACCGGCACCTACCGGAGCCGAGGGGACGACAGGACGCAGAAAGTGGCCGGCCATGTCGAGATCCGGTGGAGCCACGGCCGCTTCGCCCAACCTCCGGAGGCCAAGGTGTATCTCGACACGCCGATGGCGGACCTTCCGGGCTATCACCCCCTGGAGTCGCTCGTTCGCTCGCAACCGAGCCTGTGGAGCACCGTCTCACCGCACGGGCGAGATGGGCCATGATCGAGCGGTGACGTGGGACGGAGAGTCGTACCAAGGGCGGTTCGACGCGCTGGCGGCGGCTGGGGCGGACGTCCATGGAGAAGCCGATTTCGTCGCCCGGCTGCACCCGTCCTCGGTCCTGGACGCCGGTTGCGGGACCGGTCGGGTGGCCAGGGAGCTGGCCCGAAGGGGTATCGGCATCGTAGGAGTCGACCGGGATGAGTCGATGATCGCCACCGCCCGCCGGTTGGCGCCCGAACTGACCTGGCTGGTCCGGGATCTCACCGGGTTCGACCTCGGCCGATCCTTCGACGTCGTGCTGATGGCCGGAAATGTTCCGATCTTCACGCCCCCGGGCACCCACGCCGCGCTGGTGGCGGGTTGCGCATCGCACCTGGCCCCGGACGGGTCACTCGTCGCCGGCTTCCAACTCGACGAGCGGTACCCCCTCGCCACCTACGACGAGCACTGCCGACTCGTCGGGCTCGAGTGCACGGGCCGGTGGTCCACCTGGTCGCGTGCACCCTTCGCCGCAGCAGGGGACTACGCCGTCTCCATCCACCGGGCTACCGGCTGATCGTGGGACCCCGGGAGAATGACGCGGGGCGAAATCCCATGTTCGTCTACGACGAACAGCTGACCACCATGATCCTGGACTACTGCCGATGGCGACTGGCGCTCGACCCGGTTCCGCTCGACTTCGGAGGAGCCCAAGCCTCGTCATTGGCTGCGAGCCTCGGGGGACTGATCAACCACGAGGGAACGGACCCCCGTCGGGTCATGGACGTGTTCGACGGCGAGCTGGCCACGGCCGTGGTCTCGTGTGACAGCCCTCGCTTTCTCTCGTTCATTCCCGCCGCCCCGACCAAGGCCTCCCTCCTCTTCGACATGGTCGTCGCCTGCTCCTCGCTGCAGGGAACCTCGTGGTTGGAGGCAGCGGGCGCAGTGGCAGCTGAGAATCAGGCCCTCGGCGTTCTCGCCGACCTGGCCGGGCTCCCCCGGGGCGCCGGCGGGTGCTTCGTGTCGGGAGGGTCGGCGGGAAACCTCTCGGCCCTGATGGTGGCTCGGGACACCGCCACCCACCGCATGGGAGACCGTTCTCCCCACCGACCCCTCATGGCGGTGAGCGAGGAGGCGCACTCGTCGGTGGGCAAGGCCCTGCGGGTCCTCGGGGTCGAGGCGCTCCTGGTCCCGTGCGAGGATCACCGCCTCACGGGGGCAGGCCTGCAGTCCGCCCTGGAGAGCCAAGCCAGAGGTGCCGATGTCATCGCCGTGGTCGCCACCGCGGGCACCACCAACGCGGGGATCATCGACGATCTGGACGGTGTCGGCCAGATCGCCCGCCAGCGGTCGCTGTGGTTCCATGTCGATGGGGCCTATGGCTGTGCCGCCCTTTTCGCCCCCTCGGTGCGGGATCGATTCGCCGGCATCGAGATGGCTGACTCCTTCGTGGTGGATCCTCACAAATGGCTCTTCGCACCTTTCGACTGCGCCGTCCTCGTGTACCGGGAGGCCCAATCTGGCCAAGGCCGTCCACACCCAGGACGCCTCCTACCTCGACGTACTCCACAGCGACGCCCCGGAAGAGTGGAATCCCAGCGACTACGCCTACCACCTGACGAGGCGGGCTCGTGGCCTACCGCTTTGGTTCTCACTGGCAGTCAACGGCACGGACGCCTATCGCGACGCATTCGAAACCGTGCTCGACGTTACCCAGCGGTCGGCCGATCTCATCGAACGCTTGCCCTATCTCGAGCTGGTGCGTCGGCCCGAATTGTCGGTTGTCCTGTTCCATCGGACCGGGTGGCGTCGGGCTGACTACGAATCGTGGTCGGCCCGCCTCCTCGCTGATCAGATCGGTTTCGTGGCGCCCACCACGTGGGAGGAAGAACCGGTTGGCCGTCTGGCTCTCCTCCATACCGACACCTCGGTAGCGATCATCGAGGAGATCCTCGCCACCATGGCATGAGCTACGAGTCGGTGTCACCGGCGCTATAGGAGTGGGCACCGGTGCCCGCTAGCCGACCACGATCCACAATCAGGTATTCGTCGCGGATCGGACGGTCCGCAAACCAACATTCGAGAATCTCGCGGACGCCGGCAGCGTAGCGAGCCTGTGCCGAGAGCGAGGTGCCCGAGATGTGCGGGGTCATCCCCTCGTGTGGCATGGTCCGCCACGGGTGCTCAACGGGCGGGGGCTGTGGAAACCACACATCGCCCGCGTACCCGGCCAGCTGCCCGTTCTCCAAGGCGCGGACCACTGCATCGCGGTCACAGATCTTGCCCCGGGCTGTGTTCACCAGGTAGCTGCCGCGCCGCATCCGATCGAACATGGCATCGTCGAACAGGTGCTCTGTCTCCGGGTGAAGGGGTGCGTTGATGGTCACGACATCACACTCGGGAACCATCGATGCCGCGTCGGGGTGGAAGGTGAGGTTCAGTTCGTGCTCGAGGTCTTGGGGAAGACGATGACGATCGGTGTAGTGAAGCCGCACGTCAAACGGTTTGAGCCGCCTCAATACCGCCAGTCCGATGCGCCCGGCGGCCACGCTTCCCACCGCCATTCCCTCGAGGTCGTACGATCGCTCCACGCAGTCTGCGATGTTCCACCCTTCCTTCACCACCCACTCGTGGGAGGGGATGTAGTTCCGCACCAGGCCCAGGATCATCATCACCACGTGCTCGGACACGCTGATGCTGTTCGAGTAGGTCACCTCGGCCACGGTGATGTTTCGCTGCATGGCGGCATCCAGGTCCACATGATCCGAGCCGATCCCTGCAGTGAGCGCCAACTTGAGCTTGGGTGCCCTGGCAATTCGCTCGGCAGTCAGATAAGCGGGCCAGAAGGGCTGGGAGATGACCACGTCGGCATCCACCAACTGCCGTTCGAACTCGGAGTCAGGGCCGTCCTTGTCCGAGGTCACCACCAGCGCATGTCCCTCGGATTCGAGGAAGGACTGAAGGCCCAGCTCGCCGGAAACCGATCCGAGCAATGCGCCCGGGGTGAAATCGGTCCCGCTCGGGCTGGGCAGGGACTGGCCACCGGGATAGTGGGCAAGCCTCGGAATGTCGTCCCTGGCATACGAGGTCGGGTACCCGTCGACCGGATCCGGATAGAGCACGCACAGCACTTTCAATTCCGTCATGTGATCCTTCCGTGTTCCTGGGGGGACGCCTGCTCAGACTGTGCCATCGGCTACGGAGCGAGGCTATCCAGATGTGCGACGCCTATCGACCGCCGGTCCGTCCCGTGCCGGGCTGTCGGCGTCAGGTCCGACCGGTGACCTCGATTGCCAGGTCGAAGGCCCGGGCCCTGTGGTCGCGGCCGTCGGCCCGGCGTCACATGAAACACTGTGGCCCCAGGCGACAAGGAGTGGAGCATGGCATCAGAGGTCCGGGGCGTCGTGGCGATGGCAAAAGGCGAGCCGGTTTCACTGGTTACCGTCGTGGTGCCTGAGCCGGGTCCGGGGGAGGCGCTGGTGCAGGTTCAATCGTGTGGTGTCTGCCACACCGATCTCCACTACCGGGAGGGCGGCATCAGCGATGAGTTCCCGTTCCTGCTCGGTCACGAGGCGGCCGGCGTTGTCGAGGCGGTCGGGCCCGATGTCGTGTCGGTGCAGCCCGGTGACTTCGTCGTCCTCAATTGGCGCGCCGTGTGCGGAGAATGCCGCGCCTGCAAGCGGGGGCGGCCGTGGTACTGCTTCAACACGCACAATGCGACCCAGAACATGACCCTCTCCGATGGGACGCCCCTCGCTCCCGCCCTGGGCATTGGAGCATTCGCCGAAAAGACACTGGTGGCGTCCGGCCAGTGCACGAAGGTGAATCCCGCTGCCCGTCCCGAGGCCGTCGGTCTGCTCGGCTGCGGCGTGATGGCCGGTCTGGGGTCGGCCATGTTGACGGGTGAGGTCGGCACCGGGGACTCGGTCGCCGTCTTCGGCTGCGGCGGCGTCGGCTGCGCCGCCATTGCCGGTGCCCAGTTGGTCGGGGCGGCAACGGTGATCGCCGTCGACCTCGACGCCGGCAAACTCGAGCTGGCCCGCCAGTTCGGCGCCACCGACGTGGTCGATGCGTCGAGGCAGGACGTGGTCGCCGCGGTTCGGGCACTGACCGGAGGGTTCGGGGCCGACGTCTGCATCGAAGCCGTAGGGGACCCCACGGTGATGGAGCAGGCCTTCTACGCCCGGGATCTGGCGGGCACCTTGGTGCAGGTGGGTGTGCCGACGCCGTACATGCGAATCGATCTTCCGATGATCGACTTCTTCGGCCGGGGCGGCCAACTGCGTCCCAGTTGGTACGGCGACTGCCTGCCCTCGCGCGACTTCCCGATGCTGGTGGACCTCTACCTCCAGGGACGGCTCGACCTCGATCGATTCGTCACCGAGACCATCGCCCTCGAGGATGTGGAGGAGGCATTTCACAGGATGGGGCGGGGCGAGGTTCTTCGATCGGTCGTGATGATGTGACGGCCGCGCTGCTGGTCACCTCATATCGCCGATTCCGTCGCCGATTCTGGCCGCACTCGTCACCGGGAAGTTGAGCCCGTCCAACGCTGATGACGTCACCCGTCTTCAGCACCCGAAGCGACGAGGGAGTCGAACAGGACTCGGTGCGCGATCGGAACCCGAAGCGGGCGGGTCCTCCTGAGTTGGGAACCACCGTCCGCCGGTCGACCTTCGGTAGGCTCCTCCCCATGCCCAGCGCGTGTCGGCCGGCTCGGCCACGAGTGTCCCGGGAGGACCGTCGCCACGATGGCAACCGACCCGCCCGACACTGACCACGGTGGCCTGAAAGCCTCACGTCCTGTGGATCTCGATGCCTACAGGTTCGCCGTCTCCCAACTGACCGCCGAGGTGGATCTCAAGAGCGGCCCCGGGAGCGAATCGGACATCGAGGCACTGCTGACCGCTCGCACCGCCGAAACGGAGTTTCACCCCGTGCTCGAGTGCGCCCCCGACGGCAAGGATGCGGCCTTGGCCCAACTGCTCAGCGAGGTGCGGCAGTACCGGCCCAACGATCGCAGCTCGGCCAGCGACGTCTCCGGCCTCGTCCGGATCTACCTCCTCTCCCAGATCGACGCCATGTGGTGGTCCGGGGCCGACACCTTCGAGACCGACGAGGATGTGGTGGGCTCTACCGATCTGGTGAGCATGGAAGTGCTTCGCCGCCGGGGCTTGTTGCACTTCAAGTACCGGCTCCAAGCCCGAGGACTGATGGGTCGATCGCGGGATTGGGCCTTCCGTCGGCTCATGCCCCGGCGCCAGCCTCACACGGCGGGAATTCGCTTCACCCATGCCCGGCCCGAGTTGATCGCCCTGCTCAATCAGCTGGCGCAGGAATTCGCGGCGTCAGCACCGCCAGGTACACCGGCGCTGTGGGTGACCAGTGCAACCCGCAGCGTCGAGCACCAACGGCACCTACGCGAACTGGGATATGCGGCCATGATCCCCAGTGCGCACTGCTTCGGGTTCGCCTCCGATGTCGAGATGCGATGGTTCGCCGAATTCGGCGCCGATCGGATCTTGGCCGAGTTGCTGCTGGAGCACCAGAGATCAGGGCTGTGCAACGTCATCGACGAGGGTCAGGCCTGGCACGTCTGCATCAACCCGGCCGCCGTCGGTGAGCTCCGGAGAGCCTACGACGCGCTTCTGGCTGCCTGACCGTGTGCGGCATCGCCCTGATCGTCGGGCCGGGTGCCGATCGGTCCCTGTTCGACCGGATGATGGCGTCCATCCGGCCCCGTGGGGACGTCGAGGAGACACTGTGCGAGGACGGGCGGATGCTGGGCACCCAGCGTCTGCGGATCGTCGACCGCGATCACTCCGTCCAGCCGTGGGTATCAGCTGACCAGCGGTGGGCCCTTTGTTACAACGGTGAGGTCTTCAACTATCGGGAGCTCCGCGATCAGCTGATCGCACTCGGGCATCAGCTGCGCAGCACCGGCGACACCGAAGTCGTCCTCGAGTCGTTCCTCGAGTGGGGGGAGGAGGCCGTGCACCATCTGCGCGGCGAGTTCGCCTTCGCCGTCGTCGAGCGGGAGACGGGACGGGTGTATGTGGCGCGGGATCCCATCGGGATCAAGCCGCTGTACTGGTCCCACCAGGGTGGAAGGCTCAATGTGGCCTCGGAGGTCAAGGCATTGGTCCCCGTGGGGGCGGCCGTGGTCGAAGTGCCGCCCGGCCACGCCGGTTGGGGATCACCGCAGTGCCCACCCGAGTTGTCCCCCTACGTCGACCTGATGCGCCTGGCCGAAGGCGAGGATCCCATCAACGACCCCGACGAGGCTGGTCGGCGGGTGCGCGAGGCTCTCGTCGACAGCATCCGGGTGCGGGTCGACACCGACCTCATCGTGGGGGTCATCCTGTCCGGAGGGCTCGACAGCACCCTGACCCTGCTCCATGTGAAGGAGATGCATCCCGACTGCGTGGCCTTCACTGTGGGGACCGGCGACAGCGACGACCTCCGCTTCGCCCGCCGGCTGGCCAAGGAGCTCGGCGTCCACCACGAGATCGTCGAGCTCCGGCCGGGAGACATCCGTCTCAACGACATCCGCTCGGCCATCCAGATGGCCGAACTGACCGAGTACGGGGACGTCATCAACTCAGTGGTCTCCCGTCCACTGTTCGAGCGGGTGCACCGGTGCGGGGTCAAGGTGGTGCTGTCGGGTGACGGATCCGACGAGCTGTTCGGTGGCTACAGCATGTATGAAGACGTGAGCGCAAAGCTCAGCGGCCAACTCTTCCGCCACAATATCCGTAACCTCAGCCGGACCGAGCTGCAACGGGTCGACCGGACGTCCATGGGACAGGGCGTCGAGGCCCGCGTGCCGTTCCTCGACCTCTCCCTGGTCAAGTTGGCCCTTCAGATTCCGATCGACCTGAAGGTGCGCGACGGGATGGAGAAGTGGATTCTGCGCACGGCGTTTGCGGACATCATGCCCGACTACGTCCGCCGACGCCCGAAGAACCCGATGTCCCACGCGTCCGGCCTCCACGAGCGCATCCGGCTCTACCGACCTCTGTTCGCACGGACCTACCGATCCTTCGGGTACGACCTGGCCGAGCCCATGCGCCGCGACTTCTCCTCGGTGCTGGAGCGAAACGGCCTTGATCTCGACAGCACCCTGGCCGGGCCGGACATGCGGGCCGACTACAGCGCCGCCGAGCATGCCCGCGACCTGGCGGGCGCCGTCAGGTGGAACCTCACCGCGGCGGCGCGGCGACTCACGGGGCCGAGGTCCTGAGCCTCGCCTCGACAACGACCGGTCAGGTGTACCCGTGGGCGATGTGCTCGATCCACCAGTCAGGGGCGGCGTTCATCAGTGTCTGCAGGTCCCAGTAGTCCCACCACCTGACGATGACGCCGTCCCGGAGCTCGTGGACCGACACGAACGGGAGTGTGACCTGCTCGCCGGTGTGCCAATGCCACGTCTCCGAGTGCTCGGTCACCACCGTGTCATCCTCGGCCACCATCAAGCGCAGGTTGTGCTCATAGCCGGAGATCCGCTCGAGTCCGAGGCGCAGGCGGGAGACGATGAGCTCGGGCCCTCGGGCCACGTCCTCGGCCGGCGATGGAACGTCGGTGTACTCGCTGTCCGCCGCGAAGAACGATCCGATACGGTCCCAGTCGCGTTCGTACAGCGCCCCCCAGAAGGCTCGGATCCTCGCTCGGTTGTCCTCGGCAGTCACGGCGTCTCCTCGCAGGTGGCCCGGGTGGCGCCGACGGGAACGGGTGGACGTCCCGGTTGGAATGCCGGTCGGCCGGGACATGATCGCACGTCAGGCCGCGATGCGCGGAGTCCGCCTCCCGTCGTGTGCAGCCGGCCCAACGGAAAGGGCTTCCGGACTCTGCGGCGTCGGCGAGCCTGTTCCGTCGTGGGGGTTGCGCCGGTCACCGGAAGGAACCCTGAAGGGCTCAGCCAACTGGGACACCAGAACCCCGGGGTGCCAGCGGCCGCCCGCGGCCTGCTCGGTCCTCACCGGTCGGTGGGCCAGTCCGGTCCGACAGGACGGCGCCCCCCGGACAGGGAATCGGGCGCGACCGGCCAGCACGTCCCACACCGTGAGCACGATGCCCAGATTGCATCCCTCGGCATCCTCAACGGAGTGGTGCAGCCGGTGGTAGGCGGGACTGACCACGATGCGGCCCAACGGCCCCAACGACCAGGGGACGTTGGCGTGCGGGAGAGTGCCGAGGCAGACATACGAGGTGATCAGGAACGGGGCCAGGCCCGGGTCGCCCATCAGGGCGATCACCGGGACAGTGGCCAGGCAGAAGCCGGGGAGATGGCTGAGCGGGTGGGCCCGGAATGAGGTCAGGACGCTCAACTGCTCCTGACTGTGGTGGAGGGCATGCATCCTCCACAAGGGCGTGATCCGATGCTCCGCCCAATGAGCGAGCCAGTTCCCACCGTCCATGAGCACAAGGGTGACCCCTGCCAGCAGCCAGCGGGGACACCACGCCGCCCACGGGGCCCCGAGCCACCTGGCGTGGCTCCCGATCAGATGGGCGAAGGCCACACCCAGCAGGGTCATGAGCGGGACGACGGCCGCCACGTGGACCACGAAGAAGGCGGCGTCGTGGACATGACCCCTGGCGAACAGTTCGCGGCACTCGGCCGGCCACCATCGCTCGCACAGGAGGATCAGGACGACCACGGCCACGACCGCCGGTGCCACAAGGCGCGCCCGCCCGGCCGCCAGCTCCGCCCCCAGGCGCCCGCTGCGCTCGAGGGTGCGGACCCCGATCCAGCACAGCCACGCCGATCCGCCGGCCAGGACGAACGAGGGCAGGTACAGGCCGCCCCACCACCGCCGGGACCCGGTCCCGTCGGGCTCGACCGGCTCGCCTCCGGGGGGTGGCATCCGCGGCAACGCTCCGCTGAGCATCGTCATCGGGTCAGCTCCGGGCTCATCGGTCGGTGGGCATCAGTAGCCGTATCCCCCACCGCTCGGCTGGGTGACAGGTGGCGCCGTGACCGGTGGTGAGGTGGCGGGGGGTGCTGTCATCGGTGGCGCGGTGGCCGGGGGCGAGGTCGCGGGGGGTGCGGTCATCGGTGGCGCGGTGGCCGGGGGTGCGGTGGTCACTCTGTTGGATTGCGACGTTGGCGGCGGCAGTGTGGTGGTGGTCGTCGGTACCCCTGCGGTCGACGTCGCCGTCGCCGGTGGTGCCACCATTGCCACCGGGACCACGAACCACGTTCCACCTGTTCCCTGGCCGTTGGTGTCGCCGGCCTTGGCGTCTCCGGAGAATCGATAGAGCGGCATCCCCCTGAACGTCACTTGCCGCACTCCACCCGGAAGGGCGACCGTTTCCAAGTCGGACGAGCTGACGCCCGCACCCCCGATCACATGCACGGTCCCGGCCGGGACGGTCAGGGGAGGCCAGGCCGCCGCGCAGCCGCCTGTACAGGTTGGTTTGCCGGTCCCGTCCGGTGAATACCGGTAGAGGGTCCTCCCCGACTTGTCGATCAGGATCACCCCCAACGAGCCACGTGAGGTTGCCGCCACTGATGACGCCGTCGGTTTTCCGGCGGTCGTAGTCGTCGTTGCCACGCTCGAACCACAGGCGGCGGCAGCCAGCACAACGGCGCCGAGCGCCCCTCCGACCAACCACCGGAGATGGCCGGTTGCCACGCGCTTCGACTGACTGCCTGCCGTCGTGCCCTTCTCCCCGGCGATGCGCCCGTTGTAAACCGAACCGATGTGGACCATGGGAACAGCACCTCTTCCGCTCGCGTTCCCAGTACTACGCCGGATGGGGCGCTGGTGTTCAACCCGTGACCGACGACGCAAACTCGGCACGACACCCAGTCCCGGCCGTGGTGGAGGCGATCCCTCAGCGTGCCTTACGGGCGGCCTTCCACACCGAGCCGACCAACAACCCGGCCACCAGGAGCGCCAGGACGAACCCCGCCCAGTCCCGAGCCGAGTGGTCGAGGCACAGGAGTGCCACCGCACCGATGATGGCCACCGCACCGACGAACAGTTCCGGAGTGTCGCCGATCAGGAACTCCCACCAGAACCGTCCAGAGGCGGCCAATGCCCGGGTCACCGCCGATCGGGAGGACGAAGTGGAATCAGCCACGATCGGCCTCGACGATCGGCACGGCCGTTCCCAGCTCGACCGGTGTGTCCACCCGCGCCGGACGGACCGCTCGGATCAACAGCCACGCCACCGTTCCGTACGCCGCCACCAGCACCGGAATGGCCAGGTCGGATCCGGGCCAGTGGACCCCGACCCCCTCTCCCGACCAGAAGGTGCCGAAGCTGACAAGCATCAGGCCCACGCCCATCTTCAAGGCATTCTCAGGGACCGCCGAGAGCTGGCGGTGGACGACGAGCCCCACTATTCCGACCAGCACCACCGCCGCCGCGGCGGAGGCTGTGGCCAGGCCCAAGTTGTGCGACGTCGTGCCCAGGGTGATGACGATGACCACGACTTCGAGCCCTTCGAGAAACACTCCCTTGAACGCCACCACGAACGCGGTGGCGTCCCGACCCGCCGCCCCTTCAGACCCTGCCAGTTCCGCCACCTGCTCGGCAAAGATGGCATCTTCGTCATGCTTGGCTTTGAGCCCGGCCGCCCTCAACACCGCCTTGCGCAACCACTGCAGCCCGAACACCAGGAGCAAGCCACCGACCACCAGCCTGAGCACGGACAGCGGGACATAGTGGACCAACGCCGGACCGAGGGCGACGACCAGAGCGCCCAGCGCCGCCAGTGCGACCACGGCGCCCTCGAGGGCTGACCTCCATCCCCGGGTGATGCCCACGGCCAGGACGATGGTCAGGGCCTCGACCATCTCCACGGTGCTGGCGAGGAACACGGCCACAACCACAATGACGTTCCCGCTGTGGACGGTGGTGGCGATCATCAGCCGTCTTCCACTGGGCCGGTTGGGCCATCGTCATACGGACGACCGCCGTCCATGACCATCGCCTCGGAAGACGGATCCGACAGTGGCACTCCGGCGGCGCCTCCCGGAACGGACTCGATGGTTCCTCCTGTCATCGGTCTCCGCGGCATGCTCGATCACTCCTCTGACCCGGGCAACATACATCGGGCACGCCCGATGACGGGACAGGGGAGTTTCTCCCCGGCTCCGGTGCGGGAGGCACGGCAGCTCAAGGCCCGGCCGCGCCGCCCTTCTCACGGTTGCCGGCCGACCGGGTGCAGCGACGCCGGCTCTCCGACGGGCCGATCCCCTGGCAGGCTGAAGGCGATGGCCCCCGCCTGCCATGTGGCGTCCAGATCAGAGCCCGCCAGGAACCGGTCGTCTAGCTCGAGAATCATGGTGCCGTGGGCGAACGCCCAGAGCGCCTGGGACAGGTGGGCCTCACCGGCCACGATGAAGAACGGCTCACCGGCCCAGTCTTCGAGCCCGGCCAGGAGGCCGGCTCGGGGAAACGCCGACGAGGTTGTGAGCCTGTAGCGGTTGGGACGGGAGGTCGCCTGGGACCGGTAGGCGGCCAGGAGCGACTCCACCGGGCCGTCAGCCCCGGGGTCGGCCACCGAGTGGTGGAGGGCGTCACCCATGTCGAAGAGGGCGTCCTCCACCAACGCCACCTCCAGCGCCGCTTTGCTCTCGAAGTGCTTGTAGATGGACGGGGCCCGCATGCCGACGAGGGCAGCCAGGCGCCGCATGGTCAGCGCGTGGGCTCCTTCGGTCTCGAGCAGGCCGAGCGCCGCCCGAACCAGCTCCGCCATCCGCGCCGAGCGGACCCGGGGCTCGGGCCTGGATGTCACGCCGAGTCCCCCGTCGGCTTCCGTCACTCCGCCGTCCGGATCAGGAATACCGGGTGACGGGGGGCGACAGCCTCGATCTCCTCGTCCGTCGAATCGGCGTCGATCCCGTCGAAGAAGGCTCCGACCTCCATCTTCCATCGGCGGAGATAGGCGCGCAGCACGACCGTCTTGTCGTGGCCCGACACCTCGCTGGCCACCCAGTGCGTCCGGGTACGACCGAGGAGCAGGTCGAGCCGCCCAGCGGCGGCTCGGACGTTGCGCACCCACTGTCCCTCACCCCGGGCCGAGACCAGATAGCGGTCCCCGTCGAGCTCCAGGACGTTGACGGGAACCCGTTGGAGCGTCCCGGTGGAGCGGCCCGGCACTTCCAGCACGCGGCTCCCCCAGATGCTGAGTCCGATCCGGGTCAGGCCGGCCACGCTCCTGTTGGCCACATTCCGGGTGAACCAGCCCGGTCGGCGGTAGTGGGCGCCTTTAGGCGTCTCCGCGGGTCCCGGCAACTCTGTCCCGGGAATCTCGGCCCGGTCCCTTCCCTCGTCGCTTCGTCCTTCTGGCATAGCCTTCCTCCTTCTGACTTGCGCTTCTTCCCAAGCTAACGCTGTTAGCTCCAGAATACCTAACGGTGTTAGCCTTGTCAACCCTCTGATGAGCGGCTCACGACTCCGAATCGCATACCGTGGATCGCTCGCTATACATGGGGTCTGCATTCCGAGGACCTGAGGTCGTACGAAGTGACATGAACGATCCGCTCGAAGACGGTGGGATCGAAGACGACGCGGTGACCGTGGGAACTCCCTACGTCGGTCGCCGCTGATCGAGCGCGTCGACCGTGTTGCGCGACGAGAGGATCCTCCTCACCGGCCCGACGGGGCAGATCGGCCTCCCCCTGGCCGACTACCTGAGCCGGGACAACGAGGTCTGGGGCGTCGCCCGCTTTGGCGACGCGGCGGCCCGGGAGCGGGTGGATGCCCTCGGTGTCATTACGCGGTCCTGCGACATCGGGAAGGGTGAGTTCGACATGCTGCCCGCGAACTTCACCTACCTGGTCCACCTGGCCGCCTACCAGGGTCCGGGGACGAACTACGACTACGCCATCACCGTCAACGCCGAGGGCGCAGGCCTGCTGATGCAGCACTGCCGGACGGCCAAGGCGGCGCTGGTGATGTCGACTTCATCGGTCTATCGGCCTCACCAGGACCCGATGCACGCCTTCGTCGAAGGGGACCCGGTCGGCGGTGGTACCAGCCCATGGGCTCCGACCTATGCCGTCTCCAAGATCGCCCAGGAGGCCGTGGTCCGCCAGAACGCCCGGTCCCTCGGCCTGCCCACAGTGATCGCCCGGATGAACGCCTCCTACGGACCGAACGGTGGCCTCCCCACCCTCAATCTGGGCGCGGTACTGGCCGGGACGCCGATCATCGCCCGCTGGGACCCGTGCCCTTACTCGCCCATCTTCCAGGACGACATCAACGAGCAGGTCGAACCGCTGTTGGGCGCGGCCAGCGTGCCGGCAACCATCGTGAATTGGGGCGGCGACGAGATCGTCACCATCCAGGAGTGGTCGGCCTACCTGGGCGAGCTGACCGGCCTCCCGGCCGAGGTGGTGGTCTCGGAGTCCGTCGGGTCCCACCGGGGCATGATCTCCGATGCCACCAAGAGACGCTCACTGACCGGGCCGTGCCGGGTGGATTGGCGCCAGGGGCTCGATCGGGTGGCCGATGCTCGTGGCGTCTCGGCGGGGCGGGCCTGATGCTCGTGCCACCGGGGTGGACCAGCTCGCCACTTTGGGGCCAGGCGAACGACGCCGCGCACCGCTGACAACAAGGAGACACGATCGTGGACATCAAGGGAAGCGCCGTGGTCACCGGGGCAAGCAGGGGGATCGGCCGTTCGATCGCCATCGAGCTGGCGGACCGGGGCTTCGACACCACCGCGGCCATGCGCAATCCTGGCGACGGCGCCGACCTGGCCGCTACCACCGCGGGCCGGCTCACAGTGGTCCGCCCGGATGTCAACGACCCGGGCACCTATGACCTGCCCGGAGACCTCCGCGTGCTGGTGAACAACGCCGGCGTCGACTCCCCGTACCTGCCCGTCGAGCACTCCGACCTGGTGGACTGGCGCTCGCTCTTCGAGACCAACGTATTCGGCCTGGTGGGGATCACCAAGGCCGCCATCCCGACCCTGCGGGCCAACAGCCCGGCGGTTATCTGCAACATCTCCTCGTCGTCGATCCTGGCCTCCGTGCCGTTCTATTCCGCCTACCGCGCCAGCAAGGCGGCCGTATCGGCCTGCTGCGACAGCCTGCGCGTCGAACTGGCCCCCTCCGACATCCGGGTGGTGGAGATTCTGCCCGGCCCCGTCGACACGGACATGTTCCGCCAGAGCACCGGGGACCAGGCCGCCACCGGCTTCGACCGCTACCGGGCGATGGCTGATCAGGCCGCCGACCTTCGCCGGGAGACCGCCGATCCTCTGGTCTCGTCCCCGCAGGACGCGGCCGCACTGATCGTCGATGCCATCCTCGATGAGGGGGGACCGATGCGGTACGGATGCGATCCCCTGTCCATTGGACTGCTCGATCTCTGGCGGCAGTCGGACGACGAGACCATGTTCGACCTGACGGGCCGATCCCTCGCCGCCGTGACCGAGCCAGACACTCAGTAGATCGAGGCCGGCGTCGCACAGCCTGCCATGTCACCCCGGGTGCCGGTGCCGGAGGATGGATCCTCAGTCTCCTGCTAGTCGACAAGGAGGGAAAGACCCTCCGACACACGCGCCGCCGCCTCGACCTCGGACTTCAGATCTCCGGTAGACCCCGAGTCGAAGTCTCGTCGCAGCGAAACCTTCCGACCGGGTTTGATCCGCAGCGGCTCGACGAGATCGAACGCAAGACGCAACCGCTGGTCCATTGGCTCACTTTCCCGAGGATCGAGCGGATGTCCCGGATCCGCTTCAGGAGTCCACCAGATCGGCCCGGTAGTCAGGATGGTCGCTCAACCACTGCGAGGCTCGACGCATGCTGTCCTCGTTGTTCTTGTTGATGAACCGGTAGATGGGCCCCTCGAACCACCGCCACGGCCAGGACGTGAGGTTGTACGTCTCGTCGAAGTGGAAGCGGGTGCGGTTGGAGGCGAGAGGCTCGAGCCGGACATGACCGATCTGGTCGTTGCCGGGGCCGGCGGAGATCATTGTGTAGGTGTAGCCGCGCTCGGGCTCCACGTCGGTCACCAGCTCGAGGGCCGAGCCCTCACGCCCGAAGGGCATCTTGTAGATGACACGCCGCAGCCGGCCGTTGTGGTCTTGGTCGCCCGGATAGAGCACGTCGACACGCCGCACCATCGGCGCGTAGTCCGTCCACCGGTCATAGTCCTGGAAGATGGCCCAGATCCTGGCAGCGGAATGCGGCATGTCGAACGAGTATCGGTGTTCGCGCATGTCCCGCATCATGACGCAGGACGGCCGACCCCGCACGCGGGACGCGTGCCAGCCCCTTGGCCTTGCCCGCCTGGCCTCGCCGGGCGGCGGGGCCCTGGGCGCCGTCGCCCGGTCCAATGCAGCGATACCATCCGGTGGGCCCGGCCCGAGCCAGTGGCCGTTGGGGGCGCAGGGAAGGTGAGGCATGACGCAGGTCAACACGGTTCGGGGGCCCGTCGAGGGAGGCGACCTGGGGTCGACGCTCATGCACGAGCACGTGTTCGTGCTCAGCCCTGAGATCGAAAAGACCGCGGCGCAGTGGGACGAGGAGGGTGTGCAGGCCCTCGCCGTGCAGCGGCTGCGGGAGCTCAAGGACCTGGGGATCGACACCATCGTGGATCTGACGGTCATCGGACTCGGCCGGTTCATCCCCCGCATCGTGGCGGTGGCGGAGCGGGTGCCCGACATCAACATCATCGCCGCCACCGGCGTCTACACGTACAACGACGTGCCTATGTTCTTCCACTTCCGCGGCCCGGGCACGGTCCTCGGAGGTCCCGAGCCCATGACGGAGCTGTTCGTCCGGGAGATCCTCGAGGGGATCGGCGACACCGGGGTCCGTGCGGGCATCCTCAAGTGCGCGACGGACACGCCCGGCATCACCCCGGGGGTCGAGCGGGTACTGAGAGCGGTGGCCCAGGCCCACCGCATGACCGGTACGCCCATTACCACGCACACGCCCACTCCTCCCCAGCCCTGGGGGCTCGAGCAGCAGCGGATCCTGGCCGACGAGGGCGTCGACCTGGGCCAGGTGGTCATCGGCCATTCAGGCGGGACCCTCGACACGGGCTACCACGAAGCCGTCCTCGCCAACGGCTCCTACCTCGGCTTCGACCATTTCGGCATCGGCACGTTCTCGTTGGCCGAGCGCATCGAATCGGTCAAGGTGCTGTGCCAGCGTGGCCACGCCGGCCGCATCGTCCTCTCCCACGATGCGATGTGCCACGTCGACTGGTTCCCACCCTCACTGGCGTCCGGATGGAAGGACTGGCGCTGGACGCACATCCCCCAGGACGTCCTGCCCGAGATGCGGCGTTCGGGGATCAGCGAGGAGGACATCGCCACCATGATGACCGACAACCCGCGTCGCATCCTCGAGGGATGCGATCCCTACTGATTGGCGCGGCGGACATGCAGGCCCGGATACACAGGAGCGGGGGGTAGATGGCCGCGCTCGGCACCGAGACGGACGAGATCGCCGCCATGGCCGACCGCCATCCCGACGCGGTGGCCTGGCACAACCTGGCCGACGGCACCGACCTGACCTTCAAGGCCTGGGACGACCAGTCGAACGGGCTGGCCCGGGGACTCGCCGAGCGTGGTCTGGGTCCCGGACAGCGGGTCGTCATCGCCATCGATCCCGACGAGCCCTTTCCGTGGCTCATCGCCTACACCGCCGTGCACCGCGCCGGCGCCGTCGCCGTGCCGGTCAACACCAGGCTGGCCGAACCGGAGCTCCACTCCATCCTCATCCACGCAGAGCCCATTGCCGTCCTGGCCAGTGCCGAGCCGGGTACCGGCACCCGGTGGTCCGAGCTCGCAGGTGATGTGGACGGGATCGGAATGGTCGCCAGCACCGGGAAGGCACCCGGAACCGTGGACTGGTCGACGCTGTTCCATCCCGACACCTCGGCGCTCCCTCTCCGACCCGGCTCCCACGGGTCGATGGACATCATGTACACGTCGGGCACGACAGGAGCCCCCAAGGGAGTGGTCGTGCAGCACGACCTCCACGATCGGTCCGGCGGGGGCATCGACTGGAACGGGTCGGGCTTCATGACCTCGTCCCCCTTCTCGACGACCAGCGGCGCGCTGCTCGTCTACGGACCGATGCGGGCCGGGATGAGCGGGTGGTACCTCCCCCGCTTCGACGCCGGGCAATGGATCTCGCTGGTCGAGCTTCGACGACCGCTGATCACCTTCCTGGTGCCGGCCATGGCGCAGCTCATCGTGGCCGACCCACGCTTTGAGGGAGCTGACCTCTCCAGCCTGGCTGCCGTCACCATCGGCGGTGCACCCGTGTCCCGGGCCACCTTGCAACGCCTCGGCGAGAGGTTGCCGCGGGCCGACATACTCGTCGGTTACGGCCTGACCGAGTGTGGTGCGGTGAGCCGCTCCCCTGCCGGCGACCGCGGGCGCCACCTGGGCTCGGTCGGACTCCCCTTGCCAGGGATCGAGCTCAGGATCGTGGACGAAGACGGCAAGGATGCGCCACCGGGACAGGTGGGCGAGATCATCGTGAGGGGAAAGGGGCCGCCACGACGGTATTACAAGGCTGACACCGAGACAGGGCAGACGTGGCGGAACGGGTGGTTGTTCAGCGGGGACCTCGGCTATCTCGACGACGACGGCTTCCTCTGGATCACCGGGCGGTCGAAGGACCTCATCATCAGGGGGGGCCACAACATTTCGCCCGGCGAGATCGAGGAGGTGCTCTTCGCCCACCCCGCCGTTGTCGATGCCGTGGTGGCCGGCATTCCCCATGACGTCCTGGGGGAGGATGTGGGAGCCTGGGTCGTGCTACGCGAGGGCTCGGACATGTCGCCGGACGACCTGAGGGCCCACCTCCGGGGCCGATTGGCCGACTACAAGGTGCCACGGCAAGTGCGCCTCGTGCAGCAACTTCCCCGCAACGCCGCCGGCAAGGTCATCAAGCGCGAGCTCGAAGCGACCCTGGCCACCGAGGGACCATCGGCGGAACGCAGCCGGTGACAGACGACAAGAGGACAGTGGTCACGGAGCGGATCGGTGCAGTCGCCCGGTTGACCCTCAACCGTCCGGAACGCCACAATCCGCTGACGCCACGCTGCATCCGCGAGTTGCTCGGGTCCGTCGCCGGCGCCGCCGGCGATGCCGCCATCCGCTGCATCGTCATCCGCGGATCCGGTCGCTCGTTCTCCTCGGGCTACGGGATCCTGCCCGAGGACCTCGAGCCCGGCGACGCCGATGCCACCGGCGGCATCGAGGGGGACGTGGCGGCCATGCTCGAGCTGGCGGCGGGCTGGACCGAGGTCTGGGACTGCAGCATCCCCGTCGTCGCCCAGGTGCAGGGCAACTGCCTGGCCGGTGGCACCGACCTGGCCTTGCACTGCGACATCGTGGTGGCGGCCGACGACGCCCGGATCGGGTTTCCCCCGGTCCGGTCCATGGGCGTGCCGCCCACCAACATGTGGCTGTACCACCTCGGGCCCCAGTGGACCAAGCGGTTGTTGTTCACGGGCGACACGGTCAGCGGCACCGAAGCGGCCGGGATCGGGTTGGTGCAGGCGGCGGTGCCGGCATCGGGCCTTGACGACTACGCACTGGCCCTGGCGACCCGGATCGCCCTGGTGGGGCGGGACGTGCTCACCGCCAACAAGCGGGTGGTCAACGAGGGGGTCGAGCTGATGGGCCGATCGCGGCTCCAGCGCTTCGCAGCGCTCAACGACGCCGTGGCTCACCGCTCCCGCGAGGCCCGGGCCTTCACCGCCCGCGCCGCCGAGGTCGGGCTCAAACAGGCGGTGCGCGAACGGGACGCCCCCTTCGACGCCGGTGAGGACCCGTCCGGGCGCTGAGCACGAACGCCATGCCCCAGGACCGCCATCGCTCTGCGATAGGCCATTCCTCGGCTCCGGCACCCGCGGCCGGGAATCCTCATACCGGCTCCGAAGCGTCGATGTCCTCCTCGTGCCGGCCCGTTGCGAACCCGTGGCCGCGGGCAGAGATTCCTCTGCCCGCGGCACGAAGTGCCAATCAGAAGGTGTGATTCACCAACTTGGCCAAGCGGGCAGGAAGGGCGGCCTCGATCTTGCTGGCCTGAGCCGAGGTCAGTTTGTGGGCCGCGACAGCCTGAGTGATCTTGGCGTCAGCCGCGCTGTTCAAATCATTGACCACCGTTTGGGCGCTCACATTGTGCTCACCGGCAACCGTGGCGATCGACTTGCCCGAGCGCAACTCGGTCACCAGAGCCGAGGGCGTCACACCGATGGCCTTGGCGCTGATGGCCACAACAGCCTTACGGATTTGGCGGCGGTGGGCCCGGATCCAGGTGCGAACCTGTTGGTTCCCCGTGCTTGCGGGAGCGGTGGCGGTGGCGGATGCGGGAGTACCCGCATAAGCCGTGGCGCCTGACGCGGCACCACCCAGCAACACCCCACCGATCACGATTGAGGCGAGAGTCTTCTTCAGCATTTGGTCTCCTTGTATGTGCTACTCGTCAAGTTGGTTACGAGACACGATGGTGACGCCCTGACGTGAGGGACTGATGTCCGATGTGTGAGGATTCGATGAAGTCCCTGCAAGGCAGGCAGGCCAGGGTGTGCTGCATCTGCTCCGTTCCGGTGAGACTCCCCTGGGGAGCTGGTCGCGGACCGCTGGGACGGCGCAGCTCAGATGCCGTCAGCGGATGCCGGTCGGTGGTCCTCGTTCCTCACTCCCGATGTCCATCCTTCACAGGACAGATGGACTCCGTGGAAGGGATGGCGATCGGCGTACTCGACCGCGCGGTTCGCTCGATGGCAAAGACCATGCTGTCAAATCGCGCGCCGAAGAACTTCAGGTCCCGATGAAGGATGGGACGCAGCAGGGCTACGGGCAAACAGCCATGCGCAACCGCTGCCGGGCGGGAGGATCGCTCGTTTGTCCAGTGAACGGACGCCACTACAAGCTGGCGCGATCATCCAACCACACGTGTCCAGAGGAGCTACATGTCCTCGTCTCGCAAGACATCAAGGTTGCGAAAGGTCGGAGGGGCGTCGCACAGCTTCGCCAATTGGGCCGAAAACTCGGCGGTCTCCGGTCGATTGGAATTCTCCATTGCGGCGTCGTACGACGGAAACTCCACGATATGGACATAGGTGCGGTCGCTGTCCCGGTCTCGGGTCTGCGTTGCCTTCTCCGCTGTGCGGGTTCCCGCGGTCTTGGCGAGCCATTCGTCGAGCACGCTGTTGAATGCGTCGATATCGCCCGTCTTGAACTCGATGAGCTGTACGAACTTCATTTGTGACCTCCAACTTCCGATTTCGCCCCACCGAGGGCCGATCCTAATGTGGATGGGTCGGCTCCGGACGGGTGAATAGGCACGCAACGGGATCAGGCGTCAGCGAGGCTCAGTGCCGTTGCCGCTGCCTCATAGGGATCGTCAAGAGGCACGATTCCTGCGTCCAAGGTGCCGTCGGCCCGATTCAACGACCAGGTGCCGAGACCGATGACGGGAGTACCCCACCGAAGAGCCAGTGCTATCTCCGACAGCGTGCCGTACTCACCTCCGACCGCGATCACGACGGAGGCCGAGCTGACCACCAAGGCATTTCGGGCCTCACCGAGGCCTGTTGCGATCACAATGTCGACCCACGGGTTCGCAGCCGCCGCTTCCCGCCCCGGTAGGAGGCCCACCGTCAGTCCGCCTTCCGACTTGGCACCCCGACACGCTGCCTCCATGACCCCACCGAGGCCACCGCAGATCACAATCGCTCCGCTCAATGCCAGGGCCCCACCAACACTCTCGGCCAGAGCGATCACCGGCTCAGGCGCCTCCGATCCCCCCACGACGGCAATCTGTGTTGTCATGATCACCAAGCGTAGGTCTCGGATCCGCGACAGCGCCCACCGTCCGGTTCTACCCCGCCGGCCAGGGCGGGGCCTCGGGCCATCGGGCAGAGTATCGGTCGTGGTCAGTAACCGTGTGCTCGTCGATCGGCTCCGTGACGTTGTCGGCCAGCAGGTCGTCGTCGACCCTGAAGTGATCGCTTCATATACAACGGACTGGACGCGGCGGTTCGAGGGCCGCTCGGTGGCCGTGGTGAGGCCTGGTTCCACCGAGGAAGTGGCAGGTGTCGTCACGGTCTGCCGGGAGCTCGGTGTCGTCCTGGTTCCGCAAGGTGGCAACACCGGCCTGGTGGGTGGCGGCGTGCCGCTCAACGACGAGGTGGTCCTCAGCCTCAGGCGCCTCCGGACCCTGGATCCGGTCGATGCCATCGCCGGTCAGGTCACCGCCGGTGCCGGTATTGTGCTCTCCGAGCTGCAACGGGCTGCAAGTGCCTCAGGCTGGGGGTACGGGGTGGACCTCGCCAGCCGAGACTCGGCCACCGTCGGGGGCATGGTCGCCACCAACGCCGGCGGGACCCACGTCCTGCGCTACGGGGACACGCGGGCACAGCTGATCGGACTGGAGGCCGTACTCGGAACGGGATCGGTCATCTCCCACCTGGGCGGGTTGGTGAAGGACAACACCGGCTACCACCTGCCCGGCCTGATATGCGGGAGCGAGGGGACGCTGGCCGTCGTGACCGCCGCCCGGCTGCGCCTCATTCCCTCGATGCCGTGTCGAACCGTCGCCGTGCTGGCGTTCATGACGGTGTCGGAGGCACTCGATGCGTCGGCGATGCTCCGACGGTCTCTCCCCGCCCTCGAGGCCTGCGAGCTCTTCCTGTTGCCTGGGCTCGAGTTGGTGTGCTCGGTGGTCGGAATGGTGTCGCCGTTCTCGGGTCGGCACCCCGTCTACCTGCTCGTCGAAGTAGCCGACCATGCCGATCCCACCGACGCTCTGGCGGAGGCGACGAACTCGCTCGACCACGTGATCGAGGTGGTCGTCGCCACGGATCCGGGACCACGCTCCGAGCTGTGGCGCTACCGCGAGGCCCACACGGACGCCATCAATTCCCTCGGTCCGCCGCACAAGCTCGACGTGACGCTGCCACTCGGGTTGCTGGCCGAGTTCGTCGACCAGGTCCCAGATGCGGTGGCGGCAATTGCTCCGGCGGCTCGCACCTGGCTGTTCGGTCACGTCGGAGACGGCAACATCCATGTGAACGTGAGTGGCCTTGACCCTGACGACGACCGAGTGGACGAGGAGGTGCTGCGAATGGTTGGGGACTTCGGGGGAAGTATCAGCGCCGAGCACGGCATCGGTGTGGCCAAGAGACGGTGGCTCCACCTCTCCCGGACCGAAGACGAGATCGCGGCATTCCGGGCCATCAAGCGGAGCCTCGATCCCAACGGCGTCTTGAACCCAAACGTGCTCTTGCCGGCGGAAGAGCCGTAGCGATGTGCCGGCAATTTCGATGCCGCCGGAGGCATCCGAACCTCCAAGCTTCAGATGCGCTGTTGTCCGCACTCAGGTGCGTACCAGGGAGACACGAATCGCGGCAGTTACCGAGGCGTGAAGGACGTTTTGCACGTGGCCGTGCCGTTCCCCACGTTGACAATGACGCCAACGGGAACTCGGACCTGCGCCAGCCCGACAGAAAACGCAACGGCTGCGTTTCCGAGCCCATCCGTCGAACCGCCAGAAGACGAGGTATGGAATTTGAAGTTGACGGTCACAATGACTGGTGCGTTTGCGACTGTAGACTGTATGGTCGCCGTTTCAGTGCTGCCGCGAGTGGGACTCGGATTCGACATCGTGACAACGCAGATGCCAAGAGGCAGAGGAGAGACCGCCGAACCAAAGAACGATGAAGAGCCGAAGGTGAACACGCCACCGTCTGACGCCACAAGACGGTAACCCGACCCCGATCCACTCGCCTCCATGCCAACAATGGGTTGGTTGAGGGCGAAGTTGCCGGCCGATCCGTAGAAGGCGGCGTCACCGAAGGAGAAGATGCCACCGTCGGCGGCCACCAGCCAGTAGCCGCGGCCGTCAGGGGTCGGGGCCATCCCGACAACCGGTTGGTTGAGGGCGAAGTTGCCGGTCGATCCGTAGTAGGCGGCGTCTCCGAAGGAGAAGATGCCACCGTCGGCGGCCACCAGCCAGTAGCCGCGACCGTCAGCGGTCGGGGCCATCCCGACGATCGGTTGGTTGAGGACGAAGTTGCCGGTCGATCCGTAGAAGGCGGCGTCACCCAAGGAGAAGATGCCACCGTCGGCGGCCACCAACCAATAGCCCAAGCCGTCCGGGGTGGCTGCCATCCCCACGATCGGCTCATTGAGAGTCAAGGAGGCAGCAGATCCCCGAAAGTGCGCGTCGCCAAATGCGAACACTCCGCCGTCCGATGCCACCAAGAAATATCCCCCGCCATCGGGCGTCGCAGCGATGCCCACGACCGACTGTCTGGGAACAATACCCAGTGATCCGAAACCACTGGCGTCGCCGCACTGCACGACGTTTGCCGTGCCATCTGCTATCCAGTAGCCACCGTCGTCTGGCGTGGCCGCGATCCCCGCAACCGTACCGGGCGGCAGGAATCCGGAGCAGGTGCTGCCGCCAACGCGGCCGGCGATGGCAGCCGTCTTGAAGTGGGCCGCGGCGGCGGAGCCGGAGGCGATCAAGCCCGCGACAGCCAACGCGACGACCATGGGAATGCTCACGGCCAATCGGCCACTTTGTCGAAACAACGGAGACATCGTCTCACCTCGCCAGGCAGCTGCCGTGAGCGACGCTATACCCGCAATCTGCGCTGTGCACCGAGGACCACGAAACCCAATGCGCCGTCAGCCTCCGTGCGGCGACGGGGAGCGTTACGTGGGGAGCGCTACAGCCCGCTAGACGTTCAGATCGGCAGGCGGCTTGTTCACTGGCTGGGACATGTCCACCGGTGCCACGCTGAATCCGAAGACCGCTCGATAGGCCGGACTGCATTCGCGATGCAGGACCCGACCAGGTGCCTCGATCCTGGCCCCCGCACCGCATTCCATCACCGTTCCGTCTTCGAACGCGACGCGGTGGGTCCCGTCGACGACGAAGTTCACCGAGTCGAAGTCATGCCAGTGCAGATCGTTCTCTTCTGCTGGAACGTCGACTGCGATGGCACACCAGCCCCGATCGGCAATCTCCGCGAACGCCTCGGTTTCGGTGTCGAAGTGTCCCTCCGTGAGGGTGAACGCCATGTGACCTCCCAACTGTCGACCTACTCAACCTAACGGCGGCTTCGTCCGGGGACAACTGGCTTGAACAGCCCCCGCGTGAACGTTGGTACCCTGGTCCAGTAACCCATCCAGATGGAGTGAGGGGCTTGGCCCTGTGACCTCCAACCAACCGATCCACGGACACGGTGGTAACGCCAAGACCGATGAGGAGGTCACCATCATGGTGTCGAAAGCAATCGCGTCCCTGGACGCACGGCTCGAACAGGCCGATGCGGTCTTGACTGAGCAACGGGCACTCGGCATTTCCCCGGTGCCGTCAGAGCCCGAGCGGGAGGAGGTCCTGGTCAACCTTCGCTCCCTCGACGGCCTTTACGGCATGAGTGTCCGGCTACAAAACACTGACGAACAAGAGGAGAATGAGTCCCACGACGATGAGGCCAACAACAATGGTGCGTAACAACCGGCGGCGAGGTCCAAAGTCACCATCCTCGTCTTCGTCCCAGTTCCAAAAGTCCGGATCATCTGGGTCGAAGGGTGCGGGACCTACTGGTGTGGGCATCGACCAAGTGTAGAGAGGGCAAGGCGATCTACCTCAGCAAGGCCGCGGGCGACAAGCCGTCGACGACCGACTCGATGATCGAGACTTACCTACGCACTGGAGGTGTGGAATCGACCACGGCCTTCAGCTTTGGCTTGGTACATGGCCGAATCGGCTCGCGAGACAACGGATTCATACGTGTCGAATGCATCGGGGTCGGGATACATGGTGACTCCTATGCTGACCCCGACGGACAGGGTGAGGCCGTGGACATCAAAGGGTTCATCCATCGCTGAGATAATTCGTCGTGCGACGACCTCGGCGGCATCCCGAGTTGTGGCGCGTTGGACAATCAATCCGAATTCGTCGCCGCCGATCCGGGCGACAGTATCTTCATCCCGGACGGTCAAGAGCAGGCGCTCTGCCACGACGCGTAGCAATTCGTCGCCGACTTTGTGTCCATGAACATCGTTGACGATCTTGAACCTGTCGAGATCAACAAAGAGCATTGCGAGGCGCCGCTCGTCGCGGCGTGTGGTGGCCAAGGACTGGGTGACCCGATCTTCGAAGAGTCTGGAGTTGGCGAGCTCCGTGACCGGGTCATGGAGGGCCTGGTGACGTACCTCCTCAAGCAATGTGACGCTGTCGAGCGCAGTCGCGGCCAGACTGGCGACGCCGCTGAGGCGTTCTTCCAGCGTGTCCTCGAGCTCCATCACACGGTTGTCGCAGCCGGCGCAGAGCACTCCGAACAGGGTGTAGCGGGCAGCAATCGGAACGATGACACCCGAAGCCAGACCTATGAGCGCCAATATCGACGATAGGTCCGGATCTGACGTTGTCGCGACGAGGGTCGGCGTCGACATTTCGAGCAATCGTTCCGCCACATGTTCGCTGCGCAACGCTGTGGCCTCTGGTATCTCGAGTTGGCGGGGAGCTTGAGAGGCCGAGGCAACACGGGCGAGGTGCGCATCACCCTCGTCCCACAACAGCACGTGCGCCTGGTCGCATCCCGTGATCTTGGGAATGGCCTCAGCCAAGCGCTGGGCGACCCCGACCCGGGAGGACTGCTCTGCAAGTGCCATGCCAAGGGCAAGGAGGGCGCTGAGGGTACTGTTTCGGTCGCGGGATTCGGCCAGGGCGGCAGCCGTCTCGAGCGCCGCCGCCGCATGGCCGGCATAGGCCATCAGCAGCGATCGCTCTTGGGGCAAGAAGTGGAAGCCGTCAGGGTAGAAGACGGCGAGGCGCCCGAAGTGGCGACGACTCGATTCGATGTCAACCACTATGCGAGATTGGTCGTGTGGATCCTGGGCTGAATTCGAGACCTCGTTCGCGGCCACGTTCGCTTCATCCGGGCTGAAGCCCACAGAGTGGATTCGCGGAACAGAGTCGCCTGGTAGTCGTGCAACCAGCAGGTAGCGCGGGGCTCGAACCGCGACACCGGCTTGTCTGGTGATTGTCTCGAGCATCGAATTGACGTCGCGGATCGAAGCCAGTTCCTTAGCCTCGAAAATTCGTCCCGCCCCTGATCCGGTGGTGTCCGCGTCCGCGGAAA
>JADEYI010000827.1_pt1 | contig 32781 bp, 22 predicted proteins | sample 8542331 | NCBI WGS metagenome assembly JADEYI01 (sample SAMN16510988, study PRJNA670497) | mine drainage metagenome | isolation source: biofilm near Copperflume 1 | place: Germany: Marsberg coppermine Kilianstollen | collected 2018-02 | reverse complement strand
CGGTGCCGCACTCATAGCCGCTCATGATGCCGCGACAGGCGAGACACTGCACATAAGAGTAGAAGGTGTTGCCGGAGGGCACATCCTCAAAGCTGATAGTGCAAGCTGTGGGCGTGGCTGTTGCCGTCGCCACCTGGGTAGGTGTCTCTGTTATCAGTTGAGTGGGGGTGACGCTGGGAATGGGGCCGGCCAAGGCCTGCCTGTCGGCGAAGATATCCAAACGGTTATCTGCGGGGCTGCCGTCCCAGTTACGACTATCGGGCCAGGCAGCAAGCACGTAATCAGGGCCGAAAACCAGGCCCGTGCGGAACCCGATGTCATCAACTGATTCCTGGTCAGGGTTGGAATCAGGGTTGCTCGACCTATCGCTGATCCTCTGGTTGGCGCTCCAGGTGGCGCCGCCATCGGTAGACCCGCTGTATTCTACATTGTATTGATAGCCACCGATACCGTAGCGGCGGTCAAACCAGCTAGCACCCAGCTCGCCATTGGAGGCAACCTGGATGATAGGCTGAAACTGGTCTAAGCCGTTGCCCATCAGGTCGTCATTCAGGCGTAGAGGTTGCGTCCAGGTGGCTCCCGCATCAGTGCTGCGGCTAAAGGCGATGTCGCTATGATGTACAGGAACCTGGTCGCCGCAGGTGTTGAGGGTCGCGTCCCACCGGCTATCATTCCACACTGCATATACGGTGTTGGAATTATCAGGTGCTATAGCGATCGAAGGGAAATGATCAACATGCAGCAAATTTAAAGTGCGCTGCGTGCAGTTGGCGCTGCCAACGAGTGTGAACTCGTGCCCCTCAGGGTCCGGCCTGCCAACTGGCACGATGGGCGCGCCGGAAATCACCTGGTCTGTATTCCAGGTAGCCCCACCATCGGTGCTCTTATCGAGATAAAGTCTGGGCTGATTAGCGATGGAGCCGTTATCCAGTTCCTCGAAGGCAATGTAAACATCACCGTTAGGAGCCACAACAGGCAGTGGATTATTGCTATATTCGTTGCCAGGGTCAGAGACCTGGATATCCGTGCTCCACGTGCGCCCGCCGTCGCGGGAGTAGCGCATCTGTATGCCATGATTAAAAGGCGCAATGTTATCTGAATAGAACCAGGACATATAAAGACTGCCCGCGTAAGTTCCCGTGGCGCGTGCATCTACCGCAAGGTTAGCCTGGGACCGCAATTCTGTGTTAGAACTAACTACAACAGGCAGAGGAGCGCTCCACGACACGCCATCAGTTGTCGTCAGAACAACATAGCCTGCTATAGCGTTGCCTATGACATGGGTTGAGTAGTAGCCGACACCTTGCCCGTCAAAAGCCACATTGACATTGCCATCGGGCACCAGATTTTGAGCGCCCCAGGGACCTGTGAAACGCCCACCCACCCAGCTGCGCCCGTTGTCAGTGCTGCTGGCATATCCAGTGCCTGTGCCGCTTGCCTCATCGCTATCGTATCCGGCGAGGACAAGGTTGGGGTTCAGAGGGTCTACTGCAAGGATAGGGTTAGTTTGCACTGCGGGTGTCGCAGATGGGCTGGGGTTCACCTGCCCATCTGCGCTCCAGGAGGGTGCTGCGCTCGCCGGCAATTGGCCTGCTTTAGCCACGGGCTGGTGAGCGTCCAGCAACAAGGCGATTGCGATAAAGGCTGAGGCCAGCGACAAAATAATGAGAAGAGGACGTTTATTCATAAATGGTACTTACCTTTCCGTGGATGTTTAGAATTGCAAATAAGTCGGCAGGCGCTATGATAACAGGCACGAGCTTACAGTTAGACAAGAGCAGTAGACAGGTCTACAGAATAGCATCTACGTGCGATTATATGTATATGATACGTTAGGCTTGCGGCGCGCAGCCGAGCACAATTATATCAGTAAGCACGCAAACGGTCCAATCATGGGCAAGATGTAAACGTTCAGAGTAGGGGTTGAGCAAAGCAATAGGCTAGCATTGTACAAGGGCAAGGCCCACCCCCTGACCCCCTCCCACACGTGGGATGGGGAACTCTTATCAGGAGAGATTAGGGGGCACCCCTAATACCCCGTCAGGGGCTATATCCTATATCATATATCCTACCCCCTGGCCGAGGTGTAAGGGGGCGCTTACACCTCCATCCATGCAAAGCCCTATCTTCCTTCATGGGAGAGGGGGTGGGGGTGAGGGTCCTTCCCACTACTCTAACTGTGAAATTTAAGGCAAGATAAAGGCATAAATATTCGGCTTAAGGTGAGGCTCAGTGTGCCAGGTGAGCGCGCCGCTGGCCATGCAGCTAGCTGTGTAGAGCATTCTCGAGTAGTTGCTGCACACGCTGCGGATTACGGATATACATCAGTCCAACCAGGTAGCCGGGGGTGTAAGGCCACATCGTCTGGTAGCCGGGCCAGGGGCCGTAGCCCTGACCCTCCGGGGGCTTGAACATTATGTTGCCCACATCGGGGCGGCGCATCTCCAGCGTAGTATGAGGAAGGCTGAGCAAGCTGTAGATGGTGAGCATACGCGAGAAGATACCGTGACTGATCAGGAGGCGGCTGTCGGTAATCAGGTATTCGGTGTTGCGCCATTCAAGGGTGGTCACAAGAAAGTGTCCCACAATCATGTAGAGGGCAGCTAATGTGAACGGGATGCCCCAGTAGGCGAGAATATCAGGCGCTTCGGTGGTCAGTATTACCACCTCGTAAATAATGGCTGAGAGTAGGAGAGCAGCGCCAAAGATAGATAAAGGCCAGGTACGCAGCACAAAGGGCTTACGCTCAGGCTTACCGCGCCACAGCACGTGCTCGCCCGGCCCGATGTTGGCGTCGAGGTCTGTAGCCTCCTGTCTTCTAATCACAGCAGGGCGAGCATTCATAGTTTACCGGTGCTCAGGCTTGCGAGCGTCGCAACCCCCGCTTGAAGAGAATAAAAGGAAGGTATACAGGAGATAGAGGACGTTTGCAAAGCGAAGGAGGAGATTAAAAAGAGGGAGCGGGTGATCGGACTCGAACCGACGACATTCTGCTTGGGAAGCAGACACTCTACCGACTGAGTTACACCCGCATCTGCCATATTATATCAAAACAGTGTGTGCTTTACAAGCTTTTGGTGAAACCGACTCGTAATGGGTAATACATGCTGTGTAAGGGATTATGGATAGCATCTCTATAACCTCAATTTACACAGCACGTATTGCCCGCTGTGGTTTCCTGAGCTATGGGTTTAGCTGCGCCTTATCTACTATGTAGGGGCGACCGCCTGGGCACATCACGCGCGGCTCATCAGGGCCTGCGACATGGCCGAAGATCACCACGTAATCCCCATTGTTTACAGTGAGCGCGTCCCAACCGGGGCCTTGGGGCACGAACGACTCGTCGCCAGTGCCGACAAAGGTGCAGCCGCCCTGTATCTTGGTGAAAGCTACCTTGCCCGCGACCCAGCTGTAATCCGGGGCATGTCCCGTCTTTGGGTAAACGGCGGGCACAGGGCCGGGTGTTACGGTGGCTTGCGCCACGCCCGATGGTGGGTAGAAGAGCGGCGCACCCAGATTAGCGAAAGCAGAAGGTCCACCCTGTGCGTCCATCAACTCAGAGCCGAGCAGTCCAAGCTCCACCTGGTAGGGGTTGCCCGTCATTTCAGGGTGTACTTCCAGCCTGTTACGCTCGAAGTATTGCACAAGATATTCTTTGCCGTCGCTCTTGCTCTGTTCCATGAAGGCTTCCGATATAGGGTAGCCATAGATAGGCAGCCCGCCCGTTGCCTTCCAGAAGTCGAGCAACTTCCCGGAGAGATTATGCCCTGTTACGTCGAAATACTGGCCTGTGCCCGCGGCCACTGCGCGCTGAAATGGAGCTTCGCCCTGGCGGTTGGCGGTGACCTCTGAGCCTAGCAACTGAAGTTGCACCTTATAGGGGTCGGGGTTCTTGGGGTTGTAAGTGAACTCTGCCCTCTCGAACCACTGGGCATCGTACCCGTCTTTAGTAGGGAAGACGCCTGTACGCGGCATACCGAACTGTGCCAGCCCGCCATGAGCACTCCAGTAAGCCTCAAAAGGCCCCCACAGCGTAGCGCCGGTCTGTGGGAAAGGCGTGTCCGCGCTCGCCAGCACAGGCACAGACGCAAAGAGCAAGGTGGCAATAGCGAAAAGAGCCACCCAACGCCCTCTATATGACAACACTTTGTTCATGCTCAATACCCTCCTTATAGTCCGCCCATTTTGGCGTACATTACCTTAACGACGCAACAGCGCAAGTGGTTACGTGCCTCTGTATGCCTCTGTATGCGGCCCCGTTTTGCAGCGGCAAGGGAACGTCAGGCAGGAAGGATATGACACAAGAGGGAAGCGCATGCGGGCAGCGCTACTCAAGCCAGCCAGTGAAGGCTAAGGATTGAGCTGCACACTGTCTACAATATAAGTGGTGCCGCCTGGGCACATCACGCTCGGTTCGCCTGCCCCCGCTACGTGGCCGAAGGCTACTACGTAGTCGCCATTTTTGACTTTGGACGAGTCCCAGCCTGGTCCACTGGGCACGAAGCGGCTGCTTGATGTCTGCGTGACCGCTGCGCTGGGCGCTACAGGGGTGATGTCGCGCAAAGGCGGCGACGTATCGTTAGCAACCGAGGTGCCGACGACCACTGTGCCTGGGCCGGCGGGGGTCGGTGCGACAGTATCCGCGCCAGCAGGAGTTGCGCTGGTTTGAATGTAGACACAACCTCCCTGTATCCTGGTGAAAGCAACCTGGCCCGCTATCCAGCTATAGTCCGGGGCTGTGCCCATTTTCGGGTACGACTGTGGTTGAGCCGTCATGCTAGCGTCCCCTCCTGTAACAGTAGGTGCCCCACCTTCGCCTGCGCCGGAGGTGGGCGTCGGGAAGTTGCCCGCGCTACACGCAGCCAGCCCTAAGGTAAGCATTATAAGGGTTACAAGTCCAATTACACGTGGTACCATAAAGTTGTTCCCCAAAAGAAGAATAGTAAAGGTTACGAATCAAACGACAAATAGAGATTGAGCAAGTGCCGTTCCGCCATTGGCTGTAGCGGGAAGCTAGCCTTGACAAGAGAGGCTTTGCTATTCTTGAGATACGGAGAACTGATTACACATCAGGGTCTAATATTTTCGCCGCAATTTGCAGCTTTGGGCGGGAAACGCTATGATAATGCCTTAGTGAGCCTTTTACTGGTGGCTAATGGTCGCGCTATGCGATACTTACTACAGCGTAAGCAGATATACAGGCCCAAAATAGACAAGGCAGATCGTATAGAAGGGTTGGTATAACAGTAGTATGGGCGATACGATAGTCTGGTGGATAACGCTCGAAGTGCTGGGTATAGCGGCGTTCCCGGTGGCGGCGATGCTGCTGCGCGCCTTGCCCGACAGAGGATACACAGCATCGAAGATAATCGGTATATTGCTGGTCGGGTGGCTGGCTTACATAATCGCCATGCTGCGCATTGCGCCCTTCGAGCGCTGGCTGCTGGCGTTATGTCTCCTGGTTGTGGCTGCATTCTCGGCGTGGCTCCTCTTCAGAAACAACCGCGCCATGCTGGGAGAGATGCGGGCGCACTTACGTATGCCCACAACGATAAGGTATATCGCCACCGTCGAACTGCTCTTCGCCGTGGCCTTTGTGGTTTGGGCAATAATCAGGGCCTATAATCCAAATATCCTCGACCAGGAAAAGCTGATGGACTTCGGCTTCCTGAACGCTATCCTCAAGAGTGGCACCTTCCCGCCCAACGACATGTGGCTGGCGGGCAACCCGATCAACTACTACTACTTCGGCTATGTCTTGATGGCGGCTGTCACCAGCCTGAGCGGTGTGCCCTCACAGGTAGCCTTCAACCTGGCTAACGTGGCGCTCTTCTCCCTGACGGCCATCGGCACCTTCGGGGTAGTCTACAATCTGATCGCCGCAACGCTGTTGCGCAGGACCACTCCGGGGAGGACGGCCCATGCAGATGGTGCGGCAAACGCCCTGCCAAAAAAGAAAGTTAAAGTCTCGGCCGTAGCGAGCGACACTCCGGCGGCCATACCTGTGCGCCGGGCCAGGAATCCGCAAGATGCCCCAGCGCCCAGGCAGAGCGTAGCTACAGCCACGTTAGCTCAGGCCGCGCCGGAAACAGCAGTGGACATAGAGAGCAACGGGCATGGGCGTGATGAGGCCGTCGCCCATGCCGCTAAACCTCGAGCGATGGAGCCTTACCTGCCGGGAGGTGACAACGGAGAGGAGATGAGGCGCGTGCCTTTCTATCTATCGCCCTATCTTTACGCCCTGCTGGCTGTGCTCATGATGGTTGTGATGGGCAACCTGACCTCTATGTTCACGGTGAAAGATTTCAGCCAGGGAGCAGACATGCAAGGGAACGGCTTTCGCTTCTGCTTCAACTGCAACCAGGCACAGGGCTACTTCTGGTTCGGGCCTTCGCGTGTTATCCAGGATTATCGCACAGTAGATGTCCCAGGGCAGCCGCCAACTAAGCAAAAGGTAGGATATGAAACCATCAACGAGTTTCCCGCCTTCTCGTTTCTGCTCGCCGACTTGCACCCGCATGTGATCGCCTTGCCTCTGGTGCTGCTGGCAGTGGCTGTGGCCCTAGCCTTCTCGCGCCGCAAGGTGCTGCGCGGCACTCGCTGGCGCGATGGTGTTCCTACGGGCCTGCGCGCCTGGCTGTCGCTCATTCTGGTTGGCATCATACTGGGTTCGCTCTACACGACCAACACCTGGGACTACCCGACCTATGTGCTCCTGGCGCTTGCAAGCCTTGTCCTTCCATACCTTGCTTTGCAACGGCGCTCAGAGCGCTCCAGGGGCTGGCAATGGCTTCGCCCCTGGGTTGTGCAGGTGGTCCTAATAGTGGTGTTGAGCATCGTTGCCTTTTTGCCTTTCCACCTCACTTTCAAGTCGTTCGCGGGTGGGCAGCCGGCGCAAATACCTGACAACCTGGCGAATATACCTATCGTGGGGTGGCTGCTGCAAAAGCTGGGGTCCTTCATCCTGGTGAATACAGCCGATAAGACTATACTCGGCTTCCTGGTTATCTTCGGCATTTTTCTCGTCGCGCTGCTCGTCTGGCTCTCCTATGAGCTTGTGGGCTATTTACGCAAGCGCGTGCAAGGCGACGAAAGCGCCAGCCGCAACAACATCCTGTATATCTGGGCCGCTTTCTTCCTGATTACTTTCCTGCTCGCCTTTATTCTGAAGTTTCCATTGCTGGCGTTGCTGCTGCCTATCAGCGTGGTCTCTCTCTACCTTGTCTGGCAGGAGCCGCGACGTACCGAGCGTAACATGGCCCTCATAATGGTGGCTTTGGCAGCTATCATCGGCCTGGTAGTAGAGGTGGTATTTCTCAAGGACAACTTCCAGAGCAGAATGAACACGCTCTTCAAGTTCTACTATCAAATATGGGTGCTGTGGGCGCTGGCGGCGGGCTACGGACTGTGGCGAACCCTGCACGCCGCCCTCGCCGAGAGGGAGGAGCGGGTGGGCAGGGGGCAGGTATTTGTATATACACAGCCTGCCGGTGTCAAAGCAGTTGCAGGCATCTGGGCGGTGGTCGCCGTGCTGCTGATTATATCGGGGATGACCTTTACTTACTACGGTGTCGTGAGCCGCCAGATTGGAGGCAAAACCGCGCCGGTGGGGTTGGACGGTGCAGCATGGATGCAGGGCGTTTCACCTGGGGATTACAACGCCATCAACTGGCTCAAACAAAACGGGCAGGGCAGCGACACAGTGCTCGAAGCAGGAAGCGCCGAATACGACTATCCGGGCCGCGTTTCGTCTTACACGGGTGTGCCCACTCTAATCGCCTCCGATAACTCGCACGAATCGCTGTGGCGCACCGGGCAGCCCGAACTGCTCAATGAGATCCGCCAGCGCAGGCAGGTTGTAAATGCTATATATCAAGGCAACGATCCCAACGGCAGCGGGCCGCTGAACGCGCAGAGCCTGCTCGCACTGCTGCACCAGTACAACGTTGACTACGTCTTTGTGGGCGACGTTGAGCGCGGTCTGCGCGAGAATTCTGCCAACAAAAGACCAGACGAGCAAGTTACAAGCTACGCCGAAGGGTTATTCAAGCAAGCTCTGCCCGTGGCCTACCAGTCGGGCACGACCACAATCTACGGCGTGCAAGAAGGGGTAGCAGGCACAGGAGTCGTCCCCGCTACTCCTATACCTGGCGTTACCCCAGGAGCGCCCAACCAGGCGGATCCCAATGTCCCGCCCGTCGGCCTCTTTGAGAATACAGGCTCCGGCCCGAACAGAGGACAGCTCAATCTGCCTCGAGGAATAACCCGTGACGGCGCAGGCAATTTCTATGTAGTTGATACCGAGAATATGCGCGTGCAGAAGTTCGACCCCAGTGGTAAGTTCCTGCTCGCCTTTGGGAGCAAAGGAAGCAGCAAAGGCCAATTTGCCCCGTATAGCGATACCTCAGTGGGGGCGGGACCAGGCGGCATAGCAGTAGACAAGTCGGGCAATATCTACGTGGCAGACACGTGGAACCATCGGATACAGAAGTTCGACCCCAGTGGCAAGTTCCTCACGACGTGGGGCAGCTTCATCAACCTGGCAGATCCTGGCGCCGCCAGTGACCCTGATAAAGACAGCAAGTTCTTTGGCCCCCGCGGAGTAGCCATAGGGCCTGATGGCAATCTTTATATCACGGATACGGGTAACAAGCGTGTCTCTATCTTCGACCCAACAGGTAAGTACATTCGCCAGATCAGCAGCGGGATGTCTCCCGACCGCACAGGCCCTAACTATCCGTTCGACAAACCGGGCGAGCTAAACGAGCCTATAGGCATAGCTGTTGACGGCAGCGGCAATGTCTACGTAGTTGACACCAATAACAAACGCATACAGAAGTTTGACGCCACAGGCAAATCTGTAGCCCTGTGGCCTGTACCCGCCGGATCGTGGGAACCAGGCCCTTATCTGGAGCCGTTCCTGGCCCTCGACGGCGCAGGAAACATCTATGTCACGGCCCCCACAGGCAAAAGCGTCCTGAAGTATAGCCCTGTCGGGCAGCTTGCAGGCCAGAAAAAGGAGCAAGGGGGCGTCTCTTTGCAAACCCCTACGGGCATAACCGTAAGCAGTGATGGCACAATCTACGTGGTAGACACCAACGCCGGTAAGGTAATCAACTTTGGGACAATCCCCTAAATTGGGCTTTCGGGGGCAGCTTTTCTCTGTCCGGGGTTGAATACAAGCTACGGTTTGGGGGCGGAAGGTCGCGACTCTATTTGCAGGCGAATTGCCGTTCGCTCTTCGTTGTTTATCACGACGTCAATGAAGCTGGGCACAAAGGCAATGTCAATATTATCGAGTCGCAGGTAGTCGCGGGCGATAGCCACCGCCTTGATCGCCTGGTTGGAGGCTCCCGCGCCCACAGCATGCACTTCCACATGGTTGCGTGCCCTTATCACCCCCGCAATCGCCCCGGCCACCGCGCTTGGCCGCGACTGCGTTGATACTTTTAGCACTTCATCCGAACTGTTGTCATGCACACGCTTCACAGAGACTTCCTGGTCCCGCGGTTCACCCTGTAGCTCGTTCTCTGAGACCATTTGGATTTACTCCTTCTCGCCTTGCGAGGGTGAGTTCGGCTTGCGGACGCTGGAACAGAAGTATGACAGGTAAAAACCGTGCCGCTCGTAAGCAACTGGGCAGAGTAGAGCATTGGGACTATATACTCAATGTCCAGAGACAAAAAGAGAGTGACACTATGCCTCAACGGACATTATAGCACAACAACCACTTAGATGATGCTTACAATTTGTAGATATTTGCCGCTGCGCGATAGATGTAACTCACCGCTTCGCGGAATTACGAATTGGCAATAGCAATTATGAATTGAATGGGCGTAATTACTGATTTATAATTCATAATTCCGCGAAAGCGATTGCTTGATTATCTATTGAGAGGCGCTTATGACCGTTTCATACTGGCAGGATGCCAGCGCAGATCAAACTATCGAGTGCGATGTGTGCGTCGTAGGCGCGGGCATTGTGGGCCTTTATCTGGCCCGATTGCTTGCCGGGCAGGGACAGCGCGTCTCCGTTTTGGAGGCGCGGCACGTAGCTGCTGGGGCTTCGGGGCGCAACGCGGGCATGGTGCTCACCGGCACTGCTTACTATTACCATGACGCGCTGCAACTCTATGGCCGCGATCTGGCTCGTGAGATATGGGAGCTAACACGCCATAATCGTGGTATTGCTATGGGCCTTTCGCAGGAGTTCGGCACCCCCTGGGAGCAGCGCGGCTCGCTCCTTCTTGCTCTCAACGATACAGAAGCCGAAGACCTGGAGCGTGCAGCCAGCGCGATGCAAAACGACGGCATAGAGGCCAGGTTTACGCACAAAGATCCGCTAAAGCGCGGCTTTGCGGGCGCTATCACGCAGCCAGGCGACGCAGGCATCCACCCTGTGAAGTTCGCCCAGGCGCTCGCAGCTTCATCCGGCGCGGCGCTCTACGAGCAGTCCGAGGTCTTTGCGATAGAGCCGCTACCGCTGGGCGGGCTGCTGATCAAGTCGCGCAGGGCCACCGTTGTGTGCCGTGCGGCTGCTCTTTGTACGAACGCCTACTCCCTCCTATTGAATCATTATTTTGATGGTAAAGTGCTGCCCACGCGGGGGCAAATACTTTGCACAGAGCCACTCGGCGGCCAGATTATAACTCAGATGTGTTACGCTGATTATGGCTATGAATACTTCAGACAGCTTGCCGACGGCAGGCTGCTCGTGGGCGGGTGGCGCCACCACTTCCGCGAGGCGGAGATAGGCTATGAAGACCGCACTACGACAGAGGTGCAGGGCGGTCTGGAGAGCTTTATAGCCCGCTACTTCCCCGAAGCGGCAGGCGCACGTATCACTCATCGCTGGTCAGGAACGATGGGATTCAGTGTGGACGGCATACCCCTTGCAGGCTCACTGCCTGAGATGCCAAATTGCTACTTCGCGGCGGGCTTCACCGGGCACGGCCTCGGCTTCGGTCTCGCCACCGCCGAAAAGCTCGCCGCGCATATCCTCTACGGTGCAGAGCTTGGCTGGCTGGACGCCCGCAGGCTGAAGAGTTAGCAGTATATTTGTTGCCGTGCGCAGTAATTGCTCTCTGCTGGCACAAACGACAAGCCCTTGCCTAAGTGTGGCTTTCAGGAGTAGGCTTTCCCCTGCCTGGGATTGTGACACAATATTGTGCTATGGCAAGACCCACCCCAACCCCTCCCCACTCGTGGAGAGAGGCTTTTGTTCTCCAAAACAAAGCAATAACGCCGCAGGGCAGCGTTATTGCTTTGTTTTCATCTAATCTATTCTTGCCCTGCTAATAATGCTTATGATACACTGCCTGTGTCGCCATGCCATTTCATGGCACGGTGTGGCGTGGCATATTCAACAGCAGGGGGTGAGTGCAGTTGCAGGGCGATGTTCTACAGACTTTAGGGGCATGGGCAACCAGCTTGCTGCTCTATCCGGGGCTTCTGCTGGGGTTGGCGCTTGCTGCTGCGGGCGAGTATGCCTGGGAAGCGCTGCGCCCTCTGCTCGTGCCTCGGCTTCAACGCCTGCAAGCGCGACCACATGGATTGCTGCAACCCTTCTATACCCTGCGCAAGCTGGCGCGCAGGCAAAGCGCATTTTCATGGCAGCCCTCCGAGCAAGGGGCGCAGGACCATTCTCCATCGGACCTGCTTGCGCTGGCCTCCACGATTGCACCTGTGCTGGCGCTCGCGCTAATCCCTCTACCCGGCAGTCCATTTGCCCGCATTGCTTCTGCGGGCAATCTGCTGTCGGTTCTTGTGCTGCTGGCGGTTCAGCCTCTCATCTCAGCTTACTTGCGGCTGCGCGGGGGGAGTGCGCAAAGTTTACCAGGTGAGCAGGCGTTGGGCAGGCTTCTTACGGGTCTGGTGCCTGCTCTGGCGGCTGTTGCTGCGCTCATCGAGGTGTCGGGCATGAGGTCACTACAAATAGCCACGCTTTCGGCAGCGCCCGAAACAGCGGCGCAGTTCCTTGTCAGGCTGCTGGCGGGAGCGGCGCTGCTGGCATCGTTGCCCTGGTGGGTTGGCAAGCCGTCGCATGAGAGCGCTGTGAACTATACGGGCAGGTTGTTGCAGGGAGCCGCGCTTGCCCTCCTCTGGTCGGTTCTGGTATTGCCTGCCGCAGGCGATCTCGGCTGGGCTATATTTGTGAGCCTGGGGGGGGCGTTGTTGGCTTATATAGCCCTTCGTGCTATTTCAGAGCGATGGGTGCCTGCCCGTAGAGCCAAAGATGCTGCCAGCCTTGTTTGGGCTACAGCACTGCCTGTGGCGGGAGTGGCGCTGCTGTTAGCTGTCTGGTCGGGGGTGTAGGGGATGCGTATAGCAGTAACAGGCACCAGAGGCACGCTGGGCACGGCGCTCACCCGCCTGTGCAGCACAACGGGCCACATCGTGCTTCACCTCAATCGCCCCGATTACGACATCAGAAACCCTGCATCTATGCTCTCCGCTCTGGGAGGATTCACCCCCGATCTGGTGATACATTCCGCCGCTTATACCAACGTGGACGGCGCTGAGGCTGAGCCGGATGAGGCTTTTGCTGTGAACGCCCTGGGCACACGCAACCTGGCGCTGGCATGCGTGCAGGTGAATGCTCCGCTCATCTATGTCAGCACCAACATGGTCTTCGACGGCACCGGCGACACGCCTTACAGCGAGTTCGATGCCCCCAACCCACGCGGTGTGTACGCAACTTCCAAATGGGCGGGTGAGAGATATGTCGAACACCTGATGCAGCGTTTCTATATCGCGCGGGTGTCGTGGCTCTATGGTCGTGAGGGCGACAGCTTTGTGCATAAGATCGTGCACGCCGCCGATGAGCGAGGCACGCTTGGAGTAGTGGCCGATGAGATTGCCACGCCCACCTACGCGGAGGATTTCGCATCGGCTCTGCTGAAGCTGGGGCAAACCGGCTTGTATGGCTGGTATCATCTGGTGAACGAAGGAGAGTGCTCGCGCCTGGAATATGCCCGCGAGATTATGCGGTTGACAGGCCGCGAGCATATCCCTCTGCACCCCACTGCTCTCGCTGATTACGTGCGCCCCGCGCCAACCCCGCCATACTCTACCCTACGCAACTTTGTGGGCGCACAGGCAGGGATTACCTTGCGCCCCTGGCAGGCTGCCCTGGCAGAATATATCACCTCGACGCAGCTATGACCTTTGAGGCAATAGAGTTGTCCACTTCTGCCTACGAGGCTCTGCTTATCACCCGACCGGAGACATCCAGCCCGAAACTCCGTGCTAAAAAGCCCCCCAGGGTGTCAGTTATCATACCAACCCGCAATGGCGCTCATTTGCTCCCTGAGTGCCTCGAAGCGTTATGGCGGCAGAGCTACCGCAACTTCGAGACTATCGTCGTGGACGACGCTTCCACCGATGGCACCCATGATTTGCTCCTGGGTTATCCCGAAGTGCTCAAGGTGGTTGAGCTATCAGGTAGGCGTGGGCACGGGTTTGTGGCTGCCGCGAACGCGGGACTTGAGGAGGCACACAGCGAAATCGTGGTCTTCCTCAATAACGATGCGGTGCCCGAACCGGAGTGGCTGGATGAGCTTATTGGTGCGCTGGATAAATACTGCTGGGCAGGGATAGCGGCAAGCAAGCTGTTGCTTTACGACAAGCCAGGCACTTTCCACTCGGCTGGTGATTTTTACGCTCCCAACGGCATTCCTGGAAGTCGTGGCGTCTGGCAGCGCGATACCGGGCAGTACGAGCGTGTTGAAGAGGTCTTTGGCCCGTGTGCGGCGGCGGCGGCATACAGGCGCTCTGTTCTTGCAGACCTTGCTAGTAGCGGCGGAACTGAACCTCCAGGGGAGGTCTTCGATCCGCAGCTATGGATGTATTGTGAGGATGTAGACTTGAATCTCCGTGCTCGTCTGCGCGGGCACCGCACAGTATATGTGCCTACAGCCAGGGTGCGCCACCAGCTGAGCGCCACAGGCGGGGGAACTCTCTCATCATACTACGTGGGGCGCAACTTTATATACTTGATAGCCAAAGACCTTCCGGGGCAGGTAATTCTACGCCACCTGCCTTTTATGATCGCCGCACAGATGCGCATAGCATGGAAGGCGCTACGCCACAGCAGGGAGCCTGCTGCCCGTGCCCGCCTGCGCGGGATAATCGCAGGCGTGATTACATGGCCGCGAGTGCTGCCTGCCCGTAAACGTCTGCTCTCCAGAGCGCGAGTGAAACCGAGGGCTTTTGCGAGAGTGCTCAGGCGCTTCTCCAAAGGCGCATAGCAGCGTATCTCTCTATGCGGGGCTTCTATTCTCAAAACAAACGAGTAGCTCCGCATTGAGCGGAGCTACTCGTTTGTTTTGGTCTAGCCTATGGCTCTTGCTAACGCACCTGTTGTTGTACGGAGTGACCGTTAGCGGCGATAGCTGTGCGTTCTGCTGAGCTTCGCGCCGAGAGCTACTACCGACAGGGCGAGCAACATTGCCAGCAGGAAATAGGCCAGCGTGCTGTCGCCTGCGCCTGTTTGCGGGAGACCTCTTATTTACGGTAAAATAGATAGTGTAGCTATCGTTGGCTGCGCCATACACTTTTCACCTGGAGTAAACCATATTTATGCCCACAAAAGAAGTGGCTCCTCTGCAACTTCAGATGCCTCATGTGGTGAAGTGCCCCACACCGCAATGCCCAGGCTGGATCACTTTAGACAGCACGCGCCACCAGACTGAGCCGTGCCGCTATTGCCGGATCAGCGTAGATACCCTGCGCTTCCTGCTTTCGAGGGTGGGTGCCGAGCACAAGGCGCTGCCGCCCCAGGTGCATGATGAGTTCAACAGGCTCATGCTCACTATGGCTGGGGCATGGAGCCAAAATGTCTATCTGCGCCCCTCGAGAGAAACGCTGGTTGACCTCAAAGCGGGCGCACGCGGCGTCACTGTGGAGTACAATCCGCTGCTGGGAGCAGCAGGCAGCGATGGAGCGGCTCCGCTCGTAGGTATAATTCTGCACAAATTGCTGCATTTTGAGGCCCACCTGGGGCAGCGCCCCCCTCAGCTTTCGGTGCGCTCAGGCGTACGAGAGAAAGAGGGCATGCTCCCCTTGCTAGCTTATTTGACCACTGTCAGCGACCATGTGTGGGTGACGGCGCGGCTTGAGCAGCTAAATCCCCAGTTGTGCAGCGTACAGAGTCGGTGGGGCCTCAACCTGGCGCAGATGCTCATCGGCTCGGAGAGCATGTTCAACCGCTATCTCTCTCAGCGCAACCTTACAAGACTGGTGACCGTATTACAAGCAACAGGCAATGCCGAGGCATTTATCGCAACGGTAATAGAACGTTTATCAACCTTGACCGCGCAGATACTCGACCGCGAAAAAGAAGAGATGAAACGCACGTACCTGGCTGTGCAGCTTGCCAACGCGCGCTTGCTCAACCCCGATGCATACGCCAGCTACCGGAACGCGCTGCTGACGGGTGAGCTTACTAATGTGGCCGATGCATTGCCTGTCGCAGATCGTCTATACAGCGAGTTGAGCAGTTCGCCCCTCGCGAATCCGCAGGCGCCACGAGCCAAAGAGGGCGATGCCACGCCCGCTGTGGTGATTGACCCCGGCCAGTATCACCGCGCCATCGAAGGAAGCATCAAGGCGCTGGGGTTAGCGAATTACTTTGAGGTGAAAAGCTAGTTAGAAAGGATTGGGGTTAGGGATTCGGGATTAGCGGCCTTAACTTTCGGTTGTCTATATCTATAAAGGAAAAGAAGATGGTCAAATGGTTAAGTGGACTATTCGATAATACTGATAAAGAGTTAGGTCGCCTTCGCAAGAGCGTAAATGAATCAAACGCGGAGGCTGTCAAGCTCCTTGAGGCCGAGCGGGAGCATATCGCAAGCATACGTGGCGAGGCCTTCGGAGAGATGGCGAAGGCTGACGCTACCGCAGAGTTGCAGGCTATCTACGCCTCTGAAGTGGAGAGTGTAACCGCCGCCACCCGCCGCCTGGCAGGTGAAGCTGAAAGCCTGCGCGCTGTGATCGAAGAAGGCGAGCAGACGAGCCGCGATCTCTCAGTGCTGCTGGCCGACGCCAAGCAGCTTGCCACAATGAACAGCGAAAAGGTTCAGCGCCCGCCCGCTGAACGACGAGAATTAGAAGCGGAAATCGGAGTCCTTGTTGAGGAGTTGAGCGAGCAACTCGTGCTGATGCTCGAAGCGAAGCCCGCTTTGCGCGACGCCATCTTGCAGGCTGTGCCCAAAGCCAAATTGCCTCCGCAGATTCCCTCTGCTGATGAGATGTCCAAGCAGGTTGAGGCTACAGCCGCCTTTTTGGGCCGCGAGGTAGCGGGTTACTTCAGCCGCACGAATGAGACTATGCTGGCGCTGCGCCGAGCTGTGGGCCTGCAAAGGCTGGCCGAGCTATCGCACGAGGGCTTTACACCACCCTCTACAACCGATATGGACGTTGCCGCGCAGGAACTTGTGCGCGCGCTCGTTGAGCGTGACCTGTGGAAGCACTTCACACGTCAGGGGTTGCGCCTGCCACAGGAGTTGAAAGTGGCATCGGGTGTCGAAGATGCACCCCAGAGTACAGCAAGTGGCAGCAAGGATGGAGGAGGCCGCAGGTTTGGCGCTTCCCGCCCCTCCACTCCTGACTTGCAGCCTATGGGCAAAGATAGCCTGGCCGATGAACTTTACTGGGAGGAGCAGGCCACAGGCGAGCTTCTGGCTATGGCCGCATCAGCGATTGGAGAAAAGCCGCAATTGGCAGTGATAACCGACCTTGCTGAGAAGTTTGCGGGGCGCGAAGAGCGGTTGCAGGCACGTACTTCAATCTTCAGAGCGCGTATCATAGAGGCTCGCACAGCCTTCTGGCAGGAGATACAGGGGAAAATAGCTGATGTAGTGGGCGCTGAGATGATTGCACCTTACGCAGCGCGGTTCGAGGAGCTTGGTAAAGAGCAAGATGCGCTGATCGCTGAGATTGAGGAGCAGGATAGCAATTGGGACTTGCCTGTGACGGTCAAGCCCGACACGGTGGCCGACCTTATGCAGCGCCGTGACATTCTTGAGAACCAGACTTTCACAGAGTTGATGAACCACTTGCGAGTTGAGGACAGGGGCGCATATGATCGCCTCAAGGCCCTGCAAGAAGGGTTTCGCAAAGATCAGCGCAAAGATGAGCAGAACATGCTCACAGAGCTTATCCCGGAGGCTTTTGCTGTGATCTGGGAGGCGTCACGGCGCACAACGGCTTTACGGCCTTACGATGTGCAGTTCATCGGCGGTATCATCTTATTCGAGGGCAAGATCGCCGAGATGAAGACAGGTGAGGGCAAGACGCTGGTGGCGGTGGCTCCTCTCTACCTCAACGCCCTTTCTGCGCGCGGCGCACACCTGTGTACTGTCAACGAGTACCTTGTCAAGCGCGACAGCGATTGGATGGGCGCTATTTACAAGATGCTGGGCCTCTCTGTAGGTGTGATTCTTTCCGGGATGGCCCCCTGGGAGCGCAAGTCGGAGTATGCCTCCGATATAACCTACGGCACTACCTCGGAGTTCGGCTTTGATTATCTGCGTGACAACATCGCCAACAGCCCTGACGACATGGTGCAGCGCCCGCACAACTTCTGCATCGTTGACGAGGTGGACAACATCCTGATTGACGAAGCACGCACACCTTTGATTATATCGGGCGCATCCGAAGGCTCGGCTGACGTTCACATCAAAGCGGCCCAGTTTGCCAAGACGCTACGCGCCGAGACGGACTACACAGTTGACGAAAAGAGCCGCAGCGCTACACTCACCGATGAAGGAATAAACCGCGCCGAGCAGTTCTTCCGCATTGACAATCTTTATCACCCTGACAACTTCCAGCTTGTCTATGGCGTAGATAACGCCCTCAAAGCTCACACTCTATTCCGCAGGGACAAGGACTACGTGCTCTGGCAGGAGGGCAAGGTAGTGAGCGCGTCAGAGCGTCTCAACCCGAAGCTGGATGTAGAAGTGGTGATCGTAGACGAGTTCACGGGCCGCATGATGCAAGGCCGCCGCTACTCCGAAGGCTTGCATGAGGCAATCGAGGCCAAAGAGGGGATCAGGGTGCAATCGGAGAGCCAGACTTTCGCAACCATCACGATTCAGAATTACTTCCGCCTGTATCCAAAGTTGGCCGGTATGACGGGTACGGCAGCTACGGAGGCTGAGGAGTTCTTCAAGATTTATAAGCTGGAAGTCATGCCTGTGCCTACTCACCGACCAATGGTGCGCGCTGATAACCCAGACCGCATCTACCGCACAGAACCGGCGAAGTTCGCCGCCGTGGTGGACGAGATCGAGGAGATGCGCAAAGAGGGCAGGCCGGTGCTCGTGGGCACGGTATCTATCGAGAAATCGGAAGAACTTAGCAGGATGCTCGAAGAGCGTGGAGTACCACATTCGGTGCTCAACGCCAAGCAACACGAACGCGAAGCCAGCATCGTGGCACAGGCAGGCCAGCGCGGAGCGGTTACTATCGCTACCAACATGGCGGGTCGTGGCACCGACATCACCCTCGGCTTTGGGGTGAACGAGCTTGGCGGGCTGCATATCATAGGCACGGAGCGGCACGAGAGCAGGCGTATTGATAACCAGCTTCGCGGACGCGCCGGACGTCAAGGAGATAGCGGCTCGTCGCGCTTCTTCGTATCGGTCGAGGACGAAATCATGCGCCGTTCGGGCGTGAACCAGAATATCGTCAACTCTAACCTCTTCAAGAACCTGTGGGACGAGACGATGCCTATTGAGCACTCGATGATCTCACGCAGTGTTGAACAGGCGCAGGTGAAGATGGAAGGGTTCAACTTCGATACGCGCAAGCATCTGGTCGAGTACGACGACGTGGTGAATACCCACCGCGACGTTATATATAATGAGCGGCGCTTCGTTATCAGAGACGGCGACCCCCGCCCTATCATAGGTGAGATGATATCAGAGAAAGTGCAGGAGTTCGCCGCCCCTGCGGGTGACGATGCCAGGAAAAAGCGAGATCGGGACGCTACATCGGGCTACACCGAGATGTTTGACGCGCTCAAAGAAACCTTCCCTGATGATATACTCCGTCGGTTGCTACGCTCAATCCTGACAGCGCGTGTAGTGCCTGTGCTGGAGGAAGGCGATACAGAAGGCTTCATCGAGGAGATAAAGCTGCTAGCCCAGGAAGCCTACGAAAGCACCCAGGAAACCCAGGTCAAAAACGTGGATGAGAAGCTACAGGAGTTCTACCATGTTGGCGACGAGTACTATGAAATCGCGGGCGAAGGCACACTTGACTACGACAAGCTAACGCGGATGCTCAGCTTGCCGCCTGCCATCGTGAACAAGATGAGCGCGGAAGAGATGGACTACGATGCGGCACGCGAATTTCTCTCAGAGATAGTCAGAGAGAACTTTGCTGCTGCCCAGCAGCCGTTGTTGGAGAAGCTGCAAAGCTTCCTTGAAGAGCAGACAAGGCACGCTAACATCCCCCAGGAGAATGCCCCCAAAGAGCAGCTAGAGTTGCTTACTCGCGCCTTGGTAGAGACGATAGACAGCAACTTCCCATTATCGCCGGTGTCGGCAGCCCGCTACGTAGAAGCTGAGAGTGGCAACACCAAGTCCTCCATGATGGGCGGCGTTGGCAGTGATGGCGTGGTGGCAGAGATAAGGGATCAGCTGGAGCTTCTCTACGCCGAGGTTGAGAAGACACTGGGCGACGTTTTCATTGAGACCAACCTTCAGATGCCTCTTATCTCCCTTGTGGACAACCGCTTGCCGCGCTCTGTCTACGAGCAGATCGAGGAAAGGTTGGGTGTTGAAGGGCTTGAGCAGGTAGAGAATGTGCCCCTGGGACAATTAGACCCCGAAGCGCGAGAGGTCGTGAAAGACGCATTTGTACGCTGGCAGGAATCCGACCTGATGCTGCGGGTGATAGACTATCTCTGGACGCGCCACCTTACCACTATGGAGCAGTTACGCCACTCTATCGGCTTGCAGGCTTACGGCCAAAAAGACCCTCTGGTGCAGTACAAAGTAAAGGCATACGAGCTATTCGATGGCCTCAAGGCGGAGATACGCCAGCTTGTGGTGCTCAATGTGCTGCTGATGGGAGCTAAAGCCGAGGCAGCGCGCGCCGCCACTCGCCCCGCGCCGCCACAGTCTCAGCGCGAGGCACAAGCCCCAACAAACGGGCGCGCACAAAACGACAGCAATGGCAACAAGCCCAGGCATAGCCAATCACAGGCCAGGGCACAGGCCAGGGCAGGTGGCCAACGCACTGCTACGCCGGCCCCGGTTGGCGCAGGCGTTGGCCCAGGCCACAGAGCCAAGATCGGGCGCAACGACCCATGCTTCTGCGGCAGCGGTCGCAAGTACAAGCAGTGTCATGGACGGTAAACCGTCAGGTTCATAGCAGAAGCGCAGCCTTTTCGTAAACCTAACAAGCAAGGAAGGTTGGAATACATCAACGCTCGCATCCTCAAAGGCGGCCTGGACGCATTGGAAAATGCGGACTATACGGTGGAATCATAGCTCTGTGAATATTCGCTCTCTGACTGTGGGCGCGGCATTGCCTCAAGAAGCGGCAAATCGCGCCCAATTAATCACCCAGCTGGGACAGTTTGCTCATGCAGGACGGGCTGCCTTACAGAGAGACGGCTACACAGTGCAAACCGTGCGCCTCGCAACCCAACCTCTCGAACGCTGGCTCGTCTCTCCCTCGAGCGCTCCTCAAATCATCGCGGAGCTTGGCGAACAATGTGCTCAGGCAGGCATTGACTATTGCTCTCTGGGCACCATCCAGGCAGGAGTGGAGAGCATTGACGACAACGTCAACGCCCTGCTGGCGATGGTTCCTGACCTCCTCATGGCTGCCGAAAACGTATTTGCCAGCGTGCAAGTAGGAGTTAGGGGCGGCGCAGAGAGCATCGGAGGGATAAACCTCAACGCAGTACGCGCTGCTGCTCGCACGATGCAGATTATGTCAGGCACAACAGAGGCTGGTTTTGGCAACCTGCGCTTCGCGGCGGCAGCCAACTGTCCTCCCCACATTCCATTTTTTCCGGCGGCATATTACGTAGAAGATGATCGCAACAGGGCAGAGCCTGAGTTTGGCCTGGCCCTCGAAGCCGCCGACCTTGCGGTGCTCGCTATAAACAGCGCTCGCACGCATGAAGAAGCCCGCCAGAATCTCCTCGCCCTCCTGGTGGAGCATGGCACCAAAGTGGTGGAAGCGTGTGGCGCGGCCAGCATCGAGCATGGATACACCTTCACCGGGCTGGATATTTCTATGGCGCCCTACCCTGCGCCCGACCACAGTATAGGCCGCGCTCTCGAAGCTCTGAGTGGCGCGCCCTTTGGCGGGCCGGGCACATTGGCGGCTGCCACCTTCATCACAGGGGCGCTCAAGGAAGCCCGAACACTGCTCCCTACCGTCGGCTACTCAGGCCTCATGCTGCCTCTGCTTGAAGACCAGACGCTCGCCGACCGTGCAGCCGAAGGTCTGGTCACGCTTGATACTTTGCTTTTGTTATCTGCGGTCTGTGGTCTCGGTCTCGACATTGTGCCTCTGCCTGGCGACGTGTCACTCAGGCAGTTGGAGCGCATCATCCTGGATATGGCTTCGCTTGCTATAAGGCTTGACAAGCCGCTAACCGCTCGCCTCTTGCCGGTTCCCGGCAGAAGCGCGGGCGAGATAGCAGAGTGGCCTGATTTCCCCTACTTTGCCAAAGGCAGAGTAATGAGCATTCCCGGTACGCCCGGCGAGGCGCAGGGGCTTTTCAACGGCGATTGGCTAAGGGTAGATTAGAGTCGGTTGAGCGTTATGGCAGGTTTTAGTAGAGTGTTCAATTCTCCCCTACATAGCGACAGGCAAACTCCCATCCCCTAACCCCTTCCCACAGGGAAGGGAAACTTAGTCACTATCAAAATAAAGAAGAGAAGCCCCTCCCCACGCGTGGGGAGGGGTTGGGGTGGGGTCTTCCCATAAGGCAATATCAGGGGGGCACAACCCAGTATGGACAAAAACCTACCCCTCAAAGCTCCTGCCGGAAGGCTATACCTGTAGTCTCTCTGTTTCCAGCCCACCTACGGGGCGAACCCTGTATGCTTCGGCGGGGAGGGAAGTCTCTTCCGCGTAGCGGCGAATTACCTGGCGGTCGAAGTCGCGCATCGCCGAGGATTTTATCAGGTTAATTGTGCAGCCGCCAAAGCCCGCGCCGGTCATTCGCGCGCCAAGCACTCCTTCTGTCTCCTGGGCAAGCTCAACGAGGCGGTCCATGAAAGGGTTGCTCACCTCAAAATCGCTGCGTAAGCTCTCATGCGACTCGTTCATCAGTTCGCCAACGCTGTCATAATCGTCTACGGACAGGGCCGCAACCGTTTGCAGGACGCGCTCGTTTTCTGTAACCACATGATGCGCACGCTTATACAGGGTCGGATAGAGCTTACCGCCGTGCCTGCTGAGCATTTCAGGGGTGATGTCCCGCAGGGAATGGAGATCGAGGTTATATGTGATAACTTTGAGGGCGCCCACGGTAGCCTCGCACTCTTTACGGCGCTTGGCGTACGCAGAGTCGGCGAGATCGCGCTTGATACTGCTATTTACCACCACCAGTGAGAGGCCATGAGCATCGAGGTTGAGTGGCACGTCGGTGCTATTCTGCGAACGGCAATCTATTAGCAAGGCAGATTTAGGCTCGCACAGGGCGATAGCCATCTGGTCCATGATACCTACAGGTATGCCAATAAAGTCGTTCTCGATCTTCTGTGCTGCGCGCGCTAGCTCAATCCTGGGTATGCTCCAGCCGGAGATCGTAGACATAGCGGCCAGGAGCCCGAGAAGCATCGAGGCTGATGACGATAGCCCGGCCCCTACAGGCAGATCGCCCCAGATGAGCACGTCAGCGCCGGTGGGTGCATATTGGTGCTCGCGCAGCCACCACGCTACGCCGCGCACGTAGTTGGCCCAATGGGCATTCTCTCCAAGAAGCATCAGAGGCCCATCGAGGTCTATCTCTACATTCTCGTCCATGTTTTCAGAGTAGACGTGTAGTGCTCTGTCGGAGCGCGGGGCGGCGGCCACCTTTGTGTACCTATCTATTGCTGTGGGTAAAACGAATCCGAGGTTGTAATCCGTATGCTCGCCGACGAGGTTGACACGTCCCGGCGATCTAACCAGCGTTGTAGGCTCTGTGCCGAACCTCTCTGCGAACGATAACTCTTTAGCCATGAATAGCTCCAACCAATCGTGAATTACGAATTACTAATTACTAATTATGAGTTGTGAGTTGTGAATTGCTCCTATCGGCACGCCTGTCGGCCCGCCTCTAACTCGTAACTCGTAATTAGTAATTCATTCATACCCCAGGGGGTGGGTTTGCTGCCACTCCCAGGCTGTTTTGATTATCTCTTCAAGGCCCGGGTACTTGGGTTTCCAGCCCAGGCTCGTGGCTATCTCCTCTGAGGAGGCCACCAGCACAGGCGGGTCGCCTGCACGTCGCGGGCCGACTTGTGCGGTTATTTCTCGCCCGGTCACCTTGCAAGCGGTGTCTATGACTTCCTTGACAGAGAAGCCTGAGCCGTTGCCCAGGTTGAATATCCGGCTCTCTCCGCCTTCCGCCAGCCAGCCGAGCGCCAGTATGTGCGCTTGCGCCAGATCCTCTACATGTATATAGTCGCGTATTGCTGTGCCGTCGGGCGTGGGGTAATCGTCACCGTATATTTGCACCTGCGGGCGCTGCCCTAACGCTGCCTGTAGCACTATCGGTATGATATGTGTTTCCGGGTCGTGTACCTCGCCAAAGTTATCTGAAGCGCCCGCCGCGTTGAAGTACCTCAGCGAGACAAACTTCAGGTCACCCGCTTCATCAAACCACTTCAGCATTCTCTCGAACGCCAGCTTCGACTCTCCATAAGGATTTATAGGTACCGTCGAATCCGTCTCCTTTATAGGGACGCTCTCCGGCATTCCGTATGTAGCGGCGGTTGATGAGAAGACCAGCATCTTCGCGCCAGTGCGTATCATGGCTTCAATGAGGGTAAGACCGGCGCAAACGTTGTTGTTGAAGTATTTACCCGGCGCTTCCACCGACTCGCCGACCAGCGAGTGCGCCGCGAAGTGCATAACCGCCTGGATGTTATTATCGCGCAGGGTGCTTTCTACCAACGGCAAGTCTGCAAGATCACCCTCAACAAAGCGCGCACGAGGATCAACCGCCTCTTTGTGGCCTTTTATCAAGTTGTCGTAGACGACAACAGTATAGCCCTCATTGGCAAGCATCTCCACCGCTATGCTGCCTATGTAGCCGGCCCCGCCTGTGACGAGTATTCTCATACCACCTGCGTCAGGCTCCTGTCTCTCATGCTTTGCAATATTCATTATATCATCCTCCCTTCCGGTTTTGTGATGAATTGTAAGTAGTACCGGGATTATAACCATAGTTACGTTTGGGCTACTCCTGTTGAGCTAACCGAGTACTCCTCCACACCAACCGGCGCAAGGATGTATAATGCGGTGGTCAGTTGTCGGTAGTCGGTGGTCAGTTCGCCTACGGCTACCTGTGCCCGCTAAGGCACAGACTACTGACCACCGACTACCGACAACTGACCACCTCTAAGCACATAGTTTGTGATAGGAGCACCGAGAATGTATACCACTCTTTCTCGACAGTCGCAAGGCGCGGGGGCACCGGGCGAGCGCCATCTCGATAGGCCATTGCAGGAAGTTGACCCAGAGCTGTGGCAGGCGATCAAGGATGAGGAGCGCCGCCAGCACGATAAAATAGAGCTGATCGCATCCGAGAACTACGTGAGCCGTGCTGTGCTGGAGGCTCAGGGCTCGGTGCTTACCAACAAGTATGCCGAGGGCTACCCAGGGAAGCGTTATTACGGCGGCTGCGAGTTTGTTGATGTAGCGGAGAGCCTGGCTATATCCAGGGCTAAGGAGATCTTTGGGGCTGATCATGCTAATGTGCAGCCGCACTCAGGCGCGCAGGCAAACATGGCGGTTTATATGGCCGTGTTGCAGCCCGGAGACAAGATCCTCGGCATGGGATTGGCCTTTGGCGGGCACCTGACGCACGGCTATCCTATCAACTTTTCAGGCAAGCTATACCAGGCAACCTCTTATGCGGTTGATCGCCAGACCGAGCGTCTGGACTACGATCTCCTTGAGCAGCAAGCCATTGAGGAACGCCCCAGGATGCTCGTTGTGGGGGCGAGCGCCTACCCACGCATCTTTGATTTTGAGAAGTGCAAGCGTATTGCTGACGCGGCGGGCGCTATGCTAATGGTGGACATGGCCCATATCGCGGGGCTGGTTGCCGCAGGGCTGCACCCATCGCCGGTGCCTTACGCCGACTTTGTGACTACTACCACGCACAAGACGCTGCGGGGGCCGCGAGGCGGCATGGTGCTTTGCAAGGCGCAGTACGCAAAGGATTTAGATAAGAGCGTCTTCCCAGGCATACAGGGTGGACCGCTTATGCATGTAATCGCCGCAAAAGCAGTGGCTTTCAAGGAAGCCCTGGAGCCCGGCTTCAAGGAGTACCAGCAGCAGATCATCAACAACGCCCAGAGATTGGCCTCACGTCTTGAGATCGAAGGCTTCCGCATCATCTCCGGCGGCACAGATAATCACCTCATGCTGGCTGACGTTAGCCCTCTGGGGCTGACCGGCAAGGAAGCAGAGCACGCTCTGGATGAAGTAGGCATCACTGTGAACAAGAACGCTATACCCTACGACCCGCAACCCCCAGCAAAGGCAAGCGGCATACGCGTCGGCACCCCGGCGGTCACCACAAGAGGCTTCCACGAGCCTGAGATGGACCTGATAGCCGGCTTTATTGGCAGCGTGCTCAAGGCGCCCACAGATGAAGAGGTAAAAGCCAGAATAAGCCAGCAAGTGCTTGAACTCTGCGGGCGCTTTCCTGTACCCGGTATTATCTAAGGCGCCGCAACCGTACGCGACGGACGGGTTGCGGGGAGCGACGAAACCGCAAAGACACAAAGAGCACAGAGGACACAAAGATTCTATAGGTTTTACGGCTCAGAAGGTGTAACAACACCTGTCCTCCGTCGTCCATCGCGAATCTAAATGGACGCATTGGCAATCCAGTAGAGATGAAGATGGAAAACCTTTACATATCGAACCACCCGCTCATTCAGCATAAACTCGCGCTGATGCGTACCGCTACAACCGAACCCAAGAAGTTTCGTGAGCTGGTGCATGAGATCACAAACCTCCTCATCTACGAAGCTACTCTTGACCTTGCGACAAAGGAAGTTGAGGTGCAAACGCCTCTTGGCAGCACCTACGGCTGCATGCTTTCGCAGCGCATTGGCCTCGTGCCCATCCTGCGGGCAGGCATCGGCATGGTAGATGCTATGCTAGATATGATACCCACCGCCCAGGTGTGGCATATTGGCCTCTACCGCGACCACCGTACCCTCCTGCCCGTTGAGTATTATAACAAGTTACCTGTGCAGCCTACCGTAGATGTTTGCTTTGTCTTAGACCCGATGCTGGCGACGGCAGGCTCGGCTACGGCCACTGTGAAGGTGCTCAAAGACTGGGGAGCCAGGCAGATAAAGTACATTGGCTTGATCGCAGCCCCGGAAGGGGTCGAGCGCCTGCACAACGAGCACCCTGATGTGCCGATACACATAGCCGCCGTAGACAGCCACCTGAATGACATGGGCTACATAGTGCCCGGTCTGGGTGACGCGGGCGACAGGCAGTTCGGAACATGATTCGTAGTACGTAGTGCGTAACGGAATCAGGGAAAGCTTATCTTTGCTTCTGACTCTTACGCGTTACGTATTACGTTATACGTATTACGCAATACGAGGATATCCTTGCCGTCCAACTTTTTGGCTATCGTAGCGCTCGTATTTGGAGCGACCTTGCTCGTTTCGCTGGGGCTTACCCCTCTTGTGCGGCGCGTGGCTTTGCAGCGCGGGCTGCTCGACGTGCCGGGTGAGGCGCGGCGGGTACATAAGGTGGCGGTGCCCAGGCTTGGCGGACTGGCTATGTACGCTGCTTTTGCGGCGGGTGTGCTGGTCATGTTCGCGGCGGGCGTGCAAAACAGACACATGAGCGAGAGCGGCAATGGACGCTTCGAGCCGAGCCGCATTCTCTTTTTCCTGCTAGGGGCGGGTATTATCACAGTGGTGATGGCTGTGGACGACATACGTGGTATCCGGCCTCTGCCCCGACTCATCTGGCAAATAGGAGCCGCTTTGCTGGTGATAGTTCCAGGTCTCCTGTGGCCGGGCGGCCCAAACGTGCAGAGCAACGGCCAAATAGAGGCTGCCGGTACGCTCCATTTTGACCAGGGCGCTGGCGTAATAGCCACGAGCGTGCAAAGCCCTCTTGGGGGTGTCGCCATAAACCTGCCCATCATCCTGGCTGTGCTTTTCACCACCTTCTGGATAGTCGGCATGACCAACACTATCAACTGGATAGATGGCCTCGACGGTCTGGCTGCGGGTGTCACGGTGGTGGCCTGTGGCGTGCTTTTCCTGCTGACGGTGTTGCTGAAGCAATACACCCTCGCTTATTTGCCGCTGATACTGGGGGCGGCCACCCTCGGTTTCTTGCCGTACAATGTCCACCCTGCGCGCATCTTCATGGGCGACTCGGGCGCCATGTTCCTCGGCTTCTCTCTGGCCGTTATATCAATAATCGGCGGCGCGAAGCTAGCTGCCGCTCTGCTTGTGCTCGGTATACCGATATTCGATGGTATATACATGATGATCTACAGGATCTATCGCGGGCGCTCGCCTATGTCCTCGGATCGCGGCCACCTTCACCACCGCTTGCTGGACATAGGGCTTAGCCAGCAGCAGGTCGTGATGATATTTTACTTGCTATCCGCAACTTTCGGGATAATAGAGCTGCTGCTCCCGACGAGCCAACTGGAGATATTTGGGGTATCATTGTCCAGTGGCTCGTTCAGGCTTTTCGCGTTGGCTGTGCTTGTTGTCGTGATGATAGCATTGATGATATATATTACCCGGCGCAGCTTCGACCGTGTAAGTGCCGGCGGAAGCGGGGCACCAGCCACAGGCGAAGGCGACAAGGGCATTGTCGGCACCACCAAGCCTTAGCTCTCCTTTCTGTACACTATGCAGCGGTTCTTCGTTTCCCCTGATGCGCTCTCCACAACACAGGTGCGCCTCACCGGCGACACAGCCCGCCAGATAAGCAGAGTATTGCGTATGCGGCCCGGTGATGAGCTGTTGCTTCTCGATGGGAGCGGAATGGAGTACAAAGCCAGGCTTGCTATCTTCGGCAAAGAGGATGTGTGGTGTGAGATGCTGGAGAAACGAGTAGGGAGCGCCGAGCCTCACCACAGGGTAGACCTCTATTTATCTTTGCTCAACAAGCCCGACAAGTTCGAGTGGGCATTGCAGAAGTGTACTGAACTGGGTGCTGCTCGCTTTATACCTGTGGTAGCAGAGCGCAGCATAGCCGACGCCCCCGGCCAGGGGCGGCAGGAGCGTTGGGAGCGCATCATTCAGGAAGCCGCCGAGCAGAGCGGCCGCTCCACTTTGCCCTCTCTATCGGAAGCTATACCCCTCAAGAGGGCGATTGTTATGGAGGGAGAGCGGGCTCGCGCAACGCCCGATGGGGCGCACCTTGCTATAATGCCGGCGATGGGAGCCACACACTCTCTCCATGACTTGCTTACCGCCTCTGAGGGTATACCAAACTCAGCGAGCCTTTTCATTGGGCCTGAAGGCGGCTTCTCCGAGCCGGAGCTTGGCATGGCGCAAGACTGCGGCATACACCTGGTGACACTAGGCTCCCGCACTTTGCGTGCCGAAACCGCTGCGGTTGCAACGCTCACAATAGTGACGTACGCGTTCGGGGAGATGGGTGGACAATTCGTCTAACGCCGTTATCCGGTGACAAGATAAACCACTTTGTCACTGTTCAACCGGGCACAGGAAGGACAAAAGAAATGGCGAAGTTGCACTCTATAGACGCTAATAAGCTTGCGCAGCGATTCTTTTCCGGCGATGACGCGACCAAGCTTGTCGCGGAGGAGTATACAAGGGAAGAAGTGATTAGCTACATGCGGGACAAGTTGAAGCAAGTGGATGCTCTTGTTAAGAGCATGTCCGCTACGCAGCTACTTTACAAACCTGCCGGTGTGCCAACAGGCCCGGACGCCAGCGGTAACGAGACGCATTTCGATACATCAGAGATCGTCACGCACCTGGCGAGCGGAATAACCTTCCACTGGTGGGGCATCACACGCGCTGTGGGCGATGAGCGGCCAAAATACCCCAAAGCGCCCGAAAGGGCCAGGATTACAGGCACGAAAGGCAATATCATGGGCGCAGGCGGGTGGAGCGGCGACTCGCCTGCTCAACTAATCGAGCTGCTGGACGACACGGCGAGCCGCTTCCTGACCTACGTGGAAACCCTGCCCGAAGAAAGCTATAAGCAAACCACTTCCAGCTTCGGCATTTTCCACGATATGACGCCGCATAGCTGGCTCTTCCTCGACGCTATACACATTGGGATGCACTTTCAGCAGATGCAGAATATGCGGTCCCAGCCCGACTATCCGTCACGCTAGACCCTTGCAGCTAGCGGTGCAGACCGAACATTGACCAGATTTGCTGTAGCACCTGCAAGATGAAGGGTAAGCTTATCGCCGCCAGCAAGATACCATAGATTATCCTGATCCAGGGCGGCGGGCCTGTGTAATGGGTATTATAGTCGTTATGGCGTCGGCTGGATAGGCCTGCGCTGTGCTTGCTTGAGTATACCTCGCTTTTGGGAAGGTAGCTACTGCCACCTGCATGCTCCTGATCGCCATCTGCCCGATACCAGCCTGGCTCCTGGTTAGAAGTCTCTTGCTGGTCGGGGAGATTATGTATCATGCTCCAACCCTGGGGTAATGTACTGCGGGAAGGCTGGTCTTGCTCTGTTCCCTCGCTTTCGTATTGCTCTACGTCGGCATCATCAAACTCTGCCTCCCAGGGCTGGGAAGCCATGTCTTCCGAAGGAGGAGAGTAGACCAGCTGCCGTGCTTGCTCAAGGAAGTGGCGTGGCACCCTCAGGTCATAAGGGACGAAGTCGTTGCCGGTGAACTGGCCTATGTCCGCGCTTGGCGCTCGCAGCATCAGCACAGGTATGCCTGCGTCCTGAAGCTGGCTCCTGAGCAGGTTGCCGATAATGGCGTTGGGCACATTAGTAGCCACAGTCCACTCGGGGTCCTCATCAGGATCGAGCCTGTCTACTACAGCATCAGTTTCCTGGGGAGGCAGCGGCCTCCCAACAGGCACGTTGCAATCAGGGCATACCTCTATCCAGGGTTCATATTCATACCCACACTGTGGGCAGATGTGTCGGTTTTTGTCTTCCATATTGGTCGGTGGTCGGTGGTCGGTGGTCGGTGGTCAGCTAGCACACTTACATTATAAGCTATTTGGACCTATCACGCCGTAACTCATAAGCCACATACGAACGGCAGACGAAGGGCGACCGCATGACTTCGGCTTCTACATCTTCTACGGCGTAAATCCTATAGAGTCTTTGCGTTCATGCCTCAGTTTAGATGCAATCGCATGGCCTGGATGTGCAAAACCATTGCCTCGGTCGGGAGGGGGTGTAACATTCTGGCACCTTTAAGCCAGGGCGGAGAGATCGGCAAGGAGAGGCCCATGAAAAACTCACACCTTGTTGCGACGGAGAGGCCAAGTTAGTGTCGTCTATTCGCCTATTTACAGTGGAGCTTTTTGCTACATTGGGCAACCCTCAACTCATGCTGTGAGAGGCAACATGCTGGTAGAAGGAGTAAATGAGGGGGTCCGCCGGTACCTCGCAATGCGTAGCGCGTAAGGAATGTTCCAGAGACTGAAGAAGGGTGAAGAGCCAGTTGTATAGCCACTAACACAGTATGTAGTACTTGGTTACAGCATCTCATCAGGAGGAAGGTGAGTTTTTATGGGCGTTGATTGGATACTGCTCGTTCTGCTAGGGCTATTGTGGTTGGCAGCGGGTGGACTAAGTTGGAAGGTGCCGGGCAAACACAAATGATGGAGCAAAACGGGAGTTCTGTTGTACTGCTTGACGCGGAGGCGGTACGCCGCGCCCTGACGCGTATAGCGCATGAGATATTGGAGCGCAATGGCGGGACGGAAGGCCTGGTGCTGCTGGGCGTACACACACGTGGAGCGCCCCTCGCGCATCGAGTTGCGGGCCTTATAGAGCAATTCGAGGGCATGAAGGTGCCCGCAATAGAGCTTGATGTAACTCCTTATCGCGACGATAGACGAGGGAGCAGCGTAGCCTCAGCCCAAAGCGGGGCATCAGCGCCGGGGATGGAGGTCGAGGGGAAGCGGATCGTGCTGGTAGATGATGTCTTCTATACAGGGCGAACGGTGCGTGCTGCCATAGATGCCATCATGGACAAAGGTCGCCCGGCGAATATACAGCTTGCTGTGCTGGTGGACCGAGGCCATAGAGAGCTACCCATCCGCGCTGATTACGTGGGCAAGAATGTGCCGACCTCTTTCACTGAGAGAATACAGGTGCGTCTAGCCGAGACGGACGGGGTAGACGAGGTGCTGCTGGTGCGCTCAGGCAGCGAGGGTAACGCGCCCGGTGGTGCGAGAGAATAGCTATAGAATGAAAATGAGACCTTATGTAGATGGTCTCATTTGTGGTTCCAGTGCAATGTTATACTGTTAGGAGCTTACCAGCTTACCTATGGTACAGGCTGCGTGGCAGGCTGGGGCGCGACGACTGGCGGCGCAGCGGTTGGGGTATTAGCCGGCGCTGATGTAGAGCTTATAGCTGTTGACGGAGGCCCTGCTGGACCGCTACCGGTGACCGTAGTTGTTAAAGAGACAGTACCGGTAACTACCTGGGTGAGGGTTATAGCGGTCTGCGCCTTGTTGTTGTACTGCTGGATGAGGTTCTGGGCTTCCGGGGCAAAGGAACCGCTGGGACTGATGCTCAACGCCTGCTGTAATTGAGCGAGCGCTCCCACATAGTTGGGGTTAGGAACGTTGAGCATAGCCTTTCCGAGGTTGAAGTGTACGGTCGGATTACTCTGATCCTGGCTCAAAGCCAGATACGCATCGTAATAATTGGTCGCGCTGACCCACTGCCCTGCCGCGACCGCCTGGTCGGCCTGGTTTAAGAGTGTCTGGAAGTTAGCATTTACCGTAGGTATGGCGATGCCAGGCACAGGGGTGCCAACGGGCGTGCTGCCGCTGACGCCTATCTGTTCTATTATTGCGGTGTACACCGTACCAAGAACAAGAATCCCGACAATAGCGAGCGCCCCAACTTGCCGGAGTATGACACGCGTGCGGCGTCGTGCTTCTGCGCGGCGTTTGGCCGCGGTCTTTGTTGTAACTCTTCTGGGTGTAGACATGCTTCACATTGTACCAGAATAGGCATAGATCGGCAAGATGAAAGAGGCTGGTAAGTGCTCAGATTAGGGGCAGGGAAAGGATCCTCACCCCCAACCCCCTCTCCGATGAAGGGAGAGGGGGCTTTCTTCCTGGTGAGTATCAGGAGACACCCCTGCACCCCTAATCTGAACATTTACAGAGGCTTGCAAAGGTTCAGAGATGGGGTTGAGCAAAGCAGGGCACTAGCATTGTACAAAGGCAAGGCCCACCCCCTAACCCCCTCCCACACGTGGGATGGGGAACTCTTATCAGGAGAGATTAGGGGACACCCCCTGACCCCGTCAGGGACTATCCCCTGCACCCCTACTCTGAACGCTTACAGAGGCTTGCAAAGGTTCAGGTTAGAAGTGGAGAAGATCTAACCTGAACGC
>JADEYI010000826.1_pt1 | contig 32875 bp, 40 predicted proteins | sample 8542331 | NCBI WGS metagenome assembly JADEYI01 (sample SAMN16510988, study PRJNA670497) | mine drainage metagenome | isolation source: biofilm near Copperflume 1 | place: Germany: Marsberg coppermine Kilianstollen | collected 2018-02 | reverse complement strand
TTGTATGATCAGCTCCCCCTTGTTCGGGGGGGTCCAACAACCATCCCCCCCTTCCCCCCCCCCCCCCAACACAACTCTCAAAAACCTTATTCTAAAAAAGGGGGCCCCCTCTTTCTTTCCCCCCCCCCCCCCCCCCCATTATTGCTAGACTTTCACCTGACCTGCTAGACTTTAAACATCTAGCTGCTGCATCGGCTTTCCTTTCCAAGGTTCCTCTCGTTGTGCAGGGCGGATGGGGCAAGCAGCTGACCTACGTGGTAGCGTTCTCAAAGGCCGGTGTGCGCGACGTAACGCGGCGATACACGCGCCAATGGGACGCTCTGCAGACCAGGCGTGCTGAGGTGTCAGAGCCGTGGCTGATGTCAGCGTGCTACGCGCTGACTGTGCGCCTGCGCACCGAGCTGACGGCCTCTGACAGGTATCTCAGTGGTCCGCTAATCTCAGTCACCATTCTGCTCATCACAAAAGCTTTTTTCAGGGAAGATGCAAAGCAGGATGACCCAAGGTGCATCTTGCTGTGCCTCTTTTGCATGCAATAAGGCATGAGAGCATTTGGCGGCTGCAAAGGTTGCTCACTAGGTGCATCAGGAGTGAGAGAAAGCCACTACAGTTGTCTTATGTCTGCATAAGCTTCACCATCTCATCTCAGACAAGGAGGCACAACAGCATTCCGAGTGCAATGGTTCTGTAATCTAAAATGTGGTGTTCTAATATGTGGTGTTGGTGCGCAGGAGCCTGCTGGAGGAAAGGGACGCCGCCGAAGACAGGGAGCTGAGAGACAGCCAGCTTCCGCCGCCTGAAATGCAGACTCCACTTCCTGGTATTTTCTCCCTGCACACAGCACCCTATCCTCACAAGAACGCCCATCAATGACGCACCCCAAGTGCTCCAAATGCAGGCCATACCTTCTGTGGCATGCGGTTGCTGTGTTGATCCCCTGTTACCTGAAAGCAGCTTGTCAGCAGGCCCGGTCACCGGCTGTCATCTCTACTCTGCGCTGTGCCTTTCGAAAGCTGTAATGCAGACAATGTATTACAATGCATTACTAAGCATTACACACCTGGTCCTTAGGACGGTACAGTGCATAGTAACAGCAAGAGCAACAGCAAGAGTCAGGGTAACAACAATAGGAGGAGGAGTAACAGTAGTGGTAAGAGCAATGCTAATATTAGGAACTGTACCACAATTGTACTGGCAACACCGTAGCAACAATAGAAATACGGTAGTAAGGATATTTCACTCAATTCAGGGCGGCAAACCGGGTCGGTGGAGTGGCGAGCGGCTCGCGGCGAGCTGGGACAAACCCCTGCCACGTCAGCACCCACTCCCATAAAACTCGACGCCACCGCCGCCGCCGTGGCAGCTGACACTACATTAGCAGGTCCGGGCATCTCCGTAGTCAACATTCTTATTTTCTTGCCCCCAAGTGCATGTTGTGTTCGTTGCTCCTTTTGCAGTCAAGATCTGTTCGGGACAGCCTGCTCATGTGATTTCCAATGAACAGCTCTCAACAGTGCCATCTGTCGTGTCTGTCACAGCGTAGTCGGAGTTACGGCTTCATGTTCATTGGTTCCGCTGTGCCATGTATTGCAGGTGTTTTGGGAATGAACAATGCTGCTGCAACAGGTCTGGAGGGAGTCCGTCCGACGGCGTTGTCGGTCGCCGACGCGGCGGCCGTCTCCGGCGTCGGCGAGCCGGAGACGCCGGCCGGCGCCGGCCCCGCGGCGGCCGCCGCAAAGCCGCCGGCCGCGCCGCGCAAGGCCGGCATCTTCCCTGTGGCTGCCGGAAGCTCCGCGGAAGGTGTGCAAGTTTCCAGAAACACCTGGGCTCCTGCTCCTTGTACCTATTCTTGCCCTCAGTTTCCCAATTTCCGACTACACTCCACTCCCCGCCAAACATGTTGCTTACTTGCATCCTTCTCCTGCTCTTGTCAGTCCTGCTCGGCATTTCAGTGTCACTGCATTTTGAACGCTGCACTGAGGACGCTGCGTCAATCCAGACACATATGCGTAAGTCCTGTGCATTTTACTGCGCAGGCGCAAGCCATCGGGACAATGCCGACAGCAGCCGGAGCAGCGTGGTGGAAGCAGGCAGGGATCTCAGAGACAGGCTGTCCTTGTCCAGCCCTCGAGTGAGTTGCTTCTCTTCTCCCCATTCGATCATTCGTTACGGGCTGTGCTTGTATGGTATCTGGGGCATCCAGGCAAGCAGCATGGCTCCCGCTCTCTATCTGTGACTCACTGTTGCGCCTCTCGACATCTCAATTCCACGCCACTTGGACAGGGCCATTTCTTGCATGTTACAGAAGCAGGCTTGGTTTGCTGGCAGTGTAGTGTAGTTTTTTTTTAGAAGTGGTCAGGAGATGAGCCTTTCCTGCCAGAGCCAACAACACCCATATTGGTGTTGCCTCTCATTCAGACTCTTCAGCTGCCCAGCGTGGGGGACACCATTGATCCTCTCTTGCTGTGTTCATATCCGAATAAGCACTGCCACCGAGGGGAGACTCAGTAATCTCACCTGCTGTGGTTGCCTGTTCAGGAGAACAACCGGCCGCCGCCGCGGGGGGAACAGACAATCCAGGGGGAGGCCCGGCAGCCGCCGCGGGGGGACCACTCTGCGGCGCAGGCATTGCTCGCCGCCCGGGTGAAGCGCGAATTTGCGCGTCTCATGGCGGCCGGGAATATAACCCCGAATGAAGCCGCTGTCTTGGCCCTCAAGGCTGCTAGCTAGCTGAGTACAAGCACCCAAGAAATACCCTCTTGCTAGTCGCTACTGTCAACGCCAGTCACTAATTTAGCATGGCTTATCGCCCCGGGTTGTGCCCTCGAGAGAGTCTTCAAACCTGGTAGCTGTTTGCCCGTCAAAGCCGCCAGCTAGCCGATAATGCTGTCCACATACGCTAATCTCAAACCTGGATGTTTGCACTGCAAGTGAGTGCTAATGCGTGGCGTACTGCCCTGGGTGTATCTCCCTGGATGTTGCAACTGTCTCAGCCCTCTAGGGGTTGATCCAGCGGGGAGGGAAGCAGTTGCCGTCGGAATAGATTTGGGGCGTTTCGTGGTCTGTTGCCACCAGGTCTATTTTGAGGCTCCTCTCCTGTGGAGCTGCAGTTATTTTCCTGGGGAGAGGTGGGAGTGAGCTGATCAAGGCCTTTTCCTGTATGAGGCCATCGTTGTTTGCTTGGAAAGCTGCCAGCTTGCTCTTGGTGTGTCCCTGATCACATTGCTCTCTTTCATTGCTGGAGGAAAATGTGATATACCTCTGAGAACATGGCCATGGCAACAAAAAGCTTTCTCTCAATGAGGCGGCTGTCCTGTCCCAGGCAGCCAGGTAGCTGAAAACAGAAAAGCCGTGGCTGCATGCTTCAATATCTTTTGGTAGCACTTTGTTTTGATTGGCTCAGATTGGAAAGAAGCTGCCAGGTCAGAGCTGTGGGGCTTGCCAGGGAGTCTCACTTGATGAAGCATTGTTTTAGCTCTCAACACGGCAGCCAGTGGGGTGGGGAGCAAAGTGACGGCCTTTCATTCCTGAAACAGCAGTGATGGCATGAAGAGCTGCTTTAGTAGGTCTGGAGGACACGAATATCTGACTGAAGACTGTTTCCCAGTTAGGCAGCTGTTTCAGCCCTTACATCAGCTCTTTGCTCTTAAGGCAGCCCGCTAGATTTTGGACTATGCCAGATAAGACTGCCATTTGAGCGGTGAATGGACTTTGTCTATTTGCTAACAGGTGGATATTGGTGCAAATTAGAAATGCAGCCTGCTAATTCTAAAGGGGTCTTAGATCAGACTGCCGTTTGAGCGATGAAGGGACTTTGATATGGTTGCATCCGGGCGGATCTTGGTGCTAACGAGAAATCGTCAGATGTTTTCCAAGAAGGCTACCAGCCGGCTCATAGAGCTGGCAGACCCATATCCAATTGGGGAAGGGACGCTGTAAATAGCTGTTCAATCCATTCAGGCATTTCCTGGTTTCGATTGCAGTCTTGCTAATCGGTTTCTGCAGGAAGTTTACATGGCTTCCCGGTAGGCTAGCATTGGTTGTATAGAGCGTGTGATGCATGCTTGAAGGCAGTCTTGAGGAGCTTGGACCCACAAGACTTGGATGGACTTTGCAATGGAAATTCGAAGTTGAAACTTGGGATGTGGTTGGCAAAAGTGGTGTTCTATAGCACGCACTTTGTGCATGCTGCAGCAGTGCATGCTACAGCTCTGGCTATACAGGTGATTTGTCCTGTCATGGGTGCAGATGTATAAATGATTATACAGAAGAGTATTCCGGATCCTCATATGACAGCAGTCCTGTCTCTGTATGCCAGAATTCCTGCCTCCGGTATCCTGGTGTGAGTAATTCTGCTGGCAGTAGCCGCTGCGCGCTGTGCTCTGTCCCCTCAAATATTGTCAGCTTGACCACGCAATCTTATATTACAACTGGGGTTGTGCGGCCTCTTTTCTAAGCAGCCGCGAGCTTGTAACACTGTGTGGCCAGCACCCACTTGCTATGAGCATACTCAGGCTGATCCTCAACACATCCCAAAGCAGTAAGCTCAATCCAGAGGCCAAAGAAGAAGAAATCAGCCTATGCCATGCAAACATGACTCATCGGCAGGACCCTTATATTGAAATATGCATGGGAGTGCCTGACTGCCTTATCTGCCACGCGACACGGCCCAAGGCCACAGCTTCCTACAGCTTCCCCTAATGCAGAATGTCTATCACCTTGTGAGCTCTCCTCTTCCACACAGGGGTTATTTGTGGTTAGTAAGATTGTCCCCATGCTCTGCAGCACTAGTAAAGTGCGTCCTAAAGTGTGCAAACCCTGGTCACCTGCTATTGCCAACACTGCTCATGCTCCAACAGACTATGCCTCCTCTCAAACACCGCAAGCTGGCTTTTTGTCCAACCAGTGAGGGCTCTTTGATCAGCTCAACAATCCCCCATAAGTGCATCAGCTAGGGGATTCCTTGTAAATTTGCTGCATCAGCCTGCCTGTACCCTCTTCCAGTGAGCTCCGGGTGCTCTATTTTTGTCAACCAGCAACTTCGTGAATGATTCAATGTCTCTATTCCATAACTGAGTCACTGTGCCCTTCTAACATTTGCCTGTCCTGCCTTTCCCATGTGTCCTCTGCCAGGGAAGCTGATCAGGAAGGGAGTTCAATCTGCCATCGCTGCATCTGCCAGCCCAGTACTTTCCACATGCTCCCTGTACTCTTCCTGGAAAGTTGCCTTCATGTGTTCGCAGACCTGTTTCAGGCTCTGGCAGGCTTGTCTTAGTGCCTCCACCGCTGATATCTCCCCTGCACAGCACAGCAGGATCAAACTGTCAGTCCACTGCTGTCCGAGGAAGGGAGCAAGCAACCCCGTCGCAACTGCCATGGTCTATGCCTCACTGGTGACACAGAGCTCTCTTTCCAGAAATACAGGGATGTAGGAAACCACTACGAGGACGCGAGCTTCACAAAGATGCATCAATGTGAAGTCCATTCCCTCTGACCCACAAGGGGCGACCAGCCAAGAGACATGGAATTAAGTGGAAGGTTTCCAGTTCACTGACATGGAGTGCATAGAAGCGCACAGTACATGAGAGGAGCATCCGTACAAACATAAAGATTTACAGATGCTGAAAAAACACAAGGAAAAAGGCCAGATCCTGGTGGACTCACTCACCTGTGGTCTGGATGCGCAGGTTGACCACTTTCTCAGATGGGTGCGGTATGCTGTATCCCACGAAACTAACGTGGGGGCTGCGCACAGCATTAAGGAAGTCAGATGGCGCGTCGCCGCTCTTGACATACACACAAATTAAGCAAGAGGGCTGTGCACTCAGGTGCTGTCAGAGCGCTTTGCAGAAAGAACTTTCCACATGTTCGAAGCTCGTACTTGCGGTTCAGCAGGTATCGCAGGGAGTTGGCGAGGGTATGATCCTCGTCCTCCAAAGCAAAGGTGACGCCTGTGTCCGCCCCTGTTGCGACTGTCATGCGCACGAGCCTGTCTATATGCAAAGGTCTCCGAAAGTCTCCGAGCGGGATCACGCAACTTGGCAATCGTACGATTGGCAAAAGTATAAGTGGCTATCTTTCAGTAAATCTGCTCTAGCTGACTGATGTCAGCAATATATGTAAGTGCAGATCACCTTTGAGCACGATCTCAAGCTTGCAACACGCGACACACGCTCACACGCAATGTTATGGATGTAGTTGTGCTTTTTAAGTTTGTATCACCTACTAGATCGTCTCCTTGTGCTTGCATCGTCGCACTGCAAGCCGAGCCTTCCGAGACGGCTTTGATCAGTAATGCCACGTGGCGATCACGAGCCACTAACGTCACTCAAGAAGAGCTTGGCGGCTCTGCCTGCTTTGCAGCGCAGAGGAGAGCAGATCAGCCTGATTGTCCTTAAAACAGCAGTTTGGCAAGATGGTGCAGCGCCTGACATACCGCAGGCGGCACAGCTATGCCACCAGGTCCAACAAAGTGCGAAAGGTTAAGACGCCAGGTGGGATTGGCTTCTTGACCATCTTCTTTTGCAGTGTTGCGAGGCGATGGTCAGAAGCGCACAGAAAAGGAGTTTAATACTATGGGATTTGCCGGGGCTGTCCGCTGCACGTGCAGTTGAGGCCTCCTGGATTGGAGCAAAGAAATACAATCGTTTCAAGGGGTGGTCGTTGTGGATTGAGATCCAGAGGCACATTGGCATTTCGTGTCGTCAGAGGCCAGAAACAAGCATGATGGATCAGTCGAAGTGTTCCATATGTTGATCTCTGTAGAAACTGACTATATCAGTCTAAGCAGGACAAATTGACGTGGGGCAGCAGTCCTGAGCAGAACGGGAATGACACCTTTTCTGTTGTGGGATTGATCGAAAAACATTCTAGACAAATGTTGACATATTGCCGTTGCCTTCAACGCAGGTGGCAAGCTAGTGTTCCAATACACAAGGAAAAAGCCCTCTCCCAGGATCTGTGGAGCCACAGGCGTGAGGCTCAATGGGGTGCGTCTAATTTCTGCAAATCGGATTGCTTTCACACCGTGCTTACCTTTGCACGTCCTCAGGCTATACGACTGTGAGTTTGAGCACAAATATGTTGCAAAGCACATTTCCTCTTATAGGCCTTGACTTGCATGGGTACCTGCAAGATCTGATGTATATTCACCATCTACTGCCCATCAGCCTGTGCCGTGGCTGGTGGTGGCTGAGCTTTAGCCAGTTTTGCATGGAGCCTGCAGAGTTTTGATGCAATACTCATCCCAAGTCTCAGCTGCAGCCGGCTTTGCACTGAAGCGGCAGAGTTATGATGCAAGACGGATCCTAAAACTGATCTCCGACGCACATCTTGGGACCTATTGCACATTATTTCTGTATCTTGTGTGTTGCTGAGCCGCAGCTGGCTTCACACTGAGCTGACAAAGGATGGCTGTATTTTCTACAAGTTTGATGCCATGACTGATCTCGGCTGCGCCTTGCGTGCAGATTCCCTCGCTGCGGCCCAAGGAGATGAGCAACCGGCAGCTATCGCGGCCGTCCAAGACGGTGCACCGCATCTACGGAGGCCACTTGAGCCACGCCGTGGTCAAGGACCGTATCGTGCGCGCATTCCTCATCGAGGAGCAGAAGATCATCAAGAAGGTGCGCTGCTGTGGGGCACTTGTGTTAAGTGGTGGGGCCTGAGGAACCAGGCCGAAGGCTGGGGCTATCCATATTAGGATTGCCTTTGGACAGTCTATCTATTGTTCCAAACCTCAATGTTTCTGGGGTCTGGGATCCAAGCAATTCCTGTAGTGGTCAGGGATGCGCGAGTTAAGTCTGCCTGTCTAGTGGGTGCCAGCAGGAGTCAGCAGGGAAGACTATGGGCCGGGCAAGCAGATTTTTGCATGCTATGCCTCTCTGTGCTAATCTAGAAGGGTGCTGAGGCCCTCGCAAGGAAAGCAGGCCTGCAATAGGATTCAAGACAAGTCCCTGGCATTCTCCCTGGCTCGATTGGTTTTCTAGGTATAGGTGTCATTGCAGCATGTGAAAGGGGCAGGGCCATGGCAGAGCTGTCCTGTAAGTGTCTGGGGTCATTGCTTCTGTTTTGATTGTGCAACGGCTGAAATCCACGCATATATATGAATTATTGAATACAGGATGCAAGGATCTGAGAGCCCTGTGTGGCACTTTGCAGGTGCTCAAGCTGCAGAAGGCCAAGGAGGCCAAGGACAAGTAAATTGCTCCTGGACTCTTGAGCAACTTCTCTGGCTCATGATTGCCTTGTGTTTGCCTTGGATAGCAGACTGTGTGGCTGCTGTGAAGAGAAGGGCAATAAGGACTGCAACATTTGATCCTGTAGAGTCACACCATGCAGGCAAAATGCTTCACTTCTAGGCCTGATGCAATCTATTGCTGGGTGATCTCAGAACAAATACTGTGGCTCTCTGTTGATCAGGCTGGCTGCGTTGTTGGTACATGCAGCAATGTGTAACTTCCTACTTCACTTCGTGCTGCTGACAATTGAGCATGCAATCAATTGAGAAGAGCATTGTGAGACAGATGTGAATGCAATTTCCTTCAAGCTGCAGTCATTGCTGATGTGCAGTGATTTCATGTGACTACCAGTGTCTCTCTGCATTGCGATATAATTATAATGTTGCATGAAGCTTAAAGCCAAACCAGGTTACATGCAAAATGCTTCTCCCACGAGTTATGATCATGCCTGTGTCATATGTCAGCCCAGTCATTTTGCAATACAGTCCCACACAAAATAATAATCCCCCATCGATTTCCCTTCTTCCAATCCAGATCCATCTCCCTACAGGCCCTCTCCCAAAGCCTTCGACCCCTCAAACTCTCCTGTCAAATGTTCAGCAAGGCTGAAGTCAAATGCCAAAATGCAAGGTAACTGCAAAAAATGCCTCCCCCTCAACCCTCATGCCATCCCATATGCAGCGCCCCAGTTCATGATCCATGCAAAAACAAACAAATATAACCTTGCTGCTGTCACCCCAATGCAGATCCAAATCCCTACAGGCCTTCTATCACAGCCTTCACTCCCCGGACACCCTCCTTTTAACTGCCCTACTTCAGCAACGCCGAAGATGCTCGCCTCATATATGTCCCTGATCAGTCATGACATATGCGGCCCTGACACGATCCATCACCCACGAATGCAAATGATACATATAAAAGCCCTAAATAGTACAAATGTAATGCTACAAACCCAAATTAATCAAAGACAAAACACATGCGCAAATAAAATGCTGAAGCTCCACCACAGCAAAACTGGGGGCTCTGACAGCACGAGACCCACATACTAATATCTGACCATTAGGGTGTAATCCTGCATCTCCCCTACACAGCCAAAAAAAACTGGAAAGCTCACAGGACAAACTAAAAACGATGCGCGCCAGGCTGAAACTCAGCCAAAGCTGTGGTATCCATCTAAAAGCTACACACGAAACCAAATATGGCGCCTCTGCGCCAAGCACATCTATGTGGGCACAGCATACCTCGGAAGCCTCCTCCCAAGCTGCTGGCGAGAATGGACTGCACAGGTCCGTCCTATACGGAGACAACATAAAGCAGCGAACAACAAGCCACAGAGATCGATAAGCGCACACCCATGCCTGCTGGGCAGGTCGCAGAGGTCCAGCAGCGTGCCGGACAGATATACTAATCTGTCCACTCAGGGCTGCCGCTGCCGAGTGCGCAGCCCCGGCCCGGCCGCCACCGAGCGCAAAAATGCATCCCGGCCGATGCCGAGCGCAGAAACCCGTCCTAGCCGCTGCCGAGTGCGCAGCCCCGGCATGGCCGCCACTGAGCGCAAAGACACCTCCCGGCCGCTGACGGGGCGCACATGCACCCTTATCGGGGGCCCCTACCACTGACAGAGAAGCACATGGCCGAGGTCCCGGCCGCTGCTGCAGAGCGCGCGCCGCTGCCCACTGGTCGGTAGCAAGGCATGCGGCCGCCGCTGATCCTCCAGCAAGAACACATATTTGAGCTCTTGAGCTCTAGATGAGCCCACATTCCAAACTTTACTATCACTCCTGCTTATAATTTTCGCTGCTAAACGCTCTTGTCGCACCTACAAGCTGCAATTTGTCATGCAAAGGAGGCACCTTGCACTGGGCAGGCAAGGGTTGCGAGACTCCCATATCTGCTGTAGCACAGGGTTGAATTTTGATTCTCACCTCTATTGTTCCTTCTTCGGGCTCTCCTTGGGCTTCTGGCGTGATGAGCCAGCTGTGGCAGGAAAGGCCGGGATAGTAGAAGGTCCTGCAATGGCATGGATGCACCTCAGCATCCGTCGGCATACTGATCTAGCTATCGGGTCCAAGCGCTCTTGTTAAACCGTCGTTGTCCCTCAAGCAGCAATCCATCAAATCTGCTGCCTTAAGGAATCACAACAACGTGCTGAGATCCCACCAAGGGTGTCCCTTGCGGGAGAGCCAGTGAGCTCCAAACCCCCGCTAGGGCTCCTCAGGGATCCTGGAGAACTCCAGCGATCCACCGACCCCATACTGCGCTGTGCGGAGCTGAGTTGCGAGTCATGTGCAGAAACAGGAAATATGTCAAAGAAAGTTGCACACCAGTTGAGTTCGCTGTAGTAGAGGCTTTACGTATGTAGATGGAACAGACACTCGCTGACAAGAAAGTGGCTATATTAACTGGGAACATGTTGCAAGAGTCTTTAGAGTTCGCACCACCAGGCCACGCCCGGGACCTGATCATGGACAACGTGCTACACCCGCTGTTTCTCCCATTCATTTTTCACTGAGATTATTGTGGTGCTGCGTCGGCGTCGTTCCGTTTCAACACCCGCTCTAGTGATGCCTGTTATTCAGATTGAAAGGCGTCATCCATGATCAGGTCTGGAAGCTCAAGATGGTGCTTGTTGGCACCAGCCTTGGGCTGCATCATGCAAGCCCTTTCTAAGGATTGGGTATACCATCACATCTACCCCACTGATCCCACATCGCATGAGGCGCATCCTTGCGTGGCGAGGGAGAGAGTGCTGCTTTTCATGATCCTGACAAAGAGCGAATGAAGTGCGAATACACACAGTTGCCATAAAAAGTTGCCATGCAGGTGCCCTTAACTGCATGCGGAAACTTCCTTTGTCTAATGGAACTCAGCGCTGCGGTTGTCAAGAGGCAGTGTGCTCCTCAAGCTAGGCATCACTGTCTATCTTTTGCAGCAGTGGTGCAAGGCCACCTAGAAGCTGCACAGAGATTCATGAGTAGCTTGTCAAGAAGCGAAAGGCACGTCCACTCACAGACTATCAGCCCGGTGTCCTGGACGTCCTTGCCATCGTCATCTTTGCTCTTCTCGCGCCGGGATAGGCAAGCATCCATGATCTCGCCGTGCGCCTTGGATACATAATTTGCATACATGCAAGTTGCAGGCTGCAACTGAGCCATATAAAGGATGAAGCCTGTTCCAAATCCACATGATGATGAATCCACTGTGTTTGGAACGGGCTTCATTCTCTCTATGGCTCTGTTGCAGGTATGCAAATTCTGTATGCAAGGCGCACGGCAAAGTCATGGATGCTTGCCTATCCCGGCGCGAGAAGAGCAGAGATGACGATGGCCAGGACGTCGAGGACACCGGGCTGACAGCCTGTGAGTGGACGTGCCTTCTGCTTCTTGACGCGCTACTCCTGACCGGCGGCGCTATCGCAGCATCACTGTGGGGCCCCGTCTTGCTTTTTGGGTGCAAGGGCCTGCTGTGTGCGACAAAGGTGAGTCACATGCGACATGTGCGGCCGTGCATGCAGTCATGCAATTGTGCCAAATTCATGCTAACCAGGAACAGCTGATCAACGCCATGATCTGAAATGTAAAATCTGGAGGCTAGCAGTGGTGTCTTGCACCAAGCATGCTTGCAAGAGGCACTGCGAGGAGACACTTGGAGTGCACGATAATTACCGGATGAAGAGCTTCATGACTCTGTATGCCACCAGCATGCGCATCAGTGGCGCACCATGCTGGAGCTACACATGGTTGCAGGGGTAAGGGGAGGGCACTTACGATGCAGCTGAAAGCCAGTCCCAGGCATGGCTGGTATGCATGGCGTGCGTGGACACCACCATGATCGCCAAGCCGCCAAAGAAAACAGCGGCTTGCGGGCACGCCCAGAAAAGCGTCCACCCTCCCAAAAATTCCTCCTTGTCCTCCTTATACTCCTCGCCCGAGACCTACGTAAGGTACACCCTGCAAGAGCACAAACACCTTTGAGCCGCGTCCACATGTCAGCAATAAGCTGGGACAATCAAACGCTCTCAAAAATTCCCAGATGAGAAGAACAATGCATTCGCAAAGAGGCTTAGACCAGGTTCTGCCTTGCTCGTCTAGTAGCAAAAGAAATAAAGCACTTGTCCTAGGAAGCATTAAAAAGGGCAGCACTCTGGGCCAAATCCTCCTTACCCACGATCCCAATAAGTCCTGCAGGGAGTAAAGCAACCGGATTGTCGCTGTATTCACGGCCAGCGTCCCGGATGGGTGCTCCAAGGTCCACTCCAGGTTGCCAGTGGGCTTTGAGAAGCGTCCAGTACGCTTGTCGTTTTTGTGTTACAATGGCGCGTTTGACGGTGAGGGTGCACTTCTTCTACCTCATCTTCTTTGCGCTCTTCGTCGAGTGGCTGCTATCCACCTTTTACCTGGCCTTCGGCACGGGACCTCGCAGGCTCGGATGGAGCTTTTCAAGAGTTTCTCAAGAGGCTCCATCCATTGCTGAGAGGTTCCGTGCCAAAGGCCAGGTAGTAGGTGGAGGGCAGCCATTCAGTGACGAGCGCGAAGAAAAGGATGTAGAAGAGCTGCATGCTCACCGTCTAGCGCGCCACTGCACCAGAAAAATGAAAAGCATACTTGACACCAGCGTCCCAGTGCATTACCGTACAATACTTTGTGTACAATTGCCCCCCCATAAATTAATATGCTGAGGAAATAATGGCTGTAGCGTACAAATAATTTGCATGCAAAGAAACAGACCTGCCCTCTTCTTCGCTTTGTAGTACCACCATTGCAGGTCCTGCATAACAAGGAAGCATGATACAGCGCTCATCATGATGCCCAACACCTTGTGTGCATCAAGGAAATTGTTGCTCTTTCAAATGATTGCTAGGGTGAGCAGCTGCAAGCACTTGCTGAATTCATTTGTCCAGCTGTCCTCAGCAGCAGGCAGCGAGGAGGGGAAACTTAGACACACGGTGACAAGGGCCCCACTACAGGACAACAACCCTGACTTTTAAGTTCGTCACCCTTCAACATCCCCTCCAGGCAGATCAAATAATGTCCCATTTTTCCTCAAAGGCATTTGTAATGCGCCCCATGCAGCAGGACTCAACTCCAGGATTTTTTTTGCCCTTGTCATACTGGACGGGCAGCCACTTAGTAAACCCACTTCCAAAGCAAATCAGACAACGTACAAATATAGGGCCACAGCAAAATATGTCCCCTCCAAGTGCCCTTCTCGGGCATCATACAATGTCCCATTTGTCCTCAAAGGCATTTGTGATACGCCCCAGGCAGCAGGCAGCGGACAGGGGAAACTCAGATACAGACACCCACGAATCCACATAGCTGGCATCGATTTTCCCATGCGCCATCGCCCCAACCACAAACACTGCAGGCGTGCTGTCCGGCAGCTCCTGCACAAAGTCCTTGAGTTTGACCAAGTCAGGTGCCTGCCGGCTGAAGGCAACACGTCGGCAGCCTGCCGGCAGGTGCAGGGTGACTGGACCCTTGACCACCTGCAATGACATAACTTGCATGCCTCAGATCGAGACCTGTATCAAAATGGGCAGAATTGAACATACACACTTGCCACTGAAGCAGGTGAGGACCTGAAGCACAGCCCACAGCACGCACATCATATGCAAGGCTTCCCAACCTCTATTCCTGCAGAAGACTGGATGAAATTTGCAGGCATTTGCATGCTTTCAAAGAAAGACTTGCAGATACAACTGCAGAGACAACCCTTTTTTCCTGCTCGGCGCATGCAGTGCTCACAATGAAGGCATTCACGTCCAGGAAAGGTCTAGCACGTGACAGAAGAAACCAAATTCCGCAAATCTGATAAGCCCGCAGGACCCAGGGAAGAAGGGGAAAGAAGGATGGAAAGAGGGGCCCACCTTGAGGAGTTTGTCTGGCCCGTTGGTGGCGCGAATGCTGAGCTTCTGCAGCAGCTGTACCATGAGCCCACAGAAGCGCTTGAACGTCCGCGGCAGCCGCACCTGCACCAGAAAGGATACCCTCTAATACCCTTTCGTTCCCCCTGAAACGTAGAACCGGCCCGAAGCCTGTCTTCCACCTCAGCCTGGATGACTTGCAGCATGCACATGAGCAGAGAGACACCCACATCAGGTTTTGAGAAAGACTGATGCTCAAGTGAAGGCAGAGCAAGTAAGACGCAAACTATATTGGGCTGCCCTCGCAATGTCACAGTGTGCAAGACGCCTCTGGCCCAGGGGCATAAAAGCACACTTCGGAAAGAGTGTCGCCGTGTCGCCATTGAATCTCTGGTTCAGTCCTGACCAGAAAGGATTTAATTTGGGTCAGGGTCGGCAGAGGGCTGCACCTGTGGGTTGATCTGGATGAGCACGTTCTTTGCCGTGTGCACGTACAGCCCCTGCAGGTGACCACATGAAGGTGTCAGGGAGGAAGCAAGCGACACAGATTTCCTGCTGGCACTTGGTTGCATGCTGGAGATTTGGCTCCAGAACAGAGCCAAAAGTGGCCACAAGTCACGCCAGTAGGGATTGATTGCTGCACTATTCTAAATAAGGCACCCCTGGCGATCACATTATGCTGCCCGCAGGATGCAGCGCGCTCAGTGTCGTCGGAATGTCTACTCTGTGCCCTCCAATCTGGCAAAAAAAGCTTAAAATGCAGGGGCCCCATTCAGAGGGGTCTTAGCAAGTCAAATGAGATCCCAAACTCGCCTTAGCACGTGCACACTCTACGACCCGGTGGTGTCAGGCTTGAGAAGAGGGCTGTGTCAAGGCCGCAAGGGTTGTTGCACTACAGCCCAGATCTTGGTTATCTTCGCACGACCTGCCTTGATAATTCGTTGATAATTCCAATTGGCGTAACAAAAAAGCCATCATCAATGACAGCCGTACACCTTGAGGCGGCCAGGTTTGCCAGAAGGCAGCTGAGTCTGGATTCTCTTATTTGTGGACCTGCCTTAAGAATACTGTTCAGGACACTGCTCTACCCACCGCCATCATTCTTTTACTCCATTCTACACGAGAAGAAGTCATGATGCATGACGGCCGCGCACCTTGAGGTGGCCAGATTTGGCGAGGGGGCTGTCTAGGATGGCGAGCAGCGCCTGGTGACAGATGTCCGGCCTGTATTGCGCCGGGTCCTTGTCATGCCGCCGCAGGAATCCGGCGTGGTCGTCGCAGTTCAAAAGTGCGTACCCCTGCGCATGCGCGCACATGCCGGCACATGTCAGAGAGTACATCGTCATGAGAGTAGATTGGATTCTGGTCAGCTGGATTGGGCCGTTCTGGCCCAGATTGAGACCCTGTCCACATCTTGTCTTTCAGGGCTCAGACTGAGGCGTAGACCGAGCCAGCACTGCCTTCAAGCATCCCTGCTTTGGATGTCATGTGATGATGCTATTCCCCATTCGGAGTCAGCCGAGGCCCTCAGTGTCCAGTTAAAGACACAAGTACGTTGGAGTCAGACAGATTTCAAAGCCTGCCCGGAATTGCCTTGGTGAGCATTCCAGCCAATGCAGCCACGGGCACTGAACGCAGCTCTAATGCTCAAAATGCCCAGAAGCAGTCTTCAATTCTTGTGGTACAACTGTGTTGCTGACATTGGAAGGGTGTCCAAATGGCTCTCTTCACGCACCTTGCCAACTTTAGCTGTTTCCAGGCTGGCGTTCTCCAGCACGAATATTACCCCCTGCTGCTTCGCTGCTGCCTTTTTCTGCTCCTCTTCTGCTGAAGGCGGCTGCAGCCCGCCTGCCATGGCGATGCTGTGTAAGGTGCCTTGTTGCTTGCTGAGTGTCTTTGGCTCTTCTGTCTGCTCTCTTACACTCCTGTGTGGCTGTTCGCTGCGCTCAAGTTGCTATTTGGAAGGAACCAGAACCTTGTATGTCGCTGCTAGTGCCCTGCGTGCAAATCAACGTGAGATTCAGATCGTGTGCAAGTACGATGAACAGGAGTCAGGCATAATCCTGAGTATCATTTACATCGTGGGCGAACACGTGGGAAATGCACAGCAAATTAAAGAAGTGTGGGCGTTGAGTACACAATAGCTCAAGCATATAATACTAGGACTCAAATGTAAGTAGTAAAGCATTATGTAGAGGGCTGTACCCTGAGGATGGGTGCTTTGCGGGCCAGCAGCCTGGCTAGATGGGGCTAGTTGGGCGTCCAGTCAGTTCAGGCGCGGCCTTCGGCTCCTGGTCTCTCTAATCAGCTATATAGTTCTTCGTTTGTTTGTGTTAACCACAGATCGCGTCCAGATAGACAGAGGTGCTGTGCTGGGCAAGTGAATCGGTGCTCACATAAAGCACTATACGAATATGAAAATTTGATCGTACAAGAGTTTGCTTTATTTACTGCTCTAGATGATTATTATTTGTCGATCAACAATCAATCGCGACTTTGTTCATGCCGAAGGCGAGCCTCCAAGAAAGGTTGGTCACCATCACTCAGCGGTGACTGATTCCCCCAAGCGATTTTGCCTCCAAATTTTCCACAAGTGTGGGACTCCTGGTCCTGCCATCGCGTCTGGACTCTCTTGATCCGGTGCATCAAAAGGTTGACGGCATCCTCATGTCAAAAAGTCGGGGCATGCAGTGACTGAAGGAAAAAAAGAAGAGAGCAAGAACAGAAGGGGCAGTGGGACGATGGTCCTCAGAACTCAGCTAGCCCTGCTGGGTTTGGCGTGTTTGGCCAGCACAGCGCTTGCAGCTATCCATCCGTACAATAAGGAGTACTTTTACGCTGTGGGGGACGCCTTCATCTTCAGGGGAGGCAGGGAAGGCCTGTACTCATCGACCAAGGAGGTATGAGGAGCTCAATCATTTTTTCATGCCACTGAATACACGTGAAGACTGAATTACTCAGATGAATATGCATGCTACATTTTGTCGATCCAAGGAAGGGTGCTGATGAAAGCACGAAAGAGTGCCAAGGTTCCTGTGATTTGCAGGCACTGGAAAAGTGGGGAAATTGGGGGCAGATCGCGCCGGGGGTGTCCAACGGACAGTCGGAGATCAAATTCACAAAGCTAGAATTCGCGAGGCCAGAGCCAGTGGCGGCACAGTTTGATCCTGACGAGGGGTTCACAGGTGACCACTTGGCATCATCTTGTTCTGAGAGTCTAGTGTTAAATTCTCCGGCGCTTATCAGATGTGATGTTGCTCTTATTGCTACATTCACATGAATATTTTCCTACTCGTCAAGGATGTTCTCAAACTGTAAATCATTCCTGAAAGCTGCTCATGGATGGAAAGATGCCAGGATGAGCAGCTGGCAACTCTTGCTTGCAGGCACTGCACAATAAATGTAACCAATGATTCGAAATTGGGAACGTGCAGCATTGGGCATCGTGGCTGACAGCAATGGATTGCTGTCTTGTGCTGCGCAGGATTGATCCAAGCGGTCATCTTTGAGGTGAATGACCGGGATCTCATCGGCTACCCCACACCCACGGGGTACCGCTACTGCTGCACCAAGGAACTCGTCCCAAAAACCAAGTGCTTCCAGGACCGCCTTATTTACCAGGTCCGCACCCTGTTGACCTCGAACAACGTCGCAGCGCGGAATGCAGACTCTCCCCTCAGATGCCCACATGAAGACCTTTGCAAACCTTGACACACTGCTGGAAGTATACCATTGCTACAAGTAGGAAGTTCTGTCTGAGTCCTGATGGCTCTGTGCACGCTTGACCTGTGAGTCAAGGGATTGAAGGCTAGCTTTTGTGACATGGGGTGCTTGCAGCGAACAACAGAGGAGCGCAGCGGCTGGCCGGTCAATCTTTCCCAATACCAAGGAGTCTTTCTTCAAATGTTTAAAGATGGAAGCTTTTGCTGACAGATTTGCTGCTGCCACTGCAGGAGAAGGAAAACGGCTGGCCCAAGGTGCTGGACATTTACTTTGAGAACAACGACACCGTGGCATTCTCCTGGGAGGAGGCCATCACGATTGAGGAGACGGGCATGTACTACCTCTGGTTTGTCATCTGTGACGATGAGCTGTCCGCCGCCACCGTGCGCGGCCAGACCACCTGGAAAAACCCCACGGGTATGCTGCTCTGGACCCCCACCTACTTTCCGCACTTTGGGCGTCCCTGTTTTAGGGGTGTGAAAGATAGGGTCAGGATTAACAGGGATCAACATGAAATGACCCCGCCGTTGCGCGCTATTCCCTCAACCTCCTTCACCAAGTCAAGCAAAAGTTCACACGCAAAGTTTCCCGGGGAGCTGGCTGCGAGCTGGCGCCGTTCCTTACAGCGAGCACTTGAGATAGCAATGGGGCGCCAGCATCTGCTGGCATTTCCTTTCTTCACTGCAGATTGCCATTTGGCTTCTCTGTGCTGATGTGACACCTCCTGATCATGTGCTATCATCAGCATGAGATTGATTGCTTTTCAAACCATGTTGTCAGCTCTGTACCAGATTGCCGGCGAGTGTTCGTTTCGGTGTTTTGCCAGAGAGTGGACAACCCTTTGAAGGAGCAGTCTGACCTCGTGCCGTTGATATTGCATGGTTCTCTATCATCCTGATATTATCCATACCATGAGCTACGCAAGATCAGCTGCACATTGCTCCACAGCTAGCAGCAGCAGCGTTTGTCAATAAAAGCAACTTTGCCAATGTGCCTCAGGGATAGGCAGCTTGCTGTACACATTGCCAATGCCAAATGGGATCTGTCCACTGCAGGACCCGGCAAATATATGCGCAAAGAGAACCAGTCACTTCTCTTTTGGCTTTCCACCCATGTGTAGCGGGTCCACATGGCATCCACATGACCCCCTTGGTCAGGGCTTTCCATCAACCAAACTTGGGCCCATAACAACTACTTGTACATTGTGCAGCACAAAGTTGAAGTTCTGGCAACACACTGAGGAACACATTGTGTATGTGCACGCAGGTTACCTCCCCGGCATGATGCTCCCGCACATAAAGTTTTTCGGCGGCATGTCGCTCCTGTACATAGCGCTCGGAGTTGCCTGGGCCGGCCTCTATGCGCGCTACTGGACCGAGGTCTTCACCCTGCAGCATTGCATCTCCGCCGTCCTCGCCCTGGGCATGATGGAGATGTCAACATGGTGAGTTGCTGCTGCCACCGATGTGTAGTCCAAGCCCAACAGAAACAACGCACTCATCATGTGTGTTTGCATCACAGTGGCAGTCAGTCTCAGAATCTCTTCCGTCCTATGTTTTGTTGGCGCCTAGATGCTGTTTTGTCCATGATGATGAGGGTATTCTGACCGACTATCCTGTCAAGTAACGGGCAGTGTGAATCTTGAGGCAGTGCTGTGCATCCCTCGACGGGCTTCCCACAGGTAGTCCTCAGTCAGCAATCTCAGCAGCAATGCCTGACTTTCTTTAGCGGGGCCCTTTTTCATATATTTCAAGCCTGGCCAGAAGAGGTCAATTTATAAAGGCCTCTGTTTCTGCGTGCAAGCACTAGGCATGTCAGTGTATCCAGTTGCCCCCATGACTTTTATGCGCTGTTTTTTTATCTTACCTGCCCGCCAGGTAGAATGACATTGTCATCTAAAGCTACGAAAAACACTGGTGATTTGTCGCCAGCGACCATAATCAGCCCTCTTGCATTGGCTGTTGCTGACCCATGGGTGCTTCTTTTGCTGCAGGTACTTTGACTACGTGAACTTCAACTCGACAGGCTACAGGCCTTACGTGACCACACTGTATGCGGTGCTGCTGGGCTGCCTGCGCAAAACCATTTCTCGGACGCTCGTGCTGATCGTCTCAATGGGCTTCGGCGTTGTTCTGCCCTACCTCGGCGCCATCCAGAAGAAGGTGGGTCTCAGTCCTTCTATTCTAACCCTTTTCTTTGTTGCGCGCTGCATACATGCGTCAATGCTCCTTGCCACCCATCATGTGAAGTTTGACTAGGCATCTTGTTCAGACTAGGCCTCTCGGCGCATCAGAGAGCATGCAAACAAGGTGGGCTGGTGCAATTGCCGGCATGCCAAATGGCATTTTTCTGCCTTTCCTTGGAGCTATCTAGAAGAAGGTGGGCTGCAACCTTCTGTGGCGAGTTTCAGGCACTGTCTGGAAGCTTAAGCATGCATGCATCCCATCTGCCCTGTCTCAGGCAGCAGTGGGCTCCATTTCAGAAACACTCAGCCCACTGAAAATGGTGAACAGCATTCCTCGAAGGGCATGCCCAGTGCTACAAACTCAGTGGACAGCCTATTCTGGTCCGAGTAAAAAGACTTTGGACTGACAACCCAGATGCCATGATGCCCATGCCATCAGATCTGTGTTGAAGGCCATGCAGAACTTATTTTTTCGCCCTCAGATCCGGGCCGTTTTGGCCTGGTTGCATTCATTAATTCGCATCCAGATATCTATTAGTAATGCGCTGCGCCCTATTTTATGGCATTCCGCACCTTGGGCATCCCGGCCACACGTATTTCAGCTTCGAATTCAAAACAACATTTTGGGGGCTCGCACAGATCATCGCGCTGGCGGCGTCCTACTTTGTCGCCGTGACAGCCCTCGACGTCGTGACCAACGTGGGAACCATCGATGACCTCACCTCCACCGCCCGCATCGTGCTTGTGCTGCCGGTGGCGATCTTGGACGCGGTTTTCATCCTGTGGGTGTTCACTTCGCTCTCCAAGACGCTCGCGCAGCTGCAGGCTCGCCGCGCCGGCTCCAAGCTCGAGCTCTACAGGTGTGCGGCTGCCACCATTTCTCTCTAAAAGCTTGCTGAATCTCTTACCTTGAGAGGAGAGCCCTTCTGCGGTTGGAGGTGATAAACAGGGCTCCATGAGGGCGTCGCCAGGTGTTAGGGCGTTGGGAGGTAATGGCCCTATTTATTACCTTGCCCTAGGGAGGTAGTAAATAGGGCCAATCTTGCGGATGCCCCGGCCTGGAGGGCTGTTGTGTTGGTGCTCTGCCGCCAGATCTGACTGGCTCACATTGTGTTTAGGATATGATAATGCATGACAACATTGTCAGTCTGTGGAAAGGCACTGGCAACGAGTTCCAGGCGTCCACAATACTAAACCTCTACTAGAAAGCCTTCCTGGGGAGTATTCTCCCAGGACAGTCCTGGTCGCTATCTGGAAGCTGTGTTTGTCGGGCCAGAGAATGGGGAGGTGATGGGTGCACCAGGCAAGGGATGTGCACTTCAGTGTGCTTGCTGTTGGCAGGCTGGCTGTAATTGGCTTTGCTAGACAACAGAAACACTCCAGCAAGAAATGTGTACTTGATCTCGAGCTTGATGTTGGTCTTGATACAGCAGCGCCAAGCTTGAGCTCTGCAGGAAATCGCATGTGCCTGGCAAACAGATGGTCAAGCAGGAAGGCAACATGGCATCGAAAGAGCAATTTATCCCTGCCCCTTCCCTGACCAACACCGGCAGTTTAGTGGGGTCTGTGGCATTTCAAAGTTATAAGTAAGGTATTTCCAAGCTATACTGCAGAGGGAAGAAGCAGTGGTGTAGGGATCTGCGCCTCACAGGATGCAGGAGGTGCTACAGTGCAGTCAGGTCTATTCCTGTAGGGTGTCAATAAGGTCTTATTTGATGAAAAACTGCTGACAAAGGGATTACTGTAGTGATTACTTCATACACATGCAGCACTGCTCCTGCACCGCTGACCTGTACTCTTTGCATCAATCGGGATGCAAGCCTATCTAGGCTCCTGTTCAACTGTCTTATTTGATGACAAACTGCTGACAAAGCTGACGTGCGCATGCATGCATGCAGGCGTTTCACAAATTCTCTGGCGCTGATGGTGTGGGTGAGTGTGGCCTGGATCGCCTACGAGATGTGGTTCAAGGTGACTTTCCGTCTCTCTCTATCTCCGGAATTTCGTACATGATCATGCGCAGTGGAAGGCACCGTTCTTCCTCCCTCGGATGCATTTACACGCTCTGTTCCCCCAGTCGCTGCTTGCACATGGGCAAGCGTTGGAGGCTCCAGAGCTGGCTTTGTGATGATTTGTTTTGTATAGCACTTCCCATTGCTTGCAAATGACAAACCGGGTGCTAGCAGAGGGTGTGACAATCTGAAAGGCGTCCTCCTGCTGTCAGAACAGAACAGTGCAGTAAGGAGTCTGAAGGAACAGCTGCTGCTGCTGCCCTTGCGCATACCAGGCCATTACCAAGTCCAGAACTGTAGCTTTGGATGCAGGCTTTGCGTCTGCTGGCCTTGGAAAGGGCAGAAAGCCTGTCGTGTGCTGTTTTGTCATCATTAGTAATGCACCATGCGCGCCCGTGACTGGCCAGTACATGGGACGTGATCCTCGGTTTCTGTGTGCTCCTTAGTAATGTTACTCATGCGCGCGCAGGTTACGGACCAGTACAACGAGAAGTGGCAGTGGGATTGGATCACGAGCGATTTCTGGTATGCGCTGAATTTCGTGTTCCTGGTCGTCATCTGCTTCCTCTTCCGCCCCTCCTTCAACTCCACGCGCTACGCCTACTCCGAGCTCGAGGGTGAGTCAGCCTTCCTTACTCACTGTCAGTATCGTTTCATGCGATTAGCTAGTGCTCACAATGCTTCCTGTTCCGCCACTCCTTCAATCCACACACTACGCCTACTCCGAGCTGGAGGGTGAGTCAGCCGCCATCAGCTTTCCTTTGTCAGCATTAGTGACGGGTTGAGCAATCCCCAGTGTTGTGCTTGTTCCGAGCTGGGAGCCGGGCTGACATTGATAGATCGCACAAGGCGTTTTGACCGGTTTGTGGGGGAGATCCTGCTGATTGATGCATCTCTGCAGAAGAGTTCCGCACTGCTGAGGTCCTCTTGACTGCATGTCTGAGTTTCGACAAAGCTGCGTTCCTTGTTCCAGTGAAGAGTGACACGGACTCACTCGTATCGATGCTGTTGCACACGATGAGATGAGATGAGTTGATATGTGGACACAGTCTTAGAAAATTGATGCTGTGAAGTTCCTGCCCATGAGTTTCTTGTTGGTACTGGCGACAGATTGCATGCCGCCTGCCTGTGGCCTGTTTCTGCGGATGTGCATGTATTTAAAACTTGGATTTTAATGTCAGAGGATATGTCTGTGCAGGAGAGGAGGAATACGAACAGATCGAGAAGGGGCGCGTGAAGGCCGAGGTGGACGGCGAAGAGGCGGGGAAGCTCGAGTAGTCACCCGCTTTTTCATCATGACACTGCTGAGTCAGTGTGACTCGGCATTGCCATGAGACGCGCAAAGACAGGCCGTGGAGCTCTCAGCAGCTGTCACCCCACAGCAGGAACTTGGCCGACACAGCGCATGTTCTGCGCAGGCCCACAAAGTACTAATAAAGTACAAGGGAGTGGGGATTCTTCTTGCAGCATTCTCTCGGCTTGGGCAGCCTATCCCAGAAGAGATCACAGTGGTGTTATGCCGCACAACACAGAGAGTGTCTGCTCAAGTCTGACCGTACAAGGAAAGTGCATTTCTAGCAGCAGCAGGCCGGCAGGAGCTCTGACTGACGGTAGTCGATAATATCACACTTCTGGGGTTCACTGGGATGCATCGCAAGCCAGTCAAGCGTCAAAGCACTTTCTAGTGTACGCTCATTTGTCGTAGAATCCTTTCTTGCGCATGGCTTGAGTCAAAAGTAATTGCAATGTCTGCCAATATTTTTGTCGATATCTGTCGTCGTATGTGCTCAAAATGTCAAAAAGAGCAGTCGCTACATTTCTTGAAACAAGGCACGCAATATATCTCAATACAAACGGTCCTAATATTTCTCGACACATTTCTCGAGAAACGCTGAAGGGTCGGAATCGATAATCAGCCTGCATTGCATTGTCGAAAATTTGTCGAGAAGTTGTCGAATTAAATTCTTGAAAAATATCGCATACCTCTGAACACCCTTGTCGGAAGAATTTCGATAAAACCAGTGAGGATGATTAGTCACCCCGAAAGTGATGTCGATGCCAACTTAGCGATCACTCAAACTAGACAACGCACGTCAAGCTAGACAAATGGTTTCTTCTCTGCTTTGGCAGTGCTCAAGGCATCATCGCTTTCCATAGTGCAACCGAGAGCGAAATGTAATGCCCCGTCTGTAGCTCGCTGTTGCACGGGTTCTTGCGAAGGAAAAGCACGAATATTGGTATAGTTTTTATCGTCATTTGGCCAATGGTGTGGATAAGAAACTTGTGCATTGTACTTCTCACATATGCTTGGGTTATCCCTGCCTCTGAGGGAGGACTATTAAGGTATCTCAACAACTGGACCGCACCTGACTCGATCTCGGAGGCAGGACAGATACAGTCCGAGCAATTGCACAGACGACTCAAGGAAGAAGAATGTATTTCTCTGCTGCAACCGCACATACAAAAGGTCTGCACACCAGCCCATCTTTCGTTGTGGTCAAGTACTATGTTACTAAACGTTGAAAGTAGAAACACAGAGGTTCGTTTGTTGTCCGCTTGTCTCTACATGTCATGTGATAGAGAGATCAGCAGCAGTTCCAAGAGCGACTGATCTGCGTTCTCACTCAGGTAGATCACAGTGTTCCTCATATGTGGGTTTCAGCATCAGAGCCTTATTGTCTGCATGTTGGTGCACAGGTGGCGTTGCTCTTCCTGGTTCGCGGGGAAATGTATCACGAAGATGTTTGGACAGAATGGATAGGCAGTCTGGCGGACCTTGTCCCTCCCAGCATCCTCTGTGATGACGCCTTGAACAAGTGCTACAGAACACTGCCACAGTACAGCATCCCACCAAAGAGCGTCTATGATCGGCAGACCTATTACAGCATCTTCGTGCACACGAAGCCAGACTTTCCTGGCTACAGCAGTGGCAGCATCTTCGATGCACGAATTGTGGACGAGAGAGTTGAGGTACACGGTCTATAACTCTGCCTCAAGAGCTCAGAGCTGCAATTCAGGACGCCTAAAACACATGCTGAGGTCCTGAGGAGTGTGCATTGCTTCAGACGGCTTGGGGGAGCCACTCTCTGCTGACGGCCACTCGGGTGCTCATGAGAGCTGCACTGGCGGACCCATTCAATCAGCGCTTCCAGATGGTGTGTGAGGCCACGATTCCAGTGCGCGCGCCGCTGTTCACCCACGATCAGCTGCTCGCGCACAACATGAGCCGCATTGGCTCTCCTCACATGGTGCGCGACGCGTTGTGCTCGCCACGCGCGAACGAATGAATGCTGCATGCATGCATGCATGCATGAATGGATAGTTGACATGTTTCCAGCCGGGTGGCTGGGTGTGCGGCCTGCCAAGCTGACTATGAAGGGGTTGAAACCTGCCACAAGTTTCTTCTTGGGTTTGCAACAAAAGCACTGCACATGCATGCACTGCTATCCCAGTTGCATGCCTGGGCGCAAGGGAACACCTCTGATCTGTGCGCATGGCCCCCGTTCCCAAACCGGGAATCCCAATCCCTCTCAAGCAGAGGCAGCCCTGGAGGTCTTATACCTCAGTGAAGCCCTCGACACAAGATGCATGCACCTCATCAGCCAAGCCCGAAGATGTGTTGAATGGAGCGGGTTTGTGAAAAAGGCGGATTGTGCATGGCAGGTTTGGGGGGACGCGGAGAAGAGCGCTGAAAGGTGGCCGCTGGCGATGCACGAGGAATTTCCCGCGTTGAAACTCCACAACACGTTCCATTCGCAGTGGGTCACGCTCATTCGCGCACACGTTCATATTGTTGTGGACGACACCTTCCTTGAAGACCTGTATCAGCGCCACTGCTTCATCGGAGCTGAAAGGTGCGTTCATCTTTTGCCCCGAGGCTCCCTTCTTAGAAAGAGTCCCCCTCTTCCCCACAACAACGTACCACAAAATTTGCTGGCGCTTGTTCAACTGCTCGTGAGATTTTCCGTCCTCTGAGAACGTGTCAGCTTGATTGAAACAGCTGATATGCTTTGTCCTAAAGAGCCTGCGTCCTCCTGTTCCGCGTACAGCACTTCAGGAGGGTGTTGAGCACATCTTTTCACGACCTTTTGGTGGCCAGAAATATGCAGCTCTTGTTTTGCTATCACGGCATCTTGAGCACAACTTCCGGTTGTATGCAAGTCCCCTGTACAAAAAGCGAGCATACCGTGCCGACTATTGAATAGGTCTTTGCTTGAATCTGGAGACCAAGAAGTGGTAGGTTGAGTGGTACCCTTTATCTGCAGCCTGTCGCAGCCTGCAGACGCCTCGTGCCTGTATTGACAGGAACAGCATGCAGTAACAATAACTCAGGGTTTAAGATTCAGGGCCAGCCAGCCGGAGGGGGGTATGATGCTACTGCCAAGAAGAACAGCACGGTGATGCAAAGAATGAATGGTAATAATAATCACAATGATATGATAGTGCAAGTGCCGACACAGGCTGACAGATGGCAGCACGTGCACCCTGACCTTATATACCTTATTTTATAGATATCATTATATATAATATATATATATGATACATTATTATTATATATATTATTATATCTGTACCCGCATTAGCTGAAAGGTTTGGGGATCAAAAGATTAGGGATCAAAAGATTAGGGTTCAGGGGTGTGGCCCTTATCGTAAAACCCTCTTCACATGGGGAATGCAAGGCTGAATGTAGGGATAGGATCGATGAAGGGTTAGACTACGTGCTATCATACACAAAGGGGGCGAAGACTAATGTAAGACCTGCCATGCGCGCAGGCACAGGTCGACCTGCGTCAGCGATGAGCAGTACATAGGGACGCTGCTCAATTGGAAGCTGGGGGACCGGGCCCCCTACGAATACAGCGATGACCTGGCAATGGCTCGAGTGGCGGCCGGCGGCGGAGTGCCCCCAGAGCACATCGATACAGAGTTGATCGTGCAGATCCGTGGCGCTGCCGAGGAGATCCACAGAGTACCCAGCTTCAAGAACCTTCACGGCCAGTGCCGCGCCATGGAAAAGTGAGTTTTCTGAGTACCCATCTCTCTCTTTTCTCCTGTATTGTTTAGGGTTAGGGGTTTATAGGGCTTATAGGGCTTATAGGGCTTAGGGGTAGGGTTAGGGAACCCTGATTGTACACCCTCCCTCGCGCTCAGCAGCGCCCAAAACCACAAGCATGCTTGACCAGTTGCCTACCTTTCCTCCACAATGACCTATCCCTGTAGCATGTCACAAATTGAAGTCCAGGGAGATCTGTGAGAGAACATTGAAGAGCTGTTGGCTGATAGGCGGTTGCTGCTCAGATTATCACCGGTGAGCAGAGTGTGAGAACATGTATGCCCATTGAATGATTGCCCTTTGAAGCAAAATGCTTGCATGGCCTGCCCAGGCAAAAATTAGAGATGCGTAGACAGCTGGGTCCAGGAAACACAGGGTTGCCCGCCACAGAGGCTTGAACTTCGAGCGTGTCAGACCATAAGCATTGCAGAGCATGTCACTCTGACGCAACCCCTTTTGTTAGGGCACGTTCGCAGGGACAGCCTTCCACAGAGGCGTGTGCGTTGGTAAGTCTGGTCTGACAGCCTGGTGTGCGGGGCGGTGCAGGCCCCGCATTCAGCACAGTGACTTCGAGCTTGGAAAAGAGTCGCTGGAATGCGCGCGCAACCCACAGCTGCAGGATCCCCCGCCTTATGGGGGGATCCCGCAGTACCCCCACTGCCCCTTCTTTGCGCGCAAATTCATGGCGGCCACGGCGCCTGCTGTCAAGAAGCTGCTGCAGGATCTCTTCATCGTGTGAGGGCGCCGTTACATAAGTCGCTGCCTACATTTAGGGTTTAGGGAGCCGTTTAGGGTTTGAGAATACTAAACGGCTAAAAAACCCTCAAGCCTGAATATGGGTGGGGCACGGCCTGCGGCCCAGGGATGGGTATCACCAAGGGATGCATCCCCTCGGAATGTCTTCGAGGGTGTGAGAGAGAAAGGTGGGGTATTGGGGGAATAATCGGGCATGGCCCAAAAAACTTGTAGCAAGTCAACACACTGTCAACGAGCCCTTAGCGCAGCCCCAAAATCTTCTGATCAGAATCAAGGGTTGACTACATGAGTTTTATATTTATTAAACAGTTGGAGCCTGCCAGGCTAGTGGCCTTCCCTGCACACGGCTTTGGAAGAGGCTACACTACCAGACCCTGAAGTAATATGGACCCCTAGCATTTGGAGGCTTCCGAATTTGAGACATCTGGCCGTCAAAGTAAAGGGATATTGACAAATTGATCATCACACTTGACGCCCTACGTGTATTGGTAGCCAGACTTTTTATTGCTGTTTACTGCCAGGTTGACTCGTTGTGACATACGACGATAAAAGGAGTTGGCGCCTCTGCGCAGGGAGGGTTGCCATGAATTGCACATGTGGTTTAGGGCAAGTCTGTCTGCTAATGGCTGCACCTCTTTGACCATTTGAAAGGGCCATGGCAGAACAGCAAGAGGCAGGCGCAGACCCCTGGCAGAATCAACCGGACACCAGCTCTGCATCCAGAGGGGATGGCTTGAACAAGAGACGAGGGCATTTACTATGTGTTTGAAGTGAAAATGCAGACATGAAGGTTAGAGCGAGCGCCAATATAGGAACGAATGCCGTCCCGGTGTGACCAATACATGGTCAATGCAAACACCTCCGGCCCAGAGGATGTTTGCATTGACCATATAAGTTTGCAAGTTGTGATCTCAGAGTTTGATGGGGTATTTTCCCTTGTTTTTGCTGCAGACGGACCTGTGTATGCCCTATGGCCCTTCTGGCTACGGGTTCGCCGCTCACAGAGGATTATTATTATTATTATTATATTATTATTATTATTATTATTATTTGAGACGTGGGCGATGTGTTTGATGGGCCGGATTTTCCTTGTCTGCAGCATTCCAGTCACTATGTCTATCAATAATTGACTTACAATCGCAGGTGCCTGATGCAACTTTGCAAATACAGCAGTGCTCCGTGAACGGTCTCAAAACACCCCACTTGAATGTTGGTGCCAGCAGCAAGTTCAAGGCCTTCCACAAGCTGTCTCTGTGCTCAGAAATTTGCATGCTTCCGCATGCAAGCCAGGCACGCCCCACACTTGCAGCTGGTCAGGTCAACATGCATCCCTCAAGGGTGCCAGATCCTGTGCAATCTGCAGATGCCACAACAATCAGATGCCACAACAATCATTGCCATCACGCAAGGCCTAGGCTGACGAGTTTTTGAAGCGCAGGCACTGGAGTCCATGGGATGCAACATAGTCCATGAGTCTTTCAAGATCTGACACAATCATTTGCCAATGAAGGTGCATGCATTTCATGGCCACAGCACAGATGCCCGTCTTGCCAAGTGTCCGCGACAACTTCTTGCTTGCTAGAACATCACGCAGGCAGGCAAAGACAGCAAGGCTAATTGCAGCATCGCATAGCACTGGAAATCATAATATGCTATGCTGATGTCAACAGCTGTGCAAATTGCCCTCCGCTGATTAATGCTGACATACTGCCCGCCCAGATTCAGGGCCCAGACTAGACATTGCTGCAGATATTAAGAGACATCTTCCTCAAACCCGTTGCATTGCAAGGACTCCAAGCTCGGAGCTTTTAAGTCACTTCTTGAACTGATGCTCAGGAGGGACATCATTGAAGCCATGACAGTTGCCACCGAGAGATACGCTGCTGATCCTTGTTGAAACAGTTGCTGACCGCTTCCCATTCAGCATCACCTTGTGTCAGCTATAGTTAGCTATAGAGAAGCTTAATAGCTGTAGCACAATAGGCGGTTAGGCACAATGTTTAGCCTTCCGTATTTCCTGGAGCGGCACTTACTGACTTGGCTTCTGCACCTTGCTGCAGGATGATCGACGCTCGCTTGAACATACACGTCGACCCTCTCCATGCGGCCACCATAGCCCAGTAGCGTGACCTTCAAGTATTTCATATTCTCACCTGCTGCACGGTGAAACTAGTCATGACAGATGACGTGGGCATGTGGCACGGAAGCGGCTTCTGGTTCAGCAACCACCCGCTGATCGCCACCATGCGGCACCTCCTGGAGGTCGATGAAAGGAGGCCCAAGACGATCACGGCAAGCTACCTCGACGATGTACTGATGCTCGGGAGGGGCGTCATTGAAGCCATGACAGTTGCCACCGCATGATGTCACGTGACCCATGAAGCTCGGCGGCATGCGAGTGCCCTTCAGCACTGCGATGTCATCCTGCTCTGACACTCTGAACTCCTGCACATGCAACCATTCCAATGACTGATAATTAGGCGTGGCTGCAAATATCTAGAACTCAAAGCAGTGAAGTGCGCAATTGATGAATGCAAGCTCCCAGCAGAGACTGTCCTTTGCCTCTGCACACATCTCAAGGCATGCTTTGTGAGGGGGATTTTGATTGAAGGATGACAACGTGAAGGGCACCCGTAAATATTACGCTGCTTCATCATAGGTCCAATTTTAGTAGTACAAGGTTTTCCAGTCACTTTCGTCACTCAAAATTTTGGCAGCATACAGAGCAAGGCACCAACCTCCACCGTCTCGCCTAGCGCATCGTCGGGGTAGCTTGCCGTGATCGTCTTGGGCCTCCCATCATTGACCTCCAGGAGGTGCCGCACGGTGGCGATCAGCGGTTGGTTGCTAAACCAGAAGCCGCTTCCGCGCCACATGCCCACGTCATCTGTCATGACTACCTTCACCGTGCAGCAGGTGAGAAGATGAAATACTTGAAGATCACGCTACTGGGCTATGGTGGCCGCCTGGAGAGGGTCGACGTGCACGTTCAAGCGAGCGTCGATCATCCTTCAGCAAGTGCAGAAGCCAAATCAGTAAATACGGAAGGCTAAACACTGTGCCTAATCGCCTATTGTGCTACAGCTATTAAGCTTCTCTATAGCTAACAACAGCTGACACAAGCTGACAATGAGCTGAATGGGAAGCTGTCAGCAACTGATTCAACAGGGATCAGGAGCGTATCTCTACGCAGGCTGAGAAACAACGAACACATGTTCATCAAATATAGCATAAATATTGGAGCCGAGAACGGCGTCTGTACCTGCCAAATGGCGTAGATAGCGCGCTCAATCAAGCGCAAACCCTGAGCTATAAAGGACGCTCAGAGCCATCACACACCCTACTGAGTAGACAAACTTTCAGTATATGTTTGTGGGTTCATGAGTGAATGAATGAACTTCTACTAAGGGCAAGTCAGATAGGTCTAGACTTGTAAATGAAATAGAGGAGAGCCTACACAGACGCGATCCTATTACAGATCGGACACATGCAGACAAGCAGGACACAAGACGCAAACAAAATCACAGTGACAAATGGATAAGTATGCCTGGCTCGGTCTGAAGAGGAACACACAGTGAATCAGGGCAAGGCAAAGAACAGGAGAGCAGGCAGACACCAAACACTACCTGCAAGAAGGAGTGGAAAGGCGATCAGCCATGTAGGAAGGCAATCCCATGAGCAAATGCAGCACTCCGAGCCAGGAGCAGATGCTGGTGATGGAAGAGATGTAGAGGGCAGAGGTGCTGGTGATGCCTGGTGATGGTGATGGTGATGGAGGAGGGCAGGGGATAATACCGTGTGACGCAGCAACTGACAGGGAACGCACAGAACAGTCCTAAAACAGTTGTGGCGGGACCGCCTAAGGCAGCCTCCCGCGCCAGGGAGATCACGAAAGTGCTCCCGTAGCAAGAAAAGCCTGTCAGGAGAGAGGCCATACCGCCATGCAAAAGCAGGAGCACGGCGGTCTACTGCACCCCACAAACGCCGGGCGACACACCTAGCAGACCAGCCAAGCAACGTAGAACGCAAAGTAGTCAACAGACTCAGCCTAGCTAAAGCATCAACAACCGGGATTGGATCGGGCCGGAAGGAAGCCCCACAGGACAGTAGCGCAGACATGGCAGTGCCCGGGCAAAGGTGCTCAAAGAACCCAGGATCCCCTCTTCCTGAAGGCTGACTGGAGGGACCAGCCCATGCTGGACCAGCTTGGAAACAATGAGCAGGGCGTCTGCTGACAGGTGCCCAGTAGCAGCGGCCGCCGCTGCAGGGACGTGCGGACACCCAAGGGCAAGATAGCCCATGGACACCAGACCTTGCATCCTGGCCCAGTACCTGGCCATGAGCTCCTGATCTCCTGATGCACAAAGGTGGCGCTGCGTGTGTGGTGGCAGCTGGACTTGGTAAGGGAGGTGAACAGCCCACTGAGCCGAGGAGTTCATCGCCTGCAAAACTCCAGGAATGGTTCGGCACTGCTAACCCATCAAAGCCAAGCACAAGACTCAAACCATGTGGATCCCCGAATTGACCGAAACCAGCCTGGAAACCCACCTTGGAAGAGGAGAAGCAGAGCAGAAGTGTGATGGCAAAGTATCGTGATCGAAACATGTGGAGGCGTGCTGAGATTCTTGGAGAAAGGATCTGTTAGGACACACAACAGCCGGTTTCCTCAACCTCTGGAAGCCAAGGAAACCCAAACGCAAGCGGTCACCATAGGCCCCTTAATACGCATCCCCACACACAGGATGGGCAACACGCACGCAGGGGGGAGAGGGCAACCTCACCCCAGGCGACAAGCGCTGAGACGTCCCACTAAGTGTGAGCACGCTGGGGCGACAAGTATGTAAATGAAATAGAGGAGAGCCTACACAGACGCGATCCTATTACAGATCGGACACATGCAGACAAGCAGGACACAAGACGCAAACAAAATCACAGTGACAAATGGATAAGTATGCCTGGCTCGGTCTGAAGAGGAACACACAGTGAACTAGAGAAGGTGTCCATAAATGGCCACTGGGGGTGTGTACATTTTGGGGGGGT
>JADEYI010000825.1_pt1 | contig 32893 bp, 31 predicted proteins | sample 8542331 | NCBI WGS metagenome assembly JADEYI01 (sample SAMN16510988, study PRJNA670497) | mine drainage metagenome | isolation source: biofilm near Copperflume 1 | place: Germany: Marsberg coppermine Kilianstollen | collected 2018-02 | reverse complement strand
GGGACGGGCATCAATCGCGAGCGACAAGGGCATGGACAAGCTCCAGAGGCGTTCACGGAAGCCTTCTGTCATCCTTCGCTTCCTTCTGCCATCCTTCGCTTCCCTCTGTCATCCTGAGCGCAGCGAAGGATCTTGGTCTCCGGCGAGTAAGATCCTTCGCTGCGCTCAGGATGACAGAAGAGCGGACGGGGATGGCTTTGTTCCCGCCCTGGTCAACACACCTCAAAAACGTGGTAGAATGGGATGCACAACTTCTAACAAACTCTATCCAGGCGCTGTGAACGATGCCATACCGAATTTTGTGTAATGGCGTAAAGCGAAAAAACGCTAAAGGCACGCCAGACCTGGCTTTCGGACATTTCTGCTATGTGGCGTTACACAAAATTCGGTATGTCATCCTGTGAACTGCGAAGCATCGGCTCTCGTGGCTCCGTTTCAACGTGATTCTATATGAACAACCGACACCCGAACGAAAGGAGTACAACATGGCAGAGAGTGTGTACAAAGTGATCGCGCTGGTAGGAACCAGCGAAGAGTCGTGGGAAAAGGCGGCAGCAGCAGCCGTCGAGCGGGCCTCACAGACCCTGCGAAACCTGCGGGTTGCGCGCATCGTTGAGCAAGATGTCCATATCGAGCCTGGGAAGCCGCTGACCTACCGTGTGAAGCTTGAGCTTTCCTTCAAATATGAGGAAAGCATCTAAGGCAGCTCAGGGGTTAGCTCAAACTTGAGTAGAGAATGCAGGAGACTGTCATGACAGTACTGATTACCGGCGGCACAGGTTTTATAGGCGCAGGGGTGGTACGACTGCTGCATAAAGTGTTTATCCCGTATACCCAACGACATCAGTGCCGCCCCATGCCGTATTATGGAAATTGAAGTACATGGGGCGTTCGGCCACGATGATGCCACTGGTGGACCAGACCGACATGGAGACTTCGTAGTTCACCGCCGGGTTGGACTGCGCGATGGGTACCACATAGCTGTTGATGTTGAGGGTGACGCGCGTCTGAGCGCCGACGACCACAATCTGCTGCGAGATGATACTGTTCGACATGTACAGGGTCACGGCCACCTGCTGGGTGGTCGTGGTGGGATTTTGCAGCGTCAGGAATTCGTTGAAGCCGGTGGCGGTATAGCCTTCGGCGAAGCTGTAGATGGTTTTGGCCGGGCCGGGTTCGCCAATCACATCGGTGCCACCTGGAACAGCGCCGTTGAAGCGGAAATACTCCTGGCGCTGCGCCACGATGGGCGCGTCGGAGGTGATTTCGGCTGACAGCTCGGTGGTACTCTGCGCAAAGGCAGCCGAGGCCGCGTTGACATCGAAGACGTATTGCGATAGAGGCGCGACAACTACCGTCACGGGATTGACGGCTCCGTTGCTGTACTCAAGCTTGACGGTCACGTTGGCCGGTGTAGTGGCGTTAAAGTTCGCCAGCGTCAGGTATTCGTGGAAGTTTGCGCCGGTGTAGCCTTCGGCAAAGAGCCAGTCGTTGCCGGGAGCCTGCGCGCCAACGACGGTGGCCGCGCCCGTCACGGGGCCGCTGATATTTGACCGCGCCGTTGTGAAGTACATGGGACGCTCCACTACGACAGGCTGATCCGAGCGGACAGAGAGCGCGCTCTGCCGGTTGATGTTGATGGCCTGCGGGTAGGTGGTGCCGCGCTGACCGGCAGGCACCACGATGGTCTGCGTGCCAAGCTGCGCTCCACCGGCAATGTAGGTCAGGGTCACATTGGCCGATTTGCCGCCAGGCGGGTTCAGGATGGTAATGAAGCTGGAATAGTTGCGTTGCGACTCTATATCGGCGAAGTAGAAGTCGGTTCCCAGTTTAGTTGAACCGAGAGCATCGGTGCCGCTATTGATGCCATGCCACGAGAAGTACATAGGACGTTCGGCGACGATGCCTACGCCATTGACAGAGGTGACGACCATCGAGAGCGAATGCCCGATGCCATTATAGGGGAAACGCAGGTCCCCATTGACGTTGACGGTAGAGCGGCTCTGCGGCGGCACATTGTGGGTAATGGCAGGCCCGGTCTTGCCTTCAAAAAGGTATTGCACCTGCACCTGCGCCGTTTGAATGGGGTCAGGGTTCTCAAGCGTGAGATATTCCTGGAATGACCCACCGGCGCGTCCTTCGGCAAAGTACCAGATGGTGCTGGTAGGCACAGTGGTATTCGATACTGTCTGGCCGAGCAAGTTTAAGTTCTGCGAGAGGTTGAAGGCATCGAACGAGCCGAGGCCGGTGGCAAGGTCATACGTGCTGGCGGTGGGATAGGTCGTGCCTGAGCCTACGTAGTCGTTGTTGTTGATCGCGCCCGCCACCGGCACAATATCATGGAATGACGCTGTATACGACGCACCGAAAGCGCCATGCGCGATATTGTAAAGGCTGGGATTGAGAAAGCCGACCATCAGGCCGTTGACCTTGAGGGCGCTTTCGTTTGCCAGGGCCACCAGCGCGGCCCACACGGGCGCGGCTGCCGATGTGCCGCCAAAAACCATCCAGCCCTGATTGGCGCAGCCACCCGCCGTGCAATAGACATCGTAGCCAGTCTGGGGATCAGCATTGATTGACACATCCGGCACTTCGCGGAATCCATTGGTGAAGGCATTAGCAACGCCGGGGGCCTGTTGCCAGGATGGCATCGGCCACACCTGGCTGATACCGCCGCCGCTCGCGCCGTTGTTGATAGCCCGGTCATTCCAGACCTGCTCCGAATTGTAGGTATTGTCAAAGTTGAGACGCAGGGTTGTGCCGCCAACACCCGTGACATAGGGCTGAGAGGCAGGATCATCAACGGCTGGCTGCGCGTTCGCGCCGGTCTGCGGATTGTAGCAGCCATTCGCGCCGAGGTCGCCACTGGCAGCCAGGATGGTCTGTCCCTGCGCGGCGGCGGCCTGGAAGAAGATATTTTCCTGCTTGATCTCACCGGCCATACCAGCGCCCTGCTCGCAGAAGACCCAGCTTGTGCTGACCACCGGCACGCGATCGTTGACGATACGCGCCCAGGCATCGTTGTACGACGGCAGCGTGTTCGCGGCTTCGTAAACGCGCAGATTGGAGAGGCGAGGAGCTAACCCTAGCACCATTTCCATATCGAGTTCGACTTCAGCGGCATTGCTGCCAGCTACTCCATTGAAGCCATCGATGGGAATGGTCGTAATGGTGGTACGCAGACCGCCGAAACAGGCCATGTACGCAGAGATGTCGGCTGGCGAGTAGCCATCCAGTTCGAGCAGCGCAACGCTCTGCCCGTCACCGCTAATACCCTGGTTATAGAGGCGCGTGAAGTCATATGCGCTTGCGATTTGCGCGGGTGTGTAGGAGGTAGGCATAACAGAAGAACCGGGCTGCGGACAGTTGACGGCGGCGGCGGGTTGCTGCCTCAGCGCTACGCTGGCGTTGGAGATGAGCGGACGGCGTTGGTACTGGACGCTATCGTCCAGGCCGCTAACGGAAGAGATAAGCGGCGCGATGGTGATAGGCAGGGAGGGAGCGCCGGCATTGGCAAAGATCATATTCCCGGAGGCGGAGCGATAATTGTTGATCTGTACTTGAAATGCCGCCTCGGCCTGGGCCACTGTACCAACAGCATCAACAACAAGGCGATTGGGGTACGTCCCGGTAATAGTAAAGCCTTGCGAGCGTAAGTAATTGATTATCTCCGCTTCGCTCTGTGGCAGCGGGCCATACAGGGCAGTAAATGAGGCAGGGTTGAGATACCGTCGATAAAGAGGAGACGATGGCGAAGTTATCTGTTGTAAATAACTGGTCAGATTAGCCGGGTTGCGGAGATTCAAGCCGATTGAAAGCGCTATTTTCTGGTTCGCGGGCGTACTCGCTACCGGCTGGCTGTTACTGGTCAAAGGCGAAACAGCATCCGCCAGCGTGACACGCATGGCCGCCTGCCGGGCATGGGTAAAAGGAGAGATAAAGTATACAAGCAAAACCGCCATAACCATGATACTGATAACGGGTACAACAATACGTGGATGAATTGTACGTATTTTCATACAACGCCTCTTTCAACAGGTATCCAATTGACTATACCAACCGCCCCGCGCTGCACTCTCAATATCCCAAAAAACCCCTGCAAATTGTCTTGAATCAATTGAACGCAAGCCTGGAGGTTTTCGGGGGAAATGAGAAAGAAGTCCTACTGTATTACATTGCTTACCGCGTCAAGCAGATCGCGCACATTGAACGGTTTGACGATGACCTGGTGAACAAACATACGAGGAAGCGCAGAAGCATTTTGCGAGGCGGTGATAATGACAATCGGGGGTATGGGGCGCGCCTTCTCCCACTGGGCCTGCAAGCACCGGAGGAAAGTGTCGCCATCCATGTGAGGCATAGACAGGTCTAGCAGAATAACGGCGGGGTAGCGACCCTCGCGGGCGGCATTATCCATCCAGTCCAACGCTTCTTGTCCGTCGGCCACTTCCGCTGCTTCAAAGCCGTCAAGTTCGAGCGCCCAGGAGACCATATCACGTATCGAGACGTTGTCGTCTACTACCAGCACGATAGAACGCTGCTGGTACGGCTGATTTTGTGCATTTCTTACCACATGACGCTCCTAAAATTATACCGAACGATTCCCAGGGCGGGGACAAGCCCCCTGGTCGCGCCGCTAAAGTTCGCGCTATAGTGACCATAAAAAACCTCTGATAGTTGCCAAAAATATGTCTGGCTGCTCCAGGTTGGAGAGATGCCCCGCGTTTGGAATGACAGCAAATTGCGCGCCGGGGATACGTTCGGCATATGTCTGGGACTCGGAAGGCGGGATAAGAGCATCTTGCTGGCCTATTATGACTAAAGTAGGGCAGGAGATGCCGGCCAGCAGATCGCTGGAATCGACTCGCCGGGCCATGCCGCGTGACGCCGCCGCGATGCCAGATGGAGTGGCAGCGTTCATCATCTGGCGGATGCGCGTTTCAACCAGTGGAACGTGCTGGCGCGTGTAATCCGAGATCAAACGCGGGAGCTGAAGGTCAGCAATGGCCGTTGATCCCTGCGTTTCAGCTAAACGCGCCACGTTTTCGCGGTTAGCCTGCGCTTCGGGAGTATCGGCTGCTGGCCGCGTGTCCGCCAGGATGAGACCTCCAATGCGCTGCGCGTAGTGTCGCCAGCAGGCAAAAGCCACATAGCCACCCATCGAAAGGCCGCACAACACGGCTTTCTCAATGCCGAGATGATCCATCAAGGCCACAATATCACCGGCTAATACGTCCATAGTCGTAATCTCGCCAGCACTATCGCTTTCGCCAAAGCCGCGCCAGTCGAGCGAAACGAGACGATAGCGTTGCTCGACGAGCAGCGCGATTATCTCGCCATCCCACATCGCGCGATTTAAGGGGAAGGCATGAAGGAAGATCACCGGCAGCCCGATGCCGTGATCGCTATAGGCAATGTGTGTGCTGTTCAGAAACGCTTTCATGAGCTTGCTTCGGCTCCATCGGCCTGTTCGTGGGCATGATAGGAACTGCGCACAAAGGGGCCGGATTCGACGTGGCGAAAACCCATCTTCTTGCCTTCAGCCTTGAGGGCAGCAAACTCCTCTAACGGCACGTAGCGTTGAATGGGCAAATGCTGGAACGATGGACGCAGGTACTGCCCGATGGTGAGAATGTCTACATCATGCTCGTGCATGTCATGCATGACTTCAAGAATCTCGTTCCAGGTCTCGCCGAGTCCCAGCATGAAGCCGGATTTGGTAGGGGCGGCGGGATTCATTTCCTTGGCCCACTTCAAGACTTGCAGCGAACGTTTGTAGATGGCCTGCGGGCGCACGCGCTTGTACAGGCGCGGCACCGTCTCCACGTTGTGGTTGAACACGTTGGGACGGGCATCGATCACCGTTTGCAAAGCTTCGTAAACGCCCTTGAAATCGGGTGTCAGCACTTCAATGCGACATTCGGGATTGAGACGGCGAATCCAGCGGATGGTCGAGGCGAAGATGGCCGCGCCACCATCTTTGAGTTCGTCGCGGTTGACGGAAGTAACGACGGCATGACGCAGACCCATTTTCTGCACCGCTTCCGCCACCCTCTTTGGTTCTTCCCAGTCGAGTCCGATGGGGCGACCGGTCTCTACGGCGCAAAAACCGCAACTGCGCGTGCAAACGCGGCCCAGTATCATGAAAGTGGCGGTTTTGTGGCCCCAGCATTCGCCGATATTGGGGCAGCGCGCCTCTTCGCACACCGTGTGCAGCTCTTTGCTGCGCATCAGTTGCTTGAGGTTATCGTAGTTTTCTCCCTTTGGAGGGCGCACCCTGAGCCATTCAGGGCGGCGCTCCGGTATGATAGTCGCCATGTCGTTTTCCTTCTTCTGTAGGGACGCGATGTATCGCGTCCGCCTGCACGTCCGCCTTTGCGCGCAATCATGTAGGGACGCGATGTATCGCGTCCCTACAGTTGTTAATACACATCGATTTCCTTGCCGTAGCTTTGCAATTTTGTGCGCACGGCCTGCAGGAAGCCGCCCGCGCCCGCGCCATCGAGGATGCGATGGTCGAACGAGAGGCACAGGTACATCATCGAGCGCACGGCGATGGCGTCGTCTTCGATAACCACCGGGCGTTTGACCACGGCATCCATGCTCATGATGGCGGCGTGCGGCTGGTTGATGATCGGTACTGAGATAATTGTACCAAATGTGCCGGGATTATTCACTACAAAGGTGCTGTTTTGCATATCTTGCACGGTCAATTTGTTGGCGCGGGCGCGCTGCGCGATGGCGGCGATTTGCTTCGCCAGACCCGCGATGGTGAACTGGTCGGCATCGTAAAGCGTGGGTACCACCAGCCCGGCATCGGTTGCAACGGCCATGCCCAGGTTGATGCGCTTCTTGATGATGATCTTGTTATCTTCCGTCCAGCTGGAATTGATGAGCGGGAACTTGCGGATGCCCTCGCACACGGCCTTCATGACGAATGGCACGTAGCTGATGCTGTGACCCTCGCGCTTCTTGAAGTCCTCTTTGTTCTTCTCCAGCCATTTCGCGATATTGGTCATATCGACTTCGACGACGGTTGTGGCGTGGGGTGACGTGCGCTTGCTGCGCACCATGTGTTCGGCAATCGCCAGGCGCATACGGCTCGGCACCATCAATTCTTCGCCAGCGCCAGCCATGGTGGCGATGGGTTCGGGTTTTACCGCAACGGGGGCGGTGTAGGCAGGCTCCGCAACAGGGGCGGGCGCTGGTGTGGCGTACCGGGTAGCAGGAACAACAGGCGCGGCATTGCGCTGCTCGACGTAGGCGAGAATATCTTCTTTGCGCACGCGACCGCCGGTGCCTGTGCCAGCTATGTCGTTCAAATCCAGGTCATGCTCGCGGGCAAGACGACGCGCAAGGGGCGAGATGCGCTGCCGCTCTTCCTCGCCTGTGCGTGATGGTCGAGCGGCTGCTCTTGAGCCATTTGTATCGCTGCTGGCGCTTTGCCTGTCCATGACGGCGATATTGGCGCGTTCGGGACTCTTGAGGGGCGCGGCATCAGGGCCAGGGGCGGCATCGGGAGGGGGTGTACTGGCAACATCGGCGTTCTCCTCGATAAGCGCGATATCGACACCCACGGCTACAGTCTCGTCGGCCTGCACCAGTATTCTGGCAAGGCGTCCGGCTACCGGCGAGGGCAGCTCGGCGTTGATTTTATCGGTGATGATTTCGGCGAGCGATTCGTCCTTCTCGATCCAGTCACCTTCTTTTTTTAGCCAGCTTCCCACCGTCCCTTCCGCGACGGATTCGCCCAGGCGCGGCATTTTCACAGGTGTTGGCATATGTGACTCCTTTGTCAATCTACCAGTAGCGACACCCCTTGTGGGTGTCCCGTCCTACCTGCGTACTTTGTGGCACGCTTTTGGACGGATCAGGACGAGACACCCACAAGGGGTGTCGCTACTGGTATTTAGTACGCGGCAAGTTTGCGCGCTGCAACTAGTATTTTTTCAGCGTTGGGCAAGAATGCGTCCTCCAGGGGAGGGGCATACGGGAATGGCGCGTCTGGCGCGGCCACGCGCATAATTGGCCCGTCGAGATATTCAAACAGGTCTTCGGCCAGCATTGCTGATAGTTCAGCGCCGATGCCCCCGGTGAGCGTGTCCTCGTGTACGATCAAGACTTTGTTGGTACGTTTGACCGACTCCAGAATAGCTTCGCGGTCAAGCGGGACGAGGCTGCGCAGGTCAAGCACTTCGACGCTCATGTCGTCGTCCTCTTCAAGCGTTTGCGCGGCCTTGAGGGATTGATGCACCATCGCGCCGTAGGTGAGTATGGTCATATCCTCACCGGGGTGGCGGATAATGGCCTTGCCTATCGGCACAGTATAATCTTCGGCAGGCAGCTCCTCGCGCAGTTCGGGCATTCGATAGAGCAGTTTGTGTTCGAGATACAGCACCGGATTGTTATCGCGAATAGCAGATTTAAGCAGCCCTTTGGCATCGTAGGCGGTGGAAGGCACGACTACCTTGATGCCGGGCACGTGAAAAAACCAGGCTTCCGGGCTGAGCGAATGGAAGGGGCCACCCTTGACGCCGCCGCCAGATGGGCCGCGAATGACCAGCGGCGCGGGAATGCCGCTGCGCCAGTAAAACTTGCTCGCCATGTTGACGATCTGGTCGAAGCCGCAGGTGATAAAGTCGATAAACTGCATCTCGGCGATGGGGCGCATACCCATGATGGCCGCGCCAACGGCTGAACCGATGATTGCGGCCTCCGCCATAGGTGCATCGATGACGCGCTCCGGCCCGAACTCTTCCAGCAGACCCACGTTGACCTTGAACGCGCCGCCGTAGGTGCCGACATCCTCGCCCAGCAGGAAAACGGTCTCGTCGCGCCGCATTTCCTCGCGCATGGCCTGACCAATCGCTTCTAAATACGTAACAGCCGTCATCGTTTCCCCACCTCCCGCGCTTCATAGCGGGTGACGCTCTCAGCGTCGTCCGCAACGGTATTGAAAGGCTTGCCCGTGCGCGTATCCAGGGCGTTGACGTAGCGCGGATCTTTCGCGCCGGGTTCGCCGATAAGGGAGATGGGGCCGTCGGGCGCGTAGACGTAATCGGCAACGGTGGCTCCATCAGGCGCTGGACTTTGTTCCGCGAAGCTGACGGCATCATCCACCACCGCTTTGACTTTTGCTTCGATTTCGGCTCTGGCGACATCGTTCAGGATGCTCTTTTCCTCAAGGTACGCCTCGAAACGTTTGATGGGGTCTTTGCGCAGCCATTCCTCGCGTAATTCGGCTGGCACATAATCGGCCCTGTCAGCTTCAGAATGGCCGCGCACGCGGAAGGTTTTGCATTCGACCAGCGCGGGACCCCTGCCGCTGCGGGCGTGTTTTACGGCGCGTTCGACAGCGTTCAGGACTTTGAGAACGTCGTTGCCGTCAACATGCTCGCCCGGCATCCCGTAGGCTTTGGCGCGGTCGGAGAGATTTTCGATGGCAAACTGTTTATGCGTGGGAGTTGAATAGGCGTAACCGTTGTTTTCGATGATGAAAACAACGGGCAATTTCTGCACCGAGGCGAAGTTCAGCCCTTCATGGAATGGCCCGGTGTTGGTCGCGCCATCGCCGCAGGGAGCCATGACGAGCGTGTCGCGTTTGCGCATCTTCATGGTCAGAGCGACGCCGCAGGCTACCGGCAGCGATTCGCCCAACATGCTGATGGAGGGGACGATGCCGTGATGCATGTCGCCGATGTGCAGCGTGCCGTCGCGTCCGAGCGTGGGCGAGTTGCCACGCGCCAGCCATTGACACATGACCGCGCGCGGGGAGCCGCCGCGCGCGAGGTGCATCCCCAGGTCGCGGTGCTGCGGCACGATAATGTCGCCGTCGCGCAGCGTCATCGCTGCCCCGACGCTGGTGGCCTCGTGTCCCTGCGCGGTATAGACGCCGCCAACCACGCGCCCCTGCAAAAAGAGCGTGCGCGTGCGGTCTTCTACGGCGCGCGTGAGACGCATCAAATAATAAATCTGTAGCAGGTTCGCCCGCTCCAGTTGCATAGTTTGCCATCCTTTACTTTAGTTCACGCATCCACTTCTGGAAACTCATCCCGAATGAGGAGCTTCAATTGCAACGCCTTGTATACATAATCAACTAGCTGCGGCACGAGTTGCAGGTAACTGGGCTCATCCGCGATGTAAAAGTGATGGTCGGTCACTCCCTCGACTTCCACCTCGACATAGTAGGGATAGGCGGGATAGGCAATAGGAGCACCTTTCTGTTTAGGAAAGAGCGGCCCATAGTAGATCGTGACAGAGTGTTCGCCCGGAACGCCGTATGTTCTCGGTGTTGGGTTGTAGTGCAGCTTCTCAAACAAGTTGTCGAGCTCTTCGGGAAACTGAGCCGCTGGATCATTGACCTCTGTCCAGCTCCCTTGACGGTACAGCCATGCTTTGTCCAGGTCCATATGCCTGCTCCTTTTCCTTGAAAAACGCTTGACATTCATGTGAAGTTCATGGTATAAATGTAGTAAGAACTAGTTCTTTAGGAGTATTTTTATATGACGTTGTTAGAGTACCGCAGGAAGCTGGGGTGGTCTCTTTCAGAGCTCGCACGCCGTGCAGGACTTGACTTCAACACGACTAAACGCGCCGAAAGCGGTGAGCCCGTGGCGAGTCGAACTGCAACAGCACTTGCTAGAGCACTAAGTGAGGGATTAGGCCAAACTATCCTGCCAAGTGATATTGATGGCTTAAATGTCAATATCTAGTATTTCCCGTAGTCTTGTAGTCCATTAATGTGTCGCGGTTACCCTGCTTCCGTCGCCAAACTTGCCAGGGTAACCGCCGTTGGGTGATAGATTCACCGTGTTCTTATTATACACGGTGCTACCTCTCTGTACAAGCCCATCTGTGGGCTAGAAAGTAGGAGCATCCCATGCAACGCCTCCGTGATCTTCGGCAGTACGTCACGGACCTGACCTCTATCCCGCGTCTCTCACGCGAGGAACTCCGTCAGCTCACCTCCCGCTTGGCCGCTGCCCGGCAGGGGAGATCGTCCCCGGAGCAGGCGGCGCAGGCGAAACAGCGGCTCATCGAGGGGCATCTGTGGCTACCCGGCGCGCTGGTTAAACGCTCCGGCGCGCGCCTGCGCTCGCTCTCACCGCTTGATCTCGTCCAGCAGGGCAACATCGGCCTGTTGCGCGCACTTGACCGCTTTGACTTTGCCTCCGGCGGCAACTTCACCGCCTATGCCTCGACCACCATCTACTACGCCATCCTGGATGCTCTGCCGATGGAAAACACCATCCGGCTCAGTCAGAGCATGACCTGGCGCAACCGCACCGATGAGCATATTGAGGAGCTGCGCGCCCTGCAACCGCTCAGCCTGGAGGCCCTGCACGGAGAAGAGGACTGCGCCTTTGCGGACCTGCTGGCGGCTCCCCCGTTCGTCCTGCCTGAGTCGGCAAAAGAGGCAGAAGAAGAACAGCAGCAGCAGGCCAAACGCGCCCAGGTCGAGGCCCTACTCTCGCGGCTCACCCCGCGCGAACAACAGGTGCTGCACCTGCGTTACGGGCTGCACGAGACTGATGGACGCTGCCATGCCCCTGCGGCCATCGCCCGGCAGTTGGGCCTGGATTGCTCAACCGTTTGTAATCTGGAACGAGGGGCCTTGCGGAAACTGCGCGCTCTCGGGGACCCGCAGGGCGAGGAAGCGCACCAGCAGCAGGCGCACGGGCGGCTCACCTCGCCTCGCTCTGCCCAGGAGCAGGAAGCGCGGCGGCAGGAGCAGACACAACGCCTCGAAGCGGCCTGCGCCGCACTTGAGGCGCAAGGCATTCCGGTCAGCGTGCGCGCCTTGGCCGCTCTCGCGCATGTCGATAAACAGGTCATCGCGCCCTTTGTGCGTCTGTATTGGGACCAGCAGGGCAGCGAACAGGAACGCCTGGAGGCGGCCTGTGCCGAACTCGAAGCCGAGGGCCTCCCTGTGACGATGGCGCGGCTGTGTAGCCGGGCGCATGTTGGGAGCAGGGCTGCTGCCGCCTTCTTGAAGCACTACCACCCCGCCGTCAGGTCGAGGCCGCTTCCGGCAAGCAAGGCCAAGCCTGCCCGTCCTGTAAAAGCTTCTCCACAGGAACGGCTGCAAGCAGCATACACGCGCCTGGTTAAGCGGGGCGAGAAGATGACGAAGGCGCGCTTGCGGCAGGAGGCCAGGGTGGGCACGGATGCCGCGGGCGCGTTCCTGCGGGCGCAACGCACAGGAGACGCGACCCCAATGCCACAGGAATGAACACAACACCACGATACTGAGAGACGACGACGAGCATCGATGAGAGGAGCAGCCACATGAAGAAGAGCAAGACCCCAACCTTTCTGGTAGAGTTGCCCCTCTCTGTGGATGCCGGGCAAGCCACACGCCTGCGTGCGCATTTTGAGGCGGCGCGCTGCCTCCTCAATGCTCTGTTAGGTGAGGCCATGAAGCGGTTGCGGGCCATGCGCGCCGATCCAGCATGGCAAGAGGCGCGCGCCATCCCACAGGCACAGAAACAGGAACGCAAGGAGGCCTTCGCCCGCTTACGACAAGCCTATGGGTTTTCCGAGTATGCCCTGCACGAGTTTGTGAAGAGGGCCAATTGCACCTGGATTGCCGACCATATTGACTCGATCATGGCGCAGACACTGGCAACTCGCGCGTATCAAGCGGCCAACCGGGTGTGCTTAGGCAAAGCGAAAAACGTGCGCTTCAAGAGCAAGGGGCACGGCCTGGATAGCGTGGAGAACAAGTGGAATAAGTCGGGGATGCGCTTCCTGCTCCAACCTCCCGACAAGGGCAACCAGGGCTGGTTACTTTGGAACAAAGACCTCCTGTCGGCGCTCATCGACTGGCACGATCCGGTGGTGCAGCATGGACTCAGGCACCCGATCAAGTACGCGCGGCTCGTCCGGCGCAAGGCATCCAGCCCAAACGCGCAAGGGGCAGACGCGCAGGGCTATCGCTACTACGCCCAGTTGATTTTGGAGGGCACACCTCACCAGAAGAAGAAGCACACCGTTGGAACGGACGTAATCGGGCTTGATCTGGGTCCCTCGACCATCGCCATTGTGCCACAGCAGGGAGAGGCGCAACTTGCGCCATTCTGCGAAGAACTCCAACCCGATGCACGTGCCAAACGCCGCTTACAACGCAGGCTGGACCGCCAGCGCCGCGCGAACAATCCAGAAAACTACGACGCCAAAGGCCGCATCAAAAAACAGGGCAAGCGGCGGCTTGCCTGGAAGAATAGCAAGGGCTACCTTGCGACGAGACGACGGATTGCCGCGAAAGAGCGCAAGCTGGCCGCGCATCGCAAGAGCCTGCACGGGCGGCTGGTCCATCAGATCATCCAGCGTGGCAACACCATTCGAACCGAGAAGCTCTCCTACAGAGCATGGCAGAAGCAGTACGGCAAGAGCGTGGGACGCAACGCCCCAGGGATGTTCTTAGAGCACCTCAGACGCACGGTTGCAAGCACCGGCGGCATCCTGAGCGAGTTTTCTACGCGCAGCACCAGACTGTCCCAATACTGCCACGGATGTCAGACCTATGTGAAAAAGCCGCTCTCCCAGCGCTGGCATCACTGCCCCTGCGGCATCGGGCTGGTGCAGCGCGACCTGTACTCAGCGTTCCTTGCGGCTCATCTTGACCCAGCACACACTGTCCCCTCTATCGCCCAGGATTCCTGGGAAGGTGCGGACCTGCGCCTGTTGGCAGCGGTAGAGGTCTTAGCTCAACGCGCGAATGAGGGGCAAACTCTGCCCCGAAGCGTGGGTATCCCCCGCGCCGGAGCGCGTCTGCCTAAAAGTCTTGTGCCGAACCGACTAGAGCTAGTCTACCGACGAGGCAGATTAGAAGCGTTGGGGCTGGCAAAGGAACCTCCCGCCTCTGGCGGGGGAGGATCAGTGAACTGATATCGCGAAATATCAAGCATCGTTGCTTAGAGGTTCTGTCCGTTCATCCTAGCATCTGGAACGGAAGGGCGTCAAGTGAGGCTAAACAGAGCTATTTTCTCCATCGCTTGACATGGCTATCAAAAAAGTAGTAATATGAAGTATATAATAGTCGCATTGCTAAAGATCTCGTCGCACAAGAGCGCAAACTCTAGAGGAGAAAACACCTGGCCCTGCAAGGAATACGAAAAATCTCCACCGGTATTGTGCAAGATCCCACTATTAACAGTGGGCGACCGATTATTGAGGGAACCCGCGTCTTCGTGGACCGTATCATTGGACATCTTGAGAACGGCATGTCAATTGCGGAGATCTGTGATGAGTATGACTTGACACCAGGACAGGTAAAGGCGGTCAAACAACTAAGCCCCGAACAGGTTCAATATGTAAAGGGTTACGCCGACGCACTCGAAAATGTAGTGATGAGGTAGAATAATGATAGATCGTCCACGAACGTTTTTGCTGGACGAAAACATACCACGCAAGGTACTCTCAACTTTCAGCACCTCAAAGCAGGGGTAATTCATGGGCATGACCAATGATGGCCTGTCCTACTGGCAGGCAGACACCGGGGGGATCGAACTCCTCAATACTACACTTGGCGACCTTTTAGACAGCCGCGCCGAGGAAATTCCCACTATCGAAGCGGTTGTATACTCTTGCTATCCTGAGTTTCGCGGCGCGTTGGATATTCGCTGGACGTATGCGGAGTACAGGGCGCGGGTTGACGCGACGGCGCGGGGGCTGATGGCGCTGGGACTGCAAAAGGGAGATCATATCGCGGTATGGGCGGCGAACCTGCCCGAATGGCTGCTGCTGATGTTTGGCGCGGCAAAGGCCGGACTGGTGACGGTGACGGTCAACCCGGTCTATCGAGCGAATGAACTGGAATATGTGCTGAAACAGGGCGATGTGAAGGCGCTGTTCTTCATGGCGCAGGTGCGCGATCACAACTGCCTGGCGACGGTGCGTTCGATGGTGACGCCCGGCGAGAAGAACGGCGAAGTGAGCAGCGAAATCTTGCCGGCACTGCGCTACGTGTGCCTGATGGGTATGCCGCCTGCCGGTCTGCTGGATGCGCAGGAGTGGCGACCAACGATGTTTGGCGAAATGGTCGCGGGTGGCTCTACCGTTAGCGCAGCGCAGTTACGCGAGCGGCAGGCGTCGGTGAAGCCTGAAGACCCCACGTTGATCCTGTATACTTCTGGCACTACCGGATTCCCCAAGGGGGCTATGCTCACCCATCACAGCGTCTCGAACGATATGATGATGGCTTTAGTGCGCGTTGACGCCGTACACGCTCCAGGCGTTCACTATTGCTGCCCTCTGCCGTTCTTTCATATTGCTGGAGCGGGCATCGCCATTGGCGCGGTTATCAGCGGCATGACGCTGCATCCCCTGATCGCGTTTGAACCTTTGAGAACGTTGCAGATCATCCAGCAGGAGCATTGCGCCTATATCTTTGCCGTTCCTACCATGCTGATTGCCATGATGCAGCATCCTGAATTTGAGAAAAACAAGCCAACCACGTTGAAAATAGTCAGCAGCGGCGGCGCGCCCGTGCCTGTAGCGGTCATGGAGCAGGTCAAGGAACGCATGGGAGCGGACGTGGCTATCGTCTTTGGTCAAACCGAGTCGAACGGCGGCATCACCTATACGCAGCCCGGCGACAGCTTCCAGCGCAAATCGGAGACGGTGGGCTTCCCCTACCCGCATGTAGATGTCAAAATTATCAACCCGGCCACTGGCGAAGTTGTACCGGTCGGGGCGCGAGGAGAACTGTGCTGCCGGGGCTTCCTGGTGATGGCCGGCTATTACAACATGCCGGAGAAGACCGCCGAGGCTATCGATGCCGGTGGCTGGTTGCACACCGGCGACCTGGCGACGATGGATAAGGATGGCTACGTCAATATCGTGGGACGCCTCAAGGAGATGGTGATTCGCGGCGGCGAGAACATTTTCCCGCGTGAAGTAGAGGAACTGATGATCCGCCATCCAAAGGTAGCCGACGCGCAGGTACTGGGCGTACCGGACGCCTTCTTTGGCGAGGAACTGCTGGCGGTGGTGCTGCCGAAAGACGGCCAGGAGATTAGCGAGCAAGAACTGCGCGACTTCTGCAAAGAGCGCATCAGCCACCAGAAGATACCGCGCTACATCCAGTTCGTTGCGTCCTATCCGATGACGGCCAGTGGCAAGGTGCAAAAGTTTGTGCTGCGCGAGCAGGCCATCAAGGCATTAGGGCTGGGCGAAGTAGCGAAGACTAAAACAGCATAAGTTATTGAACAGAAAAACGCAGCCAGGCCGCACCGGTGCGGCCTGGCTGCGTTTTTCTGTTCAATAACTTGTTTTTATCTCGTGCATACGAATTTCGTGGCGCAGGCGTTTGATGCGTTGGCGATAGGCATCTTCTGGCTGCACATAGCCCAGTTTGGGCTTGTCACCCATGTTTACGTGCCATTTGCGAAAAGCCAGGCCGATTTCGGTTTGATAGAGGGCTTTGACGCGCAGCCATTGCTTGATGCCGGACGAGCGAAGCACGCGCCGCTCGACCCTGGTGCGTTGAAATGAGTTTTGCAGCAGCGCGTATTCATCTACAGTCACCACGCCGGTACCGACCTCAACCGCCAGAAATTCGCGAATCACAGCGGCCTCGTGTGACAACGACTTAATGAGGATGTAAAGCAGAGCGAGCTGCGCCAGGAATGGCGGGATGTAATTCACGACAATGGCGATTTGCGCGATATCGTTGATCGCGCTGTTGCCGCCCGAAGAGTAGATGGCATTGCTGGCCTGAAACGTGACGAAATCAAAGAAGGTATGCAGCCCTACAGCTACAAGAAAACCAATGATGGGAATGACTATCTGCTTCCAGCGGTCACGCGTATGGCGGATGTAGCCAAGCGCGGCCCCGAAACAGGCAATGAAGGTGGAATGGCCGAGCCAGCCAAGGATGATCCTGCCAACGATGAGGTAGGCCAGAGAACTTTTAGAGTGCAGGGCAAAATAGCTGAAGTTTTCGACCATCGCGAAGCCAGCCCCGATCAAAGCTCCGTATACAATGCCATCGGTCACATTGTCAAACTCGTCGCGCAAGATGATGAAGAGCAATAACAGGCCAATGCCTTTGAACGTTTCCTCGGTGATACCGGCGTTGAGTCCCTGAAAAATAACCCGTAGTATTTCACCAGTATTATTGAGGACAAAAATGTTTTGGAGCATGTTGCCGATGTACTGCTCGATGAAGAGGGCGGGTGGAATGGCGATGATCGCGCCCCACAGGAAAGCGGCCAGGCGCAGGAACCAGGGTTCCCTCTCGTAGCGATCCATAAAGTTCACCAGCAGGAAGATGCCGATGGCCGGCACGAGCGGAATGGTGAGAGCCGCGATAATGCTGGAGACGCCATTTTGCGCCAGGGCAGAGATGCCTACCACACTGTTTACGATAATGGTAATCATCGTGCTGATAAGCAGTATGGCGATGCCGATGCCCGCAATGAGCCAGCGCGTGCGAATACCCATACGCTGTGGCAGGGCAAATTGCATGGTCACGCCCGCACCCAGTACGCTGACTTCCTCGTCGTCATCCCAGGGCTGTGCCTCCTGCTCTGGCTCTGGTTGCTCTGGAAGCGAGACAGGTTGATAGCCAACAGGAGTAGGCTGATGCCCATTAAGTAAGGAGTTTTCCCTGACTCTGGCAGGGGGAGTTTTGCCATTGACCGCGCTGGCATCGAGGCGCGCGTCTGGTATGATAGCGGGTCTGTCGGATTCGAGGGTATTGGGCGCGATCAACTGTAACATTGTGTTGCCCAGAATAAGCAAATCCTGCGGCTGCAACGGCATGGCCCCTCCACTGGGTACAGCATGACCATTCACGCGCACGACGTTGCGAGTGGTCAGGTTGATAACGTGCCAGCCGTGACTATCCAGGATGAGACGCGCGTGTTCACGCGAGACTGTCGGGTCCATCAGGATTACATCATTATTCAAGGCGCGCCCGATACTCGTTTCCTGGTGAGAAAGTACGTGTACCAGGCCGTCTTCAGGCAACCAGCCAGTGGAGTATCTCCCCTGGGTTTGCGTGCTGCCGGGTGAACGGCTTGATTTCACGCGCACAACGCGCAATACCCCGTGATTTTCATTCATGCAATTATTCCGGCTTGCTCCTGGCGATCCGCTTCGGGTTCCATGAGCGAGAGAGAGTCATTGAAGTATTTTCGCCAAACCTTTGGACTTCTACAATATACATGGGAATAGAACGATTGACAAGAGGAAACAGACGCATACCCTCATATCATTTGACAACAGTACCTCGCTTCTGGCTTTATGATAATTACTGATGTAGTCTGTTAATGATGAAAACGAAAGGCACGCAAACAATGACCCATCTTTACCTGGTGCGACACGGCAATTATTTGAAGGTGGAACGGGGCAAATTCGTGGATGGACGGTTATCTGCAAAAGGCATCCAGCAGGCTGAGCGGTTGCGGGATCGACTGGCTGGAAGTACGGAAATTACGGTTGATGTGCTGATTTCCAGCACAATGCAACGAGCGCGTCATACTGCCGAGATTATTGCACCCGCGCTGGGTCTGCCCATCATATATGAAGAAGATGTGGAAGAGTGGCGCAACGAGGATGGTTCCCTGACCGAGGCGCAGTTTATTGCTCTCTGGCGCGATGTGCCAGCAGGGGAACGCCCTTTCTTCCGCTGGGTCAATGGCTGCGAGAACTGGATGGAGTTCATTGTACGCACAACCTCGGCCCTGCACCGCATAATTCATGAGCACGATGGCAAGCACATAATGATTGTCTGTCATGGCGGCATCATCGAAGCATCGTTTGTCTATTTCTTCGAGATGAGCATGTCAAATCTCAGGCGGGCATCTGTCGATGCCCGCCATACGTCGATCACGCACTGGCACAAAGCGCAACTCGAGGGTTTTCCAGCTATCTGGCTGCTCGAACGCTATAATGACACGGCGCATTTAGATGGTTTTGAACCTTTATGATTGAAAATGCCTTTCCGCGCTGACGCGGCTGATCTCGCGGTGTTGTTCAAAAGCCCGGTCGTAGCCTGACCAGTCTACTTGCAGACCGCGCTCCGCCAGGATTTCCGCGGCAAGGTCGGAGGGAAAGCCCTTTTCCGCGTGCAGCTTGAACAGGTCTTCACCCGACACCAGGCCATCTTCGCCAGGGATCAGTTTATCCAGGCGTTTCAGGCCGGTTGTCAACACATGCGCGAACCGGGTTTCCTCGTTCGTCAGCATGTCTGGCAAGATGTGCAGGCACTGCCGTTCCTGCTCTGTGAGCAAGATAGAGTGTCCTTGCGCGAAAAGCAGAACAAGCTCGCCCAGAAATGGATGATCGATGCCGAGGATGCGACCCTGGCGTGACGCGCGTCTCACCAGACGGCGCAGCACGGAATTACGCCCATCGCGTCCCGGTATGATGCCTTCCAGTCCCACGAACAGCGCCGAGCGCGTGTGGTCAAGGATGATACGTCGCGCGCGTTGTTCTACGGAACTATTTCCCACGACGCCAACAGGCGCAAGCTCAGTCAGTCGCGCCACCGCAGGCAGAAACAGGTCGGTTTCAAACACCGATTCGACGCCCTGCAGGAGCAACGCTACACGCTCAAGCCCCATGCCGGTATCAACACTGAGAAAGGGCAGGCGCGCCAGCGAGCCATCCGGGAAACGGTCATACTCGATGAACACGAGGTTCCATATCTCAAGGAAGCGCGGACAATCGCAGCCCGGCTGGCAGGTGGTTTTGCCACAACCCAATTCGACGCCGCGATCATAGAAGATTTCGGTATCTGGACCACAAGGACCGGGGCCGCCCATCGTCCAGAAGTTGTCATCGACGCCGAGCGACACAATGCGCTCTGGCGGAAAGCCCTGGCGCAGCCATTCCTCGACGGTCTGCTCGTCTGGCGGCAGATTGAGCGTGGGATCGCCCGCAAAGGTCGTCACCCATAACGAGTGCCGCTCGAACCCGAAATCGCGCAGCAGTTCGAGCGCCAGTTCGATGACTCCGCGCTTGCCATAGTCACCTACCGACCAGTTACCGAGCATATGGAAGAAGGTCAACTTGCGCTCGTTTGTGCCGACCGCATCAACATCGACGGTACGCAGGCAGCGCTGTAAGGCGGTAAGGCGCTTTGAAGGGGGCATCTCCTGCCCGCGCAGGTAGGGCAACAGGGGCTGCATTCCCGCGATAGTAAATGAAGTTGTACTGCCCGCAATGACGAGTGGGCTGCCGGGCAATTCGAGATGCCCGCGTCCGGTGAAGAACGCGAGGTAGCGTTCAACGATACTCGTTGAAGAAATGGACTGCATCTGACTGGTTTGCATTTTTCACTCCTTTTGTGAATAGACAAACAAAAAGCCCGCCCCGAATATGATTTCGGGGCGGGCTTGATATTTGCGGCCCGTGGTACCACCCTGCTTGGAAGTTGCCCATGCCCTGCTCACCATGTTGAACAGTGGTGGACTTCCCACTTTACAGGCACGGAACACGCTACTTGCGCTATTGGATGCGCGTTGGCACACGTTCGATGCCCTGCCTTCTGGTAACGGTAGGCTCTCCGGCAAGAATTACTGGCTACCCACTTGTGGGAAGCGTTCGTCCCGCGTCGCGGCCCGGTTGACTCTTATTTTCCCAGGCCAGAGGGTGGCTTTCTACGCGATTGCAGTTGCCCGGCTCTCATCAACCCTGGCTCGCTGTATCTGCTACCGGTATGTACTCGTCCCTCGCGACGATACTGTATTGCGATGTGTCAAGTATACTTCCATTGTTGTGGATTGTCAAGCAAAAAATGGTTTACGGGTTAGGCGAGTTTCCCGGAAAAGTGACGCTTCCTTGCACTATGCCATAGCCTGGCAGGCCAAAGGCAAATGTCCATTGCACATTTTTACCCGGGCACCCTGGTTCGCCCACGACGTTTTTTTGCAGGGCTTCCCAACCAAAATTACCTGTCCCTGTTCCCCCCGGGCCTGTATAGTCTGAGCATGACACGCTATACAGGTATTGCAACGGGTGCCGTGCATCGCCTGGAGCAGTGATGAGAACGCGCGTACCTTCTCTACGATAAGAGATCTTACGATCTGCGGGAACCTTCGAGGCGACTTCGATCTGTACTGACGGCCAGTGTCCATCGAGAGGGCTGGATATTTGTTCGGGAAACGGCTTCGGTGGCTGACGGGTTGACATGTAAAACACCGTTTCTGCCGTGAGCGTCACACGACCGCTACTTGTGAGCGACAGGTACTTCAGGGTCGTAAGAGTCTGGCCCGGTTTGATTGGTGTGCTGTTGGCGAAAGCAGGGCAGCTATGATCTGTAGGTATGGGAATAACAAATTCTGGCGTATCCTTGCCGGTCACCTGAACGCCAGTTGTATACCCGCAGGCGCTTCCTGTAAATGGGATGCCTACATACGCGGTCTTCTGCGTAGAATTAGTCAGCGAGATTTCGGCAGCCACCAGCTCGCTGAGAAAGTAAGGGCCTGGTGTCAGGCTCATGGTCATTTCAAAGCCGCCAGCTTCTGTACGCACTGTCACAGGCGTTCCCACCAGGCCAACTGGCGAACTCTCTGGCAGCGAAGACACTACCTCTTGAGGTCTGCGAGTGAAAAGCAAGAGCGACGCGCCAGTAATTGCCGCAACTACCAGAACAGCGGCCAGCATACTGGCGAAACGAGTTATGCTTCTACCCCGACGAGTCGCCAGGGAATTAGCCCCCGGCTTTTTAAGTGGGATTGAATTGATGGCCCCGACTGGCTGAACTGCTTGATTCTCACCCGTAGAGATGGTCTGATCGGGGAGGAGCAGGCGTTGGCCGGCGCGCTCAATGACCTGCGCTTGCTCCTCAGGTGTGAGTTGAACCGGGCGGGGATAGGCTCGTCGCAGCATGGATACCAGGGGAGCATGTTGTGTTTCTATCTCTTCGGGGATGCTATCATCGAACGGTTTCATGGTTGAATACCCCTCTCTGTCTTCTCATAGATGGCGCGCAGCTGGCGCAGGGTACGCGCAAGCATTTTGCGCACGCTTCCCTCCGGTTTTTCGAGCATGTCCGCGATGGCGACCAGCCGCAGGCCATTGCCATAGCGCAAATGAATCAGTTGCTGTTGAGCGGGTGAAAGTCGCTCTAGCGCGGAGTAGAGCCGCCGGTAGTTCTCCTGCTGGACGGCGCGTTGTTCAGGCGACAATGCACCGTCTTCGGTTTCTATGACATGCTCTAAAGGCAACAGAACGAGCCGGGCAGCGTGACGATAACGGTCAATCACTTTATTGCGGGCCACGCGCCGCAGCCAGGCCAGTTGTCGCTCTTCGCTCAAAGTGGAGAGCGACAACTGGTTGTGGGCAGCCATGAAAACTTCTACCAGCAGATCTTCGGCGTCTTGCTGACTGGCTACCTGCTGGCAGAGATACGCTAAGATGTTGACCGAAAAACGAGTATAGAGAGTAGTATCAACGCCGTTTTGCTCTGCATCTGTATTGAGTTGTTGCATACGCGCCTCTTTGTTTGAAATGAGATCTCATTAGTACAGTCGTATGAAAGAGCAAAACGTGGCACATCCTTTTGCGCACATAGGAAAAGCAACCTTCTCCCGCAACATTTCTTTTCAGGGACAAGGTTGCTATCACGATGGAGAGCGCCGGTACGAGGCAGGCGTAAGCCAGAGAATTTTAACCAGTGCAATAGCTGCCGGTCACAGTAGTATCCCATGATGAAGCCGCGCCTGTTGGATCTGTGAATACCAGCGTATACTGGCATTGAGAGTCTGGTACGACAAAAGCAGCGTACAATTGCACAGACTGACCTGAATTCACATAGACAGTCTGCTGAGGGTTAGTAGCCAGAGCTTCTGTATAATGAGTACCAGTGCTATCCCTGAGATCCAATAAACTTCCGTTGAGCGACTGGGTTTGCGATGTATTGTTGGCAAACGACAGGTTATAGACAATGTAATGGGTTGAAACACTATCAGTAACCTGATAGTTACCATACGTCAAAGAGCTAATAGAACCGTTAAGAATTACGTTCCACGTTGCGGTCTGTACAGGCGGAGAAGGCGAAGGCGAAGGCCGGGCAACAGTAGGAGATGCGCTTCTACCAGGCCCGGTAGGACCCGGTCCTTTCTTCAGGGCAAAGAATGCAACACTCGAAATGATAACCAGCGCCACAATCAGACCGATGAGCAATTTTGCGGTGTTGTTTCTGCCTTTGGAGGGTCTGTATGACTGTGGTGGAGGCATTGGAGGATTGGGTTGAAAAGATGGCGGAGCGCTATTGCCATACCACGAGTTCTGAGCAGGAGGTAGTGTACCAGCGCTAAACAATGAGGCTTGTGGAGGTGGGGGGGGGAGGTGAAAGTGGAGGGGCAAAATTGCCGGCATTCATCTGAGTATTCAGCATAGTCTGCCCTTGTGAAGCAACACTGGCGCCACCTGGGCTTTCTTCTTCATAGATAAGTTTAGTTGATCCCAGGCGAATGACATCACCTGGTTTCAACACCTGCGACCTGCCACTTTCAAGCCAGTCCTTCTCATTGAGGATCGTTTTATTGGCGCTCCCCATATCTTTGATACCATAGCCTGTCTCTATAGGAAGAATCTTTGCATGATAGCCTGACGCAAGCGGGTCGGTAATAACCAGGTTATTGTCCGGCCTGCGTCCGATGGTAAATTCACCTGTTAACTCCACACGCCCGGATGGGCCATACAGGTATGCCTGGACAGGTGGCTTCCATTGTTTCGTTTTCTCAAAAGTAAGCTCTCCCTGGTTTTTGGATGGTTCTTGATTGACCACATGCGCACTAAAGGCCTGCTCTAATGCCGTGGCAAAAGCCTGCACGCTATTAAAGCGCTCCTGCGGGTCTTTCGACAGGGCTTTCAATACGACATATTCAACATCAGCAGGGATTGAAGGTTCTTTTTCACGCAACGGTGGGGGTGGCATTTGCGCCTGCATCGTAGCTACTTCAAGGTATGCGCCACGAAAAGGGAGTTCTCCAGTAAGCCATTCATACACCATGATAGCCAGCGAATACTGATCGCTTTTAGCAGATGGCTTCCCGCGCAACTGCTCCGGGGCCATATATGCGACAGTCCCGGCGGCATCTTTGGCGCTATCATTGCTTCCCCATCCGGCTGTTATACTTTCTGCAATAAAGGCCAACCCGAAGTCACTCAGCAATATATCACCGCCGGGTCCCAGCAAAATATTTGCCGGTTTGACATCTCTATGCACGATTTTTCGATCGTGAGCATACTGCAAGGCTGAGGTGATCTGCTTACTATATGAAATGATATACTGGAAAGGTACCTTACTCCCTCGCGCATGACGGTTTAGCATTGTTCCATTGGGAGCATATTCCAGTACTAGAAATGGGATGCCATTTTCTACACCGAAATCGAGTACGCGGACAATATTGGGGTGTTGTAAATTCGCGATGGTGCGAGCTTCTTTTCTGAACTCGTTTCTATCTTCATCTGTATACAATTCAGCGCGCAGGACTTTAATGGCTGCCCATGTATCTAGATGAGTATGCTGGCCCTGGTAGACCTCCGCAAAACCACCCTGTCCTAAAAGACGAATCAAGCGATAATTGCCCAGTTGTCGGCCTAAGAAGTTGGTCATAGAGATACCCTCCCGAAATGTTGATAGAAGCTCCGTCCAGGCTTACATATCACATATGAAGAATTACCTTAGCAGGAAGATCAATATAAGTGTATCACGCGCTACTATGGTTGTCTATATTCTTAATATTGTGCTAAAACACACAACGAATATTGAAGTCAACTACCAACAAGAGTCAAAAATTATACACGAAATGATTACCATTGACATACTACTGACTTCACTGTCGAGCGCGGCTTCGCCCTGACCAGCGTCGGGGGCGATTTGAATTTCATAGCATACCTCCATAGAATTTATGCTCTTCCATTAGCAGTATATCCGCAATTCTGAAGCTGCACAATGAACAATTGAATACTACATGTGTGAGGTATGCAACGTTTTCTCATCCCGGCCAGGGGACTGCGCGGATCACGCTCGCACTCACCGCGATGGCTCTGGTGTTTACCAGAGGATATCACAAAGTAATCTCGCTTCTTAAAAAATGGGTCAAGTTGGGCGTTTCACCATGCAAAAAGGGTAGACAATTGGGGTAGCATATGGTATAATCTAGCCATTCAGACACAGAGATCCGGGACGATAATTAAGAGTCACGAGGTAATTTGTTTATGGATGCAGTTTCGTTCACATCAGGAGTCGCGGCACTGTCGAGGACAGTGGCGGCGCATGATGACAGGTAATCCACACTAGGGATAGTTTGCCCTGGTGTTTTTTTTTCAAATTTTTTCATTTTCATACGCGCATGGTTGCCGGGCTCATCGATCTTTCTTCATTCTGTGGGCCAATCTATTGAATGTTCGTCGTATACGAGCATATCTTATTTGCGAAAGGAGGAACGAAGAAGTCTCTCACGAGCTAACGGCGCGTACTTACGTAGGCCTGAGAATAGAGTGAGGCTGCGTAGTTGATTTGCGTATAGAGTTTAACGAGAAGTGGTGCGGCGTGGTTTGCTAGATTTGAAGGAGATGACCGACAGTGAATTCAAGTATGATCAGTAAAATCGCGAAAGCCAGGCGTTACGCGGAAGAACCCGAACGAATTCAATTCACTCGCTTTGAGGCGACGTTCCGGGGCGAGAATGATGTTCATACCACAAACTATGATAACGGGGAGTGGCATTGCACCTGTCGTTTCTTCCATGACTGGGGAGATTGCAGTCACACGATGGCTATGCAACGAGTATTGGGCGTGACTATTCCAGCAGCGCACCGGCACGGTATCCCTGCGGGTATAGGCACTGGCCCTCTCATGCACTAAGCTAACCAACATCACGCATAGCTGGCGTGGGGGCAAGCCTGTTCCGATGCCAGTCACTGAACACATAAAGAAGCGCTGAAATCGATGGGTTCGATCAGCGCTTTTTCGTTATCTCATAGCAAGAGAGAAGGGGTATGTGGGCGGCGCGCCGCCCACATACCCCTTCTCTCTTGCTTAACCGCCGATGGCGGGGACGAAGCGCAGGATGATGATGGCCGAAAACATGATGATGGCCAGGATCAGAATATAGATCAAATCCCGTCTCACATAGGCATAGTGTTCGACAGTGACCTGGCTCGTGTTACGCTGTACCTGTTGCCTGAACGCGGTCTGGCGGCGGGCGGCAAGGCGAGCAACCGCGCTACTCTTGTTGTCGGCAGGCGTGTCAACGACATCCTTCTCCGCCGGCGCAGTTACACTCTCCGCTACGGATTTTTTGCTGGTAGCAATCTCCGCTTTAGATGCGGTAGCAGTGCTGGCAATCGCGGCTTTGGACGCGGGCGCTGCGAGTGTGGTTTCTTCCTCGTCCTCGCTGCTCTCGTCCCGTATATCATTTTCAGCGGTGGCCGGACGTACCAGTTGTATACTTTTTTGTGATTTCGGTTTATTGCGTGACGCTCCACTACGCGCGCTTGCTGTTTTCTTTGGCATGATTTCACTCTCCCTGGCCCACCTACCTCGACAGATACACCGGGTGTCGTGGGCAAATTACTGCTACTGGCTCTCTATTGTACTGCCCCTCTACGGTTTCTAACGTCTCAAAAATAACGAAAGTATCGTACCATTACCTGTCTACGACACATTGAGATGCAGCATTGTTTTCTTTCACGGCTATTATACACGAAAGATGGAAGCGCGTCGAGAGCGGGGAGGCGTTTGGAACTCATTGAAAGCGTTCAAGGGCAAATGGTTGGACAAGTGTGCAGTCCCATCCGAAAGAAAATTAGCCGACGCTTCCAGTATGGAAAATGACCGTGTTTAGGCGATAGCCGCCAGACCCTTTCGCTCTATAAGAGACAAAAGTTTCAGAGACGAGCCGACCGGGTGCTTCTCGCCGCGCTCCCATTGGCTAACTGAATCTTTCGACACGTTCAGATAACGAGCGAAGACTGCCTGACTCACTTGCTCGCGCTTGCGCAGTGCCTGTATTTCTTCCGCCGTGAACTCACGAACCGGCGTCAAACACGATTCATCGAAACGTCGCATGGTCTGTTTGTCGATCACGCCGGCAGCGTAATAGTCGGAAACCGTCTCGTGAATAGCTGCAAACGCATCGCTTTTATACGTCTTGTTCTCATTCATCGCACTTTACCTCTTTGTAGACCCCTGTCTTGACCAGCTTTGCAAGCTCATCCTCAGATAAGGCAAATGTCACTTTCGCCAGTTTCTTAAACTCCTGCTCTTCTGCTTCATTTATATTTTCCCGTTCACTTTTTAGAAACCCATAGACGAAGAAAGCCTTATCGCCTCTGCGGTAGAGGATAACCGACCTGTAGCCGCCTGACTTCCCCTCATTGGGACGCGCGATTCGCTGCTTTATGACACCGCCGCCGTAATCAGCATCTATATTCCCGGCCTCTGCATCCTTCACCGCCTCACGCAGCTTTGCTTCGCTGATGCTTTCTTTCCTGGCGAATCTGACAAACCACTTATTTTTGAAAATCCTCACGCTTGACCTTCCCATTTGCCTTATTCATCATCTTTATTATATAGCACTTAGTCCTATATTTCAAGAGGTTTTTTCATACTCTGGCATACCCAAAGTATACTGTATCGAACTACTTCCTGAGGCATTTGCTATTTGACAAGGTAGCCCGTCTGTGCTACCCTAAGCATGGCACAAAGGGGCAAATACCAGCCAGCACATCACAACAATGTAGGCGCGCAAGGAGAAGACTAGCCCGTATGGCTAGTCGTTTTCATATATTAACACAGGGGTATCAGCATCATGGCAAGGATAGTGGTCGCAATGAGCGGCGGCGTGGACAGTTCGGTAGCCGCCGCGCTGCTCAAGGAACAGGGACACGAGGTGATCGGCATTATGCTGCGCCTGTGGTCTGAGCCGGGCGTCATCGAAGACGATGGCGTCGAGCGTGTTGCGCAAAATAAATGCTGCTCACTCGAATCGGTGGATGATGCCCGGCGCGTGGCGCGAATGCTCGATATCCCCTTTTATCTCGTGAACGTTGAGCAAGAATTTAAAGAGAACGTGGTGGATTTCTTTTACCAGGAATATGTTGCGGGGCGCACTCCCAACCCCTGCCTGACCTGCAACCGCCATATCCGCTTCACCCTGCTGCTCAATCGCGCCCTGGCGCTTGACGCTGATTACATGGCGACGGGCCACTACGTGCGCGTGGATAACGACCCGCTCACCGGTAAGTTCCGCCTGCGCAGGGGCGTCGATCCCGGTAAAGATCAATCGTATGTGCTGCACGTGCTCAACCAGCAGCAACTGGCGCACGCCTGCTTCCCTCTCGGCGCGTATACCAAGCCGCAGGTGCGAGCGATGGCGGCGGAACGCGGCATGAGCGTGGCGAGCAAGGCCGAAAGCCAGGAAATTTGCTTCGTGGCGCAAAACGATTATCGCGGCTTCATTGATCGCTACGCCGTGAACCAGGGAGCAGGCGCGAGCGCGGCAGCGCCAGCGACAGGCGCACATGGCATCATCTCTCTACCGAAACCAGGCCCCATTTTTGACATGGACGGCACGCCGCTGGGGCGGCATCGCGGGCTGGCCTACTATACCATCGGGCAGCGCAAAGGGCTGGGCCTGACTTCGACTGAGCCGCTGCATGTGCTCAAAATTGACGCGCAATCGAACGCGCTGATCGTTGGGCCAGCCAGCGCGCTGGAAAAGTCGAGCTGCATCATTGGCAAGATGCACTATGTGAGCGGCGTGACGCCAACGGAAGCATTTACGGCGACCGCGCGCATCCGTTATAAAGCGCCCGAACAGGAAGCGACGGTCACACCCCTGGAGGGCAACCGCGCGCGTTTGACATTTATACGCCCACAACGGGCCATCACACCCGGACAGGCTGCCGTGTTCTATGGTGGCGAAGAGGGGGATGAGGTGTTGTGCGGAGGAATTATTGAATGACAGATCAAGCATATATACGTAATTTTTGCATTATCGCCCACATCGATCATGGCAAATCGACGCTGGCTGATCGCCTGCTCGAATATACCGGCACCGTCTCTAAACGCGAATTGATGGAGCAGACACTCGATCAGATGGATTTGGAGCGCGAAAAGGGCATCACCATCAAGGCTCAGGCCGTGCGTATGCTCTATAACGCGCTGGACGGGGAGCAATACGAACTTAATCTAATCGACACACCCGGTCATGTCGATTTTACGTATGAAGTGTCGCGCAGCCTGGCCGCGTGCGAGGGCGCGCTGCTGGTGATCGACGCCACGCAGGGTATCGAGGCGCAAACGCTGGCGAACCTCTACCTGGCGCTCGAGGCCAACCTGACCATTATTCCAGTCATCAACAAGATCGATTTGCCCGGCGCCGAACCGGAACGGGTGATGCAAGAGGTCGAGGATGTGATCGGCATTCCCAGAGAGGAATGCATCCTGGCATCGGCCAAAGAGGGTATCGGCACTCAGGCTATCCTGGAAGCCATCATTCAGCAGATTCCTGCTCCCGCTGGCAACCCGGGTGCCCCCCTGCGCGCCCTGGTATTCGACTCACACTATGACTCCTACAAGGGCGTAATCGCTTACGTGCGTATAGTGGATGGCGAGCTGCGCGAGGGCGAAAAGCTGGTCCTGATGGCAACGGGCAGCGCCACCGAGATTTTAGAGGCCGGTTACTTTCACCCGCGCCTGACCTCTTCGCAAACGCTTTCCGCCGGAGAAGTCGGCTACGTCGCCACCGGTTTCAAGAACGTGAAGGATTGCCGCGTGGGCGATACCATCACGGTTCCGAGCGCGCTGGGGCGAATCGAGCCGCTGCCGGGTTACAGTCCGGCTAAGCCGATGGTTTTCGCGGGTATTTACCCGGTCGAGGGAAACGAGTATTCCTTGCTACGCGACGCGCTGGACCGGCTCAAGCTCAACGATGCCTCATTATTTTTCGAGCCGGAAACATCGACCGCGCTGGGCTTCGGTTTTCGCTGCGGCTTCCTGGGCCTGCTGCATATGGAGATCGTGCAAGAACGCATCGAACGCGAATACGACCTGGACATTCTGGCGACCGCGCCAGGCGTGCAATATCATGTGACGCGCACCAACGGCGAAGAGTTGGAAGTGGACAATCCATCGGAGATGCCCGACGCGGGCGAGATCGAGAAAATTGAAGAACCCTGGATGGATATCTCCATCTTCACACCCACACGTTATATCGGTACTATCATGGACCTGGTCACGACCCGGCGCGGTGGGTTCAAAGAGATGAAGTATATAGAAGCGGAGCGCGTCCTGCTCTCTTATAACATTCCGCTGGCTGAACTGATAACCGACTTCTATGACCAGCTCAAGTCGCGCACGCAGGGATATGCCTCGCTCGATTACTCGTATGGCGGCTATCACGAAGCCGATCTTGTGAAGCTCGATATCCTCGTCAATGCCGTACCCGTCGATGCCCTCTCGCTGATTATGCACCGCGAGAAAGCGTATGCGCAGGGACGCGCGCTGGTAGAGAAGTTGCGCAGCCTCATCCCGCGCCAGCTTTTCGAGGTTCCCATCCAGGCGGCCATCGGGGCGCGTATCATTGCCCGCGAGACGGTCAAAGCCATGCGCAAAGACGTGCTTGCCAAGTGTTACGGCGGCGACATTTCGCGCAAACGCAAGCTGCTGGAGAAGCAGAAAGAGGGCAAGAAACGCATGAAGATGGTGGGCAACGTGGAGATTCCCCAGGAAGCATTCATGGCGATCTTGTCGCTGGGAGATTGAGTGTAAGTAAGGTGGAGCCTGTCATCCTGAGCGTAGCGAAGGATCTGCATAGTGCTGACGAGAGATCCTTCGCTACGCTCAGGATGACAGGCTCGAGTGACTGGTGCGTTTCAAAAAAACCTACTGTGTAAGCCCTTGCACAACTCCGCCCCTACTCTTACAATGAAGGCTTTCAGTGCGGCTTATAGGGTGCCTCTCTATCGATATCGCCCACGAACTCCGCCAGGTTCGTGTGTCCCAGCATTTGCCGGATAGCCATGATTTCGCCGATGTGGTACCAGTAGTGGTAGATGAGGCGCTGCATGAGCGAACCTGCAGTGTAGAGTATGTTCGGGTCAACTTCATCGGTGAGGGTCATTTCCTGGAGCTTTTGAGTCGTGAGCGTGTCGAGGAAAGGATCGGTCATCTTCGTCACAGTCTGCCAGGCTTCTAATGACTCGGCAAGCGGAGGTATGCTGGCCGGCTGATTATAGCCATACAGTTCGTTGAGTTGAGGCAGCGGCGTTTGCCCCTGGAAGTCGATCAACCACATGCCCTGCTCGTGCCAGGCCAGGTGGCCGATGTTCCAACTGATGCAGTTCATGGGTAGCAAACGGCGGCGCGCATCGGCATCGCTCAGTCCTTCGAGTCCGCGCTGGCATTCGCTGCGAGTAAAGCGTAACTGGACGATAAGTGGATGTGACATCCCATGTACCTCTTTCGCGATAGTGTGCGTTCATCGCAACAAGAGAGGCCGCCCGTATTGGCTCAGAAAGGCGGCAACTGTTGCGATGAATAGGGCGGCGGCGGCGGCGGAGGTGGTTCCGACGACGCGTATGGCTGTGACTGGGGCCCTGTATTCGGATAGTGCTGCGGGCCGGTCTGTGGTGTTGGACGCCGTTCTGTCGGCCCATATTGCTGGCCTTGCTCTGTCGGCTGGTATAGCTCCGGGTCTGCGGTATACGGAGGCGCATACGGCGGATAGTGCGGCTGGCCGGTAGTAGAATATGGCGGATAGTGGCCCGACTGCGGCGGATAGGGCGAATTATAAGGATTGTGAGTTGCGGGATACTGCCACGTTTGAGGCGCAAGTGCCTGCGGATTTCTCAAAGCCACCACACCACCAACAATGATAGCAATCGCGCTCAGCAAGTACAGCCACCAACCAATACCCAGGCCTACCGCATACATCGTCAAATCAATGCCATTGATGCTGCTATGATTAATCGCCAGAATGAACTCACACAATTCGCCTACTATGCCCGCGCCAATGATGGTAAAGATACCAACGCGGATCTGCCTGTCGGGCGGCATATTTGTCAAACCGAAGGCATTCTTGCTGTAGATGAGTACGAGAGGTATGGCAATGGCAGCTAACGCTGCTAGAAGCTCAAAATAAAGGCCACCGCCTATGGTTGAGCCACTGAACGAAATACCATATCCGCTTGTGTACACTGAGACAGATACATACGGTAAGAAAAAGGCGATAAATGCAACGACACCACCAATAGCAGCAATAACATAGCCACGATTTCTTTCTTCTTTCAGCGTATTCATGGCAAATCAAACCTTTCGATACAACGATAATTGAGAGATTGACAGATACTATCTTAACATGGTTTCAAGCCATATTCAAGATTTTTCTGTGGAGAAAGGGAATTTTCCCAAAAAGCAGCAGGGCCTGGAATTCATTGTTCCAGGCCCTGTGTGTTTTTTCTGCACAACTCCCGTGGCACGTCGAACCGAGTATTTATTACATAAAGAGGGGCATGATATTTTGAGATATGCCCATTGTAATGATCCGCCGGATACTGCTGCCAACCTGCGACGTAAGTCATCAAAAGACCTGCTACTCTATGTATGTGAGAGCTAGCAACGGCTAAGCAAGGTTTTGGTCAGACAGCCCGGCGGCTCGGCTTGCCCGCCTGCACGGGCACTACCTGTCAATCTGAAATACGACTCCTAAAAGGCGGATTGGTTTCTTCATTGGTTTCATAAGTACTCCTCTCGGATGCCCAATGCGAGTCCTCTCGCCCGATGCCGGGGTCTATGCTTTTTCCCCGGGTGTTCCATCAATGGACAGGCAAATTGTATCATATTGTGTCATAAAAGTCAAGGCAAACGCGCGTTCCAAACAGCTGTATAGCTACCTGAGCTATTCTATGTTATGATACGGCC
>JADEYI010000824.1_pt1 | contig 32896 bp, 35 predicted proteins | sample 8542331 | NCBI WGS metagenome assembly JADEYI01 (sample SAMN16510988, study PRJNA670497) | mine drainage metagenome | isolation source: biofilm near Copperflume 1 | place: Germany: Marsberg coppermine Kilianstollen | collected 2018-02 | reverse complement strand
GTCTGCAGGACGCACCTTGCCTCTTGGCAGGAAAAGCGTGTAATAATAATAATAACAAAACGCAACTCCATCAGGCTGCTGGGCTCCTACTTATGACATGCTCCGGAGCACTACTGAAGCACAGAGCTGTGCCCAGGAGGGTGACCCGCACCTCTTCTCATAGAGCATGGACGACACGAGCTCACCAAAGGTGGATGGCTTGATGTTGCGCTCCTCTCTGAGCTTGTACAGGTTGTGCCGGAACTTCAGCTTCTGGTGCCTGTAAAATAAAAAGCCAATGCCTGATAATTCTGCAAAATTGGACTGCATATTATGAGCCTGAGCAGCCACAGCGCCTTGGGATGCATGCTCACTTTGCGGCATTCAGAGCGTGGCAGCAAGTTTCCTGGGCTTTCAGGAGCGTCACACAGTGAAGAGCGCACGTTTGCACGAACAGATGCCGGAAGGTAGACAAGAAGTCCCAATCAGTCACAAAAGCAGCCTATTGAGTAGCCTCGACACAGGATGCTGAGGGATTAACTGGCAGGGAGTGAGTGAAAGGAGGCTTACATCGTCTGCGCGTCTGTACCCAGGCCTGCCAAGCCGATGAAGAGTTTGTCATGGATTTTGTACACCTTCTTGTAGTCGGTGGCTAGCGTCTGGAACTGCACACCAAATCGCAGGTCGCTCCCAATCGCAACGCAATCCTTTCCAGCCATCGCCACGATGGCAGCACCATTGTATTCGAAGATCTGCGGATGATCCACACAGTGTGGAAGCATCAAGATACATCTATGGACACAGAGCAAGATGCTTAGAAGGTGCAGGGAGAGACACAGCCCTATTTTAGGAGATAGGGATGTTTAAGAGCCCAGGTAAGAATGCTGAAAATTGAAAAAAAGACATCTCAATGTCAAGCCTTGAAGTGCAGCACTGCGTCCTGTGCAATCCTATGAGACAATCCACCTCAATCAGTAAGTTGTTTATGTATGAGGTGCATCTTGCGAAGCTCACCGACATGCTAATGACTCTGTTGTCAGAATTTCTGGATCTAAAATGATATTTGCGCCTTCACTTGGATCGTCCTGGTGTCAAGATGCTCCTACTTCTGCAGTCATCAGGAGTTGAAGAACTTCGAGAGACAGAGTGCAGGTGCTTGAAAAGGCACGTTACGATCCCTGCCACTACTCACAGATCCGAATGGCAGAGATGTGTATGACAACCAATCCTTTGTCTTCTCTCAGGGCAGGAGCTTGTACTCGATTGAGTTTGAAATTCCCCTTGAAACTTATAATACAGGGGCGTGTCCAGAACTTTTGAGGAAGGGCTTCGGCCGAGCACACAAGGCAAGTAGATCGGTCTTGCTCTCATCCAGCACACAGAAAATGCAACGGTAGACTTGATCCTTGTATTCAAATCCTCATCAGGCCTTATGCTGTCAATTCTGCAGGCTTCGTCGTGTTCGCGATCGGATCGGACTGACTCTCGGAACTCTTTAGCTACCCCCGATCCGATGTTCATCTGGCTGGTTCACATGAACATTCTCGACAACATTCAGTTTACCAAAGACATCTGCGCCACCAGCAGGCATCAAGCAAGCCTGTCGCCGGGCTTCTGGTATGCAGGCGAAGGAGAGCTGTGAACTTTTCCCGCGTGCTCGTGAATATCACGAGGCGTCCGTGACATTTGATTACCAGTCACGAAGGCGTGAGGCGTGAAAGGGTAGTCTACGTGAGCATCGACGAACATGACGCATGCTTCAATGAGTCGTACATCCATGACTCCTAAACGTGACCAAAAACTCAGTGCACGTGAACAATCGAAAGGTTCTGCCTTGCGTTTGGCCCTGCGTCTGTCTCAAACGCCTGATTGCCCTTCATGGACCATTTTCTATCCCGAGCACAGCCCAGATCAAAGGCTTCTATGCCATCACCAGATCTTTTCACCCCAATTCCTATGACCCTTTCTCACCGGGTCAGTGGGAGGCAAACACACCACCTCAGGCTGCTGAAATTCCACCAGAAGTGAGCCAATCGTGAAAACATGAGAAGCAGCAGCAGCAGCAGCAGCCTGTTGAGCAGGCATGGGTGAAGGGCTGTGTGCGGCCAGACCCTGTCATCATGCATGTCATCAGTGATGGCAGAAATCATCCCTTGACATGCATAATGCAACAATCCAAGAAAGATTAAAACACATTTTCCCACTTGGGGGCAAATCAAACTATTATGTATTATTCGATAGGTCCACTGGTCCAGTGGCACTGTCACACGGTGTGCCATCATGGTATGATGCCAGGCTGGGTACCACATGCAGCCAGCTTAAGTCTAGAAATATCTGAGAAGTCTTAGTATGACTCGGGATCTCAGACTAGCGGCTTGACCTGACTCGCCTGCTGCTCTTGAGATCAGCTGAGACCCTCAGGCTGAGAGCAAACCTACCCACTGGTTTGCATGATGCTGAACGCTGCGGCATAGCCTCTGCCTCATGAAGTCCTTTTGACGTTCCCAAACAGACTAGAGTGCCCGACTCAGTCGGACTCAGAGAGGTTGCCCAGTGGCACTGAGAATTTCAGATTGCCGGCTGCGGTCGCGGCGTAAAATCATGTTCAGCGTTGTGTGTTAACATGCCCACTTTGGCAAAGTTTGGGCTGTAGACCCTGGACGTTTGGCAGAACATACATGCATATGGCTGGCTTCTGCGGCCGTTGACATGATCGATCGGTTCGCAAGATCATGTGAACAGACAATTCCGGCCGTGTGAAGATTGGCTCGTCGCATCTACTTGCGTCCCTAAACCCTGCAGCGGAAACCTGGCAGAGGTGTGATGTGGCAGCCTAGCACGTGCGAGTTTTGTCGTACTTTCTTTCTTTTCCGGAATGCGATGAAGAATAGACCGCGCTTATTGCATCCTGTCATTTTTGCACCAGAGATTCCTTTCTGTGGACCCTGAAAATTGAATCCTGGCATCGTAGGAACAGTGCCCGCTGTAAACCTTTGTCCGGTCGTGGCCTGACCATAAGCGACCTGTGCAGTGCTGCGTGACCGCCGGCTGGGGCGGCTGGGGAACAGAAGATGGAATGTTGAATGCTGGGTGGCCTGCACCGCCGAGAAACCTTTGTGGAGTGTGTACGAACCTGGCCTAGTCGTGGCCCCTCCATTGGCAAGCCAGCTTGATGAACAGTAACCGGACACAGGTGAGTTATCCCTGGGTGGTGGACAGAGGAGCATACATTCTCCGCTGGTGGACCGGTCCGTGCCCCTCAATTGGACTCTAAGCGGTGCATCATGCCGGGTGGTCTGAAGGCACCACCCCGGCCGAGTTGCGGTTATGACTCGATGCCTTGGTTGTACGGTCTGGCGGGATTGATGTCCCTCGTGCTGCATATTGATGGCTTGTGTTCAATTTGGCAATACCTTTCAACGCTCTCCACCAGGAGCCGCCTGGCCTCTCTGCGCAGTTGGAACGGTCAGGTCGTGGATTTGTGCATGTTTTGTGTGCAGCTGGGGGCGGGTTGTCCCAGCGAGGCATCGCGAAACATTGCCATCCATTTTTTTTCCGACTTAACGCACTTTCCTGGCGCCGGTTTCTCCCACAAAGCGGCCCCAGCTGATACTGATCCCCACCTGCTCCTGCAGGCCTGCTCCCACAGCTCGGCAGTAGAGGCAGCAGCAGCAGCGTCAGGACTTCATGGAGGAGCCTCCCAGCAGCAGTGCTCCCCCAGGGCCTCCAGCCAGAGCGCCCTCCCCATCAATGCTCTCCATCTACCTCCAGCGCACTGCATCTGGCCAGCTGACCTCTGCAGCCCCTCAGCCTAGGCAGGATCCCCCTGCACAGCCCCTCTCTGGGGATCCCTCCCCGAGGCAGCTGCCACCACAGCCACCCTTGCAGCAGCATCAGGGGGGGATCCTTTCTAGCCCATTCTTCACCCAGCAGCGTGAGGGCTTTCTCCTCAGCAGCAGCAGCATCCCTATCTCACAGCGCTCATCCTCACAGCCGGCCCTCAGCCAGAGCTCCACTGACCCCCTGCCCGGCGGCCAGCCCAGCAGGTGCGCGCATGCTTGCTTCTTTTCGGCGCTCTTGCTGCATCTCATGCAGGCCTCCTCGTAATTATGTCATTCCTCTCTACTGCGTAAAAATACTTGCAAACGTGGCCTCTTTGGCGGCTTCAAGGCGTGCACCGCTCAGAGTATCCTGTTATGCTCGGTTCCTGCCTGTGAGTTTCCAGTGCTGTGTGTGCATGCTTGTGTGTGTCCACCCCTGAACATGTGCAGGTCACAAGTTTCTGAGGTTCGCATGGCAGGGGACTCTGTCCCTGATAGGGGCAAGTCTGCTGTGCTCACCACACTCCAGACGCAAGTGTTCCCCAAGATGTTCCCCAAAAGCAACTTCTGCATGCTTGTTGTGTGTGCAGGCAGCCTACAGGCACCGCAGCGTTCAGCCCGAGCCGCTCCTCCTTCGGGTCGGGTTACTCGCTGCAGAGCGGCGGAGGGGATGACACCGGCGCGGCAGAATCCCACAATCCCGGCGGCGGCGGCCCGGGACAGCCGCCCGGGGGCTTTGCCTATGGCGCGGCCATTCCGGGTGTCAGCGATGAGGATCTGGCTGCCATGGACCCCAAGCGCGCTAAGCGGCTCATCGCCAATCGACAGGTGCACGCTCTTGTTCTCCAGGCTGGAGTTGCTCGACTTTACCGACTGGAATGACCGCCAGATGATGCAGAGCTTGGAATACCAGCATGGCTGCTTACATTTAGTGCATCTCTTCCCAGTTCATAGCTGGCTGATGGTGCACGTTTTTGAGCACCGCCGATTGAGTAGGCGCCAGCGCGGATTGTTTCTCTTCTACACTTGACATGCATCTCAGCTTGCTGGATTGCAGTACAGGCCTGTCATGGACCGAATGCAGTTGGGGATTTTATTCTTGATTGCATGCATACCGTCCTGTCATGGCACTACCACTTGCTCAATCTGCACTTGGAAGAGTTGCCTGAGCGGCTGCACCATGCCTTGCGCAAGCTCCCCGGTGCATGCATTCCTCCGCGCACACATTCTGCAGCTGTACCTGCAGTTGTCTGCAGACGCACCCTGCCTCCTTGGCAGTAACAGCATGTGATATTATCATTAATAATTGGCTGTGTGTTTGCAGAGCGCGCAGCGTTCGAAGGCGCGCAAGCTGCGGCACATAATGCAGCTGGAGGAGGAGGTGCAGACGCTGCAGGGCATCAGCGCACAGCAGCAGGCCACCATCGGCAGCCTCCAGCAGGAAGCCGCCCTGCTCAGTGCGCCCTCCTTTTCAGAATTCCCTCTCGCAATCTGGGGATGTAGGTGATTCTAACAAGGGCTGCGATGAGGAGAGCTAGGGGAGACGTTGTGATGGTGTGGGTCCATCTCTTGAGGGCCAGCATTCGCAAGTAGATCCCACCTGGCAGCAGAATGCCCAGCTCTTGCTCATCTCTTATATTGGAGCTTGCTGTGTGGTTTGGCATGCTCTGTCTGGGCAAAGGCCGTCTTCTTCCATGCTGGTGGCCTTGACTTGAGAAGCAAATGGGACTTGAGCCTAATCTTGCTGGGTTCAAAGGCAACGTACTTCTTTCCGGGTCTTTGGTGCGCTTGTGCTACTCTTAAGAACCTCAAACGTTCCGATGCGCGCATGATGAATTTTCATGTTTTCCCTCCGCAGCCGCGAGTAATCGCCAGCTCAGCGTCCAGGTGGCGGACCTGCAGGAGCAGCTGCACCGGCAGGAGGCCTTCACCGAATTAGTCACCACCGAGCTGAGACGACTCAGCGCCCTCGCTGGCGAGCCCGCCCAGCTGCCCACATTCTCCCCTGCCGCCCTCCAGGTATGATTATCAAGCCCATCTCAGTGAATTTTAGAACCGTGCAGCGCCCATGTCCAGTGGCAAGTGTAGCAACAGTAAGGGTCAGCCTTGCAATAGCATGGGTAAAGCTTAGTCAAGACAGGATCGGAATTTTCTTGTGATGCAAAAGTGAATCAAGTATCACACTAAGCGGTCAAGAGAAGTGGACATGCAGGGAGCGCATGAAAGGGTGTGCTGCTGATCCTTGGCGATGTTTCCGTCTTCTCTTCCGTGCAGTCCAAGAAAGGGGAGGGAATTGTGCCAGCCCTGCATTGCGTAAGAAATGATTGGGTGTTGCAGGAACACCAGCAGTTGCAGGCGCAGCAGCTGATGCCTGGGGGGCAGCTGTCGCCGCAGCTGTCAGACATCGCCCTGCAACAGCAGCTGGCCTCCCAATACGGCCTCCCCGGCTTTGCAGGCACGGCACCCTCTCACAGAAACCGGCCCGTTGAATTGTGTATGCGTGACAACATGCGTCTCTTAGAGGGGTGCAGGTCTATGAGAAGGTCTCCTCTCTCCTGGTAGGCCTGATAAAATGCGCGTGAGCAAGTGTTTTAGAGGCTGTCCTCACGTTGATGAGCGCATGAGTCGTTTGAGGGCAGTGCTGCTGTTGTCACAGCGCAGAGCGTGCAGATGTTTCGACAGCGGCAAGATAGCTGCTGTCGCGCCCACAGCGGCCACAACTGCATAGGGATTCGCCTCGTAAAGCGACGTCAAATCCATGTTCGCAACCTGAACCACCAATAGACCCACACAGCCATTGATAAGCACTCCTGTGGGGCATCCTCCTTTGCCAGAGTGGTTTGACAAAAGTGGGCAGGGCACAGACTTTTGACATTGCTAGTCTCTGTGCAGGTAGCGGATTCCAGCAGTACCCGGTGGGAGTGCAGCAGTTCCAGCCGGCCTACGTCCCCCAGTTCCCCATGGCGCAACTCCCCGCCATGCAGCCGGTGCCGCAGCAGCGGGGCGGGTTACTAATGGAGGCCCCCCCGCCGGGGGGCGCCTACTACCAGCCCCTGCCGCAGCAACAGCGCCAAAGCAGGCAGCGGCAGCAGCACCCGCGGCGGCAGCCGCCGCCGCCGCAGCCGCCGACCCAGCCGCCGCCGCAGCTCGACGGGGGCCGGCAGCCGGCTCCGGAGCGGCTCTCTGCGGCCATGCAAGGTACCCCGCTCTCCCCTTTTTGGGTGTAAATTCATTCTGCTCTGCGAATGTGGCCTGGGGATATGGAATGCGGAGGATGCGCCCGCGTTGCAAGGTGTCCATTACCTCCATATTCGAAATTGAGACTGTGCTGCGCCAATCTGCTCTGTGCATCGGTCAGGGTCAGGAGGGTGGTGGGTAGGTTTCAGGATTGACTAGTGTGTCTTTCTTTCCTCAAGGAGCAGGCTCACCTTTGAATGCGTGCGTGCAGGCGCGGCAACACCACGGGAGCAGGGCACACTCGCATCGCACCCCTCCCTCGAGCGCCCCGCCTCCGCGCCGCTGCCGGCCGCCGTGGCCGACGCGGCGGCGGCAGCCGCCGCGGAGTCGTCGGCCGTGGAGGGTACGCGCGCCACGGCTGGGCCGACATCCACCGAGGCGGTGCGCGACGCGGCCATCGCCGCGCTCGCTCTGGCGGAGCGCCGCAGTGTCCGGTTCTCGGCCGATCTCCCCCGTTCTGAGGGTGCGTCTTGCACCCTGTCTATCTACACTCGCCTGCCTTATACAATATTGCTGTTATGGACAATCGCTGTGCTGTCAGGCTTCTCGTGGATGCCAGAAGACGCTCTGAGAATGTGCAGTAGACAAGAGTTTGAAGGCATATTCTTGTGTTGCTCGCAGCGGCGGCCGAGTCGCGGCGGCAGGCGTTGGCGACGGCCGGCCGGGGCAGCACGTTCCCGCTGGCGAGAGAGGACGCCGCGGCGCGACGCGCAGCCGTGCGGACCCTGTCTGCGCCCGTTCCTTCCGCTGCCGGCGGCGGCGCGGGCTCCGGGGGCGCGCCCGCCGGCGTGGCCGCCGAGGCGGCCGGCCCGGCGGCTGCCGCGCAGCCGGACCCGTTCCGCGTGTCCGTGCCGGCCAGCGCGTTCCAGATCGAGGAGCGCCGCTCCGCGCAAGGTGATGCAGAGCTTCAGCTGACGACTGCATGCTGCAGTGAATGCAAATATGCCCTGCTCGCTTTGTGTAAACGCCTTCTGCAAGGCTCCAGTGTTTCATTGCCTTCCCTTGAGCATGAAGGGATACCCAGAGCCCTCTTTGGTTGTCTTCTGTGACGGCGCAAAGCATTAACTTCCTTATTGCCTTAAGGGCTATTGCGGCCTGGAGAGAAAGGCGTTTACACTTGTGGCATTCTGAACACTCTCACTTCTTGTGATGGACTTGTCCTTGGCTCTGGCTCGCTTCCTGTCATCTGCCCTGCTGACCATCTCTCTGGTGTATGATCAGACACACCCTCCTGGAGGCAGCAGCAGCAGCAGGTGCAGCACTTCCCATCGGTGCCAGAGGCGGAGGATGTGCAGAGCTGGCAGCAGCCGCCGCAGGTCGGCTGGCCGCTCGGTTCGCGCGCGCAGCAGCCCTATCCAGTCGCCGGGGGCCCGGTGGGGAATGTCATGCAGGCCTTCCGAGGCCTCTCCATGCAGGTGAAGCTCTGAGTCTAGTTATCCTACGGTAACTTTGCAACGGTAGTGATCTTGTCACATTGACCCCATGAAGTGACAGGAAATCAGCTCTCGCCGTGCCGCTTACTGGGCAGTTTCCAGGAATTCTGAAAACTCACTTGCCTCATCTGCCTGGGTAGAACTTTATGTATTGTTTATGCACTCTCTTCTACTGCAGGGCAACCTTTCTCCCTTCATTGGCGCTTGTTTTGTTTTGATGTTTGCATTCTCCCTTGGCTTATCATCGAGGCAGAAATCTGAGCATGCTTGCACGGTGATCCTGCTGACCGTGCAATCGTGGGGCAATGTGCAGGGCTCAGATCCGGCGGCGTTGCCACCGAGCGGGTCTGGGCAGCAGAGGGGTTTCCTGCACCAGCCATTCAGCATGCAGCCGGGCGGCCGCTACGGGAACCTGTCATGGGACGAAATGATGCGATCCCTGTCAGACCCCGTCTTCCAGACCGGCCAGGACGGCGCGCCCATCATTCCCCCGGTGATTTTTCCTCTTATATTCACTTTGTTACCTTTTCGGCACCTGCGTAGCGCTTCAGCTTCTGTCCCACTTGGCAAAGGTCCTGCCTCAGAATGTGGCCGGCGTTTTTGGCTTGCTGTGCAAGTGTTTCGCTGTTTCTGTGTGCATTGGAACTGCACTTGTCAGCATTGCCTGCGGTATAGATTGAAAGTGAAGGTGCGCCACTGAGGAGAACCACATGTCATGCATGCGCTTGTGGGTGCTGATGTGGGCGTGTGCGTGTGGCGCAGGGTTTATACGCCCAGGGGATGGAGGGCATGGGAATGGCCGGCAGGCCCCCCTTTGAGAGCTTCTACAATGTCGAGCAGACAGACCCCGCGCAGCAGCAGCAGCAGCAGCCGCCGCAGCAGGAGCAGCCGCGGGGTGACGAGGGCTCACGTCAGCGGTGACCAATCACGATCAATGTCGGCGGTGAACGGCATGACCGATCCGCCGGCCGGCGATTGTGAGCGCCAGCGGTGTCTGATCATCACTAATCCCCCGGTTGGCGCCGAGGGCGCGTGTCGGCGGTGAACGGCATGACCCATCCGCCGGCCGGCGCCGAGGGCGCGTGTCGGCGGTGACTGATCATCACTAATTCGCCGGCCGGCGCCGAGGGGGCGTGTCGGCGGTGATTGGCATGACTGACCCGCTGGCCGGCGATTGTGAGGGCGCGCGTCAGCGATGACTCAACATGACTAATGTGCTGGCTCGCGCCGAGGGCCGGCAGTGACTAAGCATGACCAATGTGCCGGCTGGCGCTGCCGTCAGCTACCGGGGTCACGGCTGAGAGGACAGCTCAGGCCTTTGCCCTGTGGCGCGAGCCATGCAAGGGAGCAGGCGATATTCAGTGTCTTCCAGGCCTCTCTCCCTCTGCATGGCGGCAGCATGACATGCGCTGGTGACTGCTGTCATTCTCAGGGGGACAAATTTCTATTGCCGGGCTTGGCACCTGGAATTCTTGCCGCCCAGCACTTGACCGGTGACGGGCGGTAGACAGCTGGCTCTGGTTTTCTTGGTGCGGCAGTGCCTGTTTTCCTGCCTGAAAGCAGCCTCGGGACGCCATAAAAACATGTTGCTCACATGCTATCCGGCGGAGGGCTGTTCGAATTCGAATTTGGAGCGCATGCCGATATCGGGCAACCAGGGCGGATGGACCCTAAAACCCCCCTTTTTTTCCCATGTTCCATTCATAGCAGGCCTCGGCGCTGCATGTGCATTCCTGCACACAGGTTATGCCGGGGCTCTGTCAGACCAGGGATATATTTCCTTCAGAGCACTGTTGTGCACTTATTTCCAGGGCTTGCCCATTGAGCAGACACCCATTTGGCAGAGTCCTCGGATGATATTAATCAATGAATGAACGTGAGAAGCAGCATCTGCACTGTGGCGGCAAAGAGAACCGTTCAGAAGATACTTGTTGGGGCAATGGGTGCCGGCCTGGCGGGGTGCAGGCGAGGGCTTATAATCCAGGGGGCTTGGAAAGGGGTGACAGAAAGATCGAAAGCCCGCCTGCCCGTGCATGGCCGGCACTCCCGCGCTTTGATCCTGCCTTCTCAGGCGGAATTTTTTATTGCACGATTCTCTGCAGCTCCCTGCTTTTCTGAGGCGTCCTTTTTCGAATTTTAAACGCCGTTTCATGCCTCGTCATATGTGGCAGCTGCTGAGGACAGATTGACTGTCCTGATTGCGAGGGCGCGCGATGGATTGCTGACGGCTGGGAGCACACCGGGTTACTAAAACCGGGGGTGTTTCCTATATATGCTTGCAGTGTCAGCTGGCAGGCTCTTCGTATCCGTGGGCTGTTTGTGCACTGTGTGCAAAAAGAACGCTTGCTTGCAGCGCGCAAGGCATCTGCATGCATGCACTGTCCGGCGCGTGACTTAGCCTCTAACAACTGCTTAAAACCTGTTTGGCTGCGCGCACGCAAATTTTGCCGGGGGCTTTGGACGGCTGGCCGGAAGCGAGCACTGGCGTTTTCTCCCCTGGCCGGCTTGAGAGTGTGCCGCTGGCTTTTGTGGGTTCATGTCAGGCTGATGTGAGCCCGGCTTGGTTCCTTGTGTGTAGCTGGGCGCCTGTTGCCGGCTTCGGCTCAGGCTCGCGCAGAAATGGTTAGAAGATTTGGGCGGTGCCGGTTTGAGAAAGGCAGCCGCCAGATCGAGAATGCATTTTTATATCTTCGATCGGGTTCAGAATTGTATTCAAGTAGCATTCGTACATATATATTGACGGCAAGGGGATATCTGGGGTGAGGGTGATTGCGCCGTAAAGGCAGGGGTTTTATGAGTAGGGGTTTCTATTTAAGATTCATTTCACGGACCCCTGGTCTTCAGGGTCCGTGAAGGGTTTGGGAGACGAGGGTGTATATGGCATTGGTAACTCAGAGCCTTTTTACTTTTGACTTGGTGAGATGGCACGTGCTTTAAATCTCAGGATGGTCTCAGGAAAATTGACATTCGAGTCGAAGCTTGCACGTGCACAGGATGTGCACAGGATGATCATAGTTGTCATGTCGAGCTGAGAAAGTGCAAAAGAGCGACAGAAACCTTGAGCAAAATTGGCTGTACCTTTCCACATGTTGTGTGGGTAGCCTCTAATAGGGTGCACTATGATTTGAGGGATGAAGCGATCAGGATATTTCATGTGCAACTGCCTAGAGTGATAATGCTAGCCTGTTGTCTGTCTAGCAAACTATGTGAGACGGCAAATTGGATAGGTGAAGAGGCATGACGGTTTGTAACCTCTGCGATTTGGTGATGTCATGACATGCTGCGAAGTCACATTCATAAAATCTCGCCTCACAAGGGGAACATAAACAGCAATAAGTATGTAATAACAGGGTAAGCATGTGCTTGGGTGTCATTCTGCATTGCAATCGTTTCAGTAAAACGGCCATGATTATAACGCATTTAATCACAAATCATTGACATGTCACTGACCAAACATAATGGCATTTCCTCCGCAGCATTCCGCCTTTTAACAATTCTTACCACCCTCCGGCTATGTCTATCAAATAAAGAAGTCTCATTGCATGCACTAGCAAGAACTCTGGAAACCCAAGCTGTGATGATTGGAAAGTGCGATTCCACATGATATGCCGAGGCAAGTCACAGGAGCTCTAGAGCCTAGGTTATGCACAAGACATCTGAATAACCAGTGGTTGCTAGGCCTGAGTCCTGCCTTGCTTGCATGTGCCTCACATCAAAGGAACTATAGTCTCACTGATGTTTCTAATAGCAAATTTAAAAAATGTCACGGCACCAAATGCTCTCAAGTGACCCCACTCTAAGGTGCATGAGACTGCAAATTAAGAGCAGGAAGCAGCTACAAAAGGCAAGCACTAATAAGGAAGATACCAATCCCGATATCAATTCGATTTTCAGGTCATCCCGTGTCGGCTAATTTCCTTCAGCGCTGAATATCTCACTCATTCCAGATTGCTTAGACCTCTTTGCGCTCTGAAACTAGTACCTTGGTTTGGCATGTGCAATCTGCTGCACCCTCTGCTGCCAGACTTTCTCGGCCAATAATCCTGGGAAAGACAGGGACTCAAATCCAGTCATGGGAGATTACTAAAGTTCGCTCGCACACTGCTCAAGGGACCAACCATGCGGTGGACGTTCAGACATGCAAAGACCAAAGATGCAAATTTGTCAGAGGCCCAGAGAACAAGCAGCAAACACCTCGTGGAATAACATGGCGCTCCTCATCAGTCATGCATTACTCATACCAGTCATCTGTCAGAGCAGCAGTCGATCAGCAGAAGCCTGGCAGCGCTGCCAGCATGGGGATGACCATGGGCCATCCTCTCAGCAGCGCTCAACCTCACTCTGCCAAAGGCCCAGCTGTCTTCGGCACTCAAACTTCTCGACAGTGCAGACTTTGGCGCTCGCGCCGGTGAGTCACTGTGACTCACGGGTGACTCGGTGGCCGGCGACGGCCGCACCGCGAGCGCGCGGGAGCCGCTGACTCACCGCGACCAACGGCTGACTCAGCTCCAGGAACCGCCGACACACCACGACTAACGGCTGAGTCAGCGCCGGCCATTCGCCTGCGCGTCGGCTGCCGATCAGCCGCGAGCGCGGGACGGCTGACTCATCGCGAACTCAGTCCCGGGGCCGCTGGCTCTTTGCGACTAGCGGCGGATGACTCAGTGCCGGCCGTTGGCCTGCGCGCCGGCCGGGGCCGGGGCCGGCTGCGCGGCGGCAGCCGCCGAGCGCAGGTACCAGGGAAGCAGCCCGAAGCCGCCGCCGGTCTGGGACACGTCGCGGTTGTCGAAGGTGTTGGGCGATGCTGTGATCGCGTTGAGCTTTGCCCAGTCGACGGTCGAGTTGTAGGTGAGCAGGTCGGTCTGCCAGGGAAGGTTGTGGTTGCCGAACCAGTCGTACCTGGCAGGCAGGCACATCAAAAACCTTAAATTCAAGCACCACAATACTGACAAATGTACCTGGCAAAAGGCAGCAAGTGTGTCGATCAAGCTCCCAACCGACACAATCTGCTTGTTCTCCTTTGGTTGCTGCAGAGCCCGGCTGAGGAAAAGATGGTGCAACATCAGGGCTCTAGTGCAGAGCATTGCAGCTGAGTCAGCAGGCAGCCTGCTTTGGCAACTTGCAGGCGGGTGTCCGGCAAGCAGACTTACAACAATGGCATTCAATAGAGCAATGCATGGCCAGCCGAGTGACAACCACTGGAGAGTGAGTCAGTGAACAATTGCCATCTGTGCTAAGTCATCCCCAGCGAAGCAACCAAGAGGCTGATTAGTCAGTGCGAGTGACTCACCAGGTCCAGGAGGTGAGGTTGCTGTGGGGGTTGGCGTTCGCGCCCCCCAGATTATTGGCGTATAGAGCCAAATCCCTCAGGAAGGACTGCTCCTGTAAAACATTGCAGAGACCCTCAGCGAGACCCTCATTTGCTTTGCTTCAACCTGACAAGCGAGTAGACAGAATGATGCAGTAGTCGCAACAATCTCACACCATGCTAAGCCTGAAGACAGGATTCAAAAGACCCTTTGAGGTGCAGCATATCAACCTCAGTAGCATTCCTCAGACCCGATAAAGGCCACACCCTTGCATCAAATAACCCATCAACAGGCTTCAAGATATTCCCTTGAAAAAAAGTAAACCTCCCAACATTATGGCTGCATTCAGCAACAAATGACTTGCAGATAACCACTCAGTTGAAAAAAAAAACAGGCCTGGCAATTGGTGGGAAAAGAGGCTGTGAAATGGTTGGCAAACATACCTTCTCGTTGACGAGAGAGGAGCCGAACTCGCCCACTACGACTGGGAATTGCTGCACAATGCCGGCCTTGGTTGTGTACCCCTTGCTTGAGAGCCAGCCGATCGACTGGTCCAGCATCTGCCAGAGCTCGCTGCCGTTGACACCGGTCTTCCACCCCTGCAGGGTACCATGCAAAGGGTCAGTGATGCTGTCTACACCATCAAAGATTTGGCCGGAAACAACCAGATCCTGGCCCCACAGTAAGCAAGCCCCATCAGCCCCTGACACATCCAAGATCAGTAGCTCCCTCTTGTTGCTACCAGGAAGACGCTATATAAGGAAGTGGATCAGCAAGGCAGCCAGCAAGATCAGTAGTGGGCAGGATGGCAGCTGGAGTTGAAGTGATGGCTGTGACAGGGGACCTTGAGCAGGGCATGGCTTGTCGCAGCGCAAAGCATTGCCACGATGATCAAGCACGTGCTGTCGGCTCCAAAGTCTGAGTATTCATTGTCAGATGACACTACAATAGGCAAGGTCAGCACTGACTTGGACTGCCTGAGGGAAAACTGTTGTGACCCAGCAATACAGTCATGCCCCAGATGTTAGGTGAGATGCATGCTGGAATGGTGCTCTCACCGTGATGTTGGGTCCGTAGATGTGTACGGAGATTACGGTTCGGTTGGCCAGTGTGGGCACCGCGGAGATGTCTTCGAAGAAGCCAGACGGGTCCGACAGATTGAACGCCTGCAGCATATCAGCCACATGGTCAGCGACAGAAGTCTTCCCACTGAGTGTGACTCCGCTGCTTGCCCACAAGACTGCCATGGGTTGCATGCGTGCTACCCACCAACCTGAGCTAAGAACACAGATGTTGCAAGCCCAGTTTTAAACGCACACATGACGGCTGACAGCACATCCTGCCAGAATGCTCCGATAGTTCAACGCAGGCGCTCAACAAAGGAGACACTGCAACACCCCTCTAACTAACTGTGGTCTCTCACCCCAAGCACAGAGATCCATCATGAGAAATGGTCAACGGCCAAGATTCAAGCTCAGGCCTGCCCTCTCGGTTGGCGATCTGGTCGGGTGACAAATCCCCATATTCACCTTGTTTTTACACCTAGGGTTCAAAACACAGGGGCAATGCAAGGGTTGCTGCACCTGGATGGCGGTCTGGTTGGTGACAAATGCCCATATTCACCTTGTTTTTACACCTAGGGTTCAAAACACAGGGGAAATGCAAGGGTTGCTGCACCTGGATGGCGGTCTGGTTGGTGACGAATCCGTTGCCCCAGGCCATGCCCGGGTAGTTGCGCGCCTGCCCGGTGCCCGAAAGCATGAAGTACACGTCCGGGCTTATGCTCAGGATCGCCTGCGCAGAACGGGGCAACAGATTAGTCATCTCAATTAGTAAATGCATAAGTACTGCAACACCAATACTTCCTAGGAATATCGAGACTCAACTCAGGATCGCCTGCGCAGAACTGGGCGGGCAAATTAGTCTTCAGTTTACTAAGATGACTAAGAGTGACGAGACTCAACACCGGATCGCATGTGCAGAGCAGCCTGCGGCACACCAGCAATGGACTGCTCAGCTGGGATTTAAGAACCCTGATTTCCTGATTAGCCGTCAGTACCTAGCTCTTGCCCATAGCTAGACACCCGGCAATAAAGTCACAATGTCTGTGTGAAAATTCTGGCTGTCAAGGTGAGTGCTGTGATGAGACATAGCCTTTGACAAAGTCAGGACTTATAATGACGGGATGGCGGCACCTTGTCGATGCAATTGCCACAATGCTGACAGCAGTTTCAAGACAGGCAGACAAATTCAATATATGCAGCTAAGGAACCTCGATTCTCCAAGGAGCATGACCGTATATAATCCAGGGGTAACGCACGTTCATGGTGGGTCCGTAGAGGTCTGGCAGCGCTGGGTAGAGGACGCCGTTGTACTGGTTGAGGGCGTCCCACTTGATGCCAAAGATGTCCGGCTCGGTGAAGAGGTCCAGCAGCACGCGCCCCTTTAGGGTGCTGTTGAACGTCGGGGTCTGCGCACAAAATAGATGACTTGTTTTTAGGTTTTGCCAAGAAGCCACGCAAAGCATCAGCAATCGGACGGGACGTGACACATGCAAAGTCATAAAATTCTATCCGCGATGGCATTCTCACTGCTTCATGTGTATGCCGCCAATCCCGCAGTCTTATGACTAGAAAATTGGCTCGATCAAGGCAGGATACATCTGCTGAGAAAATCCTTGCGTATGCAGAAAGCATGCGTATCCTAACATGCTGTGGGAGAAAAGCCTGTTACTGCTACAGACATACACAGTTTGAACCCCTCTGCCTGAACCTCCCAAATCAATCCCAATGTGTCCATCCAATCATTCCTTTCATAACAGGAACAAGCTGGCACAGGGTGGTTAATCCTCTGTTGACCCCACTGCCAAAGGGAAAAACCCTCAAAACCCATGATTATTGCCCCACCTCGGTGATGGATGACCAGAGGTTGGCCCAGTTGCGCAGGAACACGGCGGGGGTTGATGCAACGGTGTTGTCTGCCGAGAAGTCCGAGGGCGAGTAGGTGGGGATGACATAGAAGCCCGCGCCCACAAAGTACTGGACCGTCCACAGGAACCTGCGCGCAGGTGATGATGCCAGCGATGAGTCAGCGGTTACAAACATGAATATACCTGCACCACAAATTAGATCCTGCATGTTTCGTGTCAGCTACGAACGAATGCTACAGATAACCATATCCTGTCTTCTGAGGGTCGAGAATTGGAGCAGCACTTTTGTACATGCTTTGTGCAACGTCATTTCAGGAGATCTACACCCAAGCTTGCCCACTATCACATCCCAATTTACTGTCAGATTGTGACCGTTTTCTAGTCCAATCCATAATCACCACTCTGCTAGAATAAAACCATAACAGTGCAGGCAAGAACGATGAAGCTGCACATCATGATACTGCCACACCGACGGTGCTCCCCGAGCCTGATGAACTGAGGTTCTTCCAGCTGCAAATTCACATTCAAATTCGAATGCAAACGCAAATTTGAATGTTTGAAGGCTGAGACCGCACCGGGAGAGGGTCGAGTCATTGGGGATGTACACGTTGCAGGTGTTGGACTGCGATGCCGAGTAGAAGGGGTAGGCCGCCGGGCCGGGGAATGCCAGATTCGAGAAATTGGCGGCCGCGTAAAGGCTTGATGGATTACTTGCGTTGCTCTGCAAAACACAGCAGCAGCCAAGTGTCAGAGACTAGAAAATTTTAGCGCCAATTATGGAAGCCTTGCTTTCTGGGGTCAATGCATTCCTAACGGTAACCACCAGGACTGCTCTTTCCATGGAAGTCATTTGAAGAGATGCATGCCCAGACAGAAAGGTGTGGGTTGCTAAGACACCTGCAAGAATCAGACTGTCAGGCTCAGACTCTCAGGCAGCCTGTCACAGCTGGAAAACAAGGGCTTGTGCACTTGATTGAATGCCTGAAGGCAAGTTTGTCCAGGACTAGAGAAGATCACAGCTTGCGCAAAGCATGTCACATTCACGCGATGAAAATTTGAGCAAAGAAATAATAAAGGAAAGTTTCTGACCTTGATGTCTCCAAGCGTGGCGACTGTGCATGGGAAGGTCCAGTTCTTGGGGGGCAGGTTCAGGTCGCTGAACCTGCAGGTTCAGATTTCAAATTCGACCTCAGCATCAGGGTACTGGCTAAATCTACAGCAGCCACGGCAAAAGCTGACTGCCTGAGTCTGATGTCCTTCTCACATGTGTTTTGCCTAAAGAGAATGCAAGGAGATGCTGAACTGGTCTGCAATGGAAGAGGCAGTGAAACAAGTCCGCTATCAACTGCTGTACACCCAACAGCAGCAGCTGCACAGTATCATGATGCTGAAAAGCCAAAACGCTAAAGCCTATCACCCTGGGGAAATACTGCGCTGTACCGGAATGAGATGTGTCATAAAGCTGTCACTTGGGCTTTCTCTACCGGTGCCTTCTCAAATTTAGAGGGATTTTACTAGGAACAACCCTGAAAACCCTTGGATTATTTAACACAAAAGGGGAATAATACGCACCGGAAGGGGATGCGAATGGCGTTGAATCCTGCCAGCTGAGCTCGGTAGACCACGGTTGCAAAGTCGCCCTGCTGCGTGTTTCTGCCCGCCCACATGCCTCCCATGAAAGTAGTGCCGTCCTCAAATCCGTTCCATGTGAACGCCTGTGGGAACAGAAACAGAATGCGGATGAATAGCACTGTTGTCACATTCTTATTTTCTGGCGCCGCATGTAAACCGTGTATTTTGTGCTGTCCTCAACCCCATTCCAGGTGAACCCCTGTGCAAGTGGGACAAACAAACTGCCAAAATCAATCAATGCCGAGCCAGGCTCGCCTTTGCATCACCGTCTCGTTGGCATGCTAGTGAATGGCGCACATTTGGATGACACGATACAGATGTGTCCAACATCATGGCCGGCACGCTAGTACAGAAGATACTGCGAAGGGCTGTCAGGGCTTGCATGCAGCCATCACTTTGGTGCTAGATCAAAGGGGCGTAGCAGCAATTGTTTCTTGGAGCTCAATGATAGAGGGAAAGGCTATTTCAACAAATGTGCAACAGGCGGGTTTCTGGACAACCCATGCGCATCCCCTGTCTTTCCTTTCAGACATGGCCCAGATATCATAGAGGAGCACTCCTTTCGCATGCTCTGATTGATGCTTCCTGCCCTTCTGCCCTCCTGTTGTTTTGCTTTGAAAGTCTTTGATTTCGGATTTGAGTGGACCGACATGTGCGCGCACCTTGATCTGGGTGGGCAGCTGCTGGGGCCCGACCAGGATCTGGCCGCCTGAGAGAGAGGTGATGTCAGGCAACGCCACGGGACGGATGGCCGGCACTGCCGAGCTGTTGAACACCGGGCACAGCGGCTTGCTGGCATTCTGGCCTGCGCGCATTTCCATGCATACTATTTCAAACACCCAATTCGAATTCAAAGTCAAATCCAGCACAATTCATACGAGAGGGGGCAGAGGACTTCTAATTATGGCAAAAGGAAGGACCACTGAGGATTGTCAGGCTGTGTCTCCTTCCTGCAACACACTGGAATACGATGTGCATTCCTAGGGAGCAAGGCAAACATGCATGTGGCATGTGCAAAAAACACTCCTCAACAGGACTGCAACAGGCTTGCTGTGGTGGTGTGGTGTTCCTAGACTTTATCGCATTCTGTCAAGTCAGCAGCCAGTCAAGCGGCAATACTCACGGCACTTAAAAACCATGCAATACCACTTCTCCATATGGGTGGCATGTGCATGCATGCTGTAACAACTCATAATTATGAAACGAGGAGCTTTAATATACAGCTCAAAATAAGAACATATTTTGTATGGGGTGTGTGCTGACTCACCGGGCGGCGGAGGTGGGTCGTAGATGGAGTAGCACCACTTGCCGCCCCAGATGCCAGAATACTGAGTCAGGTTCAGGGCAGCTACAAGCACACAACACAGCGTATTAAGTCAGCTCCCAGAGCATTGTTCTTCTTCTACACATTCGGGATTGAAGGTTGTGGGCAGCGGCTGTTTGTCCGGTCCACAGACTGAGGGTATCTAAATGAAACTGTATTTTGTTGACAAGAGAACAGAAGCTCTGCTGGCACTACTGGCAGGCATGCCACTCTTTGCCAAGCTCTACACTCTGTGCGCTTTCTAAGAGAACCAGCAAACATGCAGCATGGAGTGCGGAGTTACAAGGTAAGTAATCTGGCCAACGAGGGTCAGTCAACCACGTGGCACAAAAACCCAGGCTGCATGCACTACCTCCCTGCAGCAGATTTAAATTCCACGCCACAGTATGGCTTGGATGCATGAGTAAGGGTGAGGCATGCATGACTAAGGATGACTAATGAATGACTCACCAATTCCGCCGGAGGTAGCAGCCTCGTTGGGGTAGAAACCGGTCTGAGCGTTGGGCGACTGGTAGTCAAGAATCAGGCTATCCACGCTCGGAGGGATGAACGAGCTCGTGGCGGGCTGGCCTGTTTAGGAAAAGATTTCACAGATGTCAATACGAGATACTACTTTTCACAAGCATCACTAGCATGTGTCTGCAAGTGACAGGCAGTCACAGGTGACTACAGCATTTGTGGCGCGGCCTGAACAGGCTCAGCCAGGCCAAAATTAAAAATTAAAAAATTTATAACAGCAGCCCACAGTCACACAACTCCTAGAGTCATAAGGAGTACTCAACACACAAACCTGCCTCAAGATAAACACCACAGTCCCAGAGCAGATGGAGATGAAAGGACGTAGCAGGGTAACAGCCACATGTGCAACAATTGCATAAGCTCATCGCCAAATTTAATAGCATTTCTGGGCATTTGATTCCTTGTCTGGAGAGAACTGTGTGAAGAGCTTGGGCAGAGGGGCTCACAAGTTGTGGAGGTTCCATCAGCGGTGATCTGGCAGGACCAGCCGTCCGGGCAGCAGTCATTTGCCAGACCTACACACATTCCAGCCATACATATCAGACAATTCACATCTTATTCTGCTTCCTTTCGCTCCTCAACACAGCTTCATGTGAAAGAAAAGCTGAGTTGTGATCCATTCTCATTCTCCACCAGGAAGGCTGGAGCAGCCACTAAATTCGTTGCAAGATGTTCACGAGTGAATTTTCGCAAGGACTGCTGGACAGGCATGTGCAAACACTAAGCAACCATGATGACAGGTTCTTGAGGGGAATTGAGCCATGCGCAGTGCAAGGCAAAGGGTGAAGAATCAAACGGGAGGAGGGAGGTGACTCCCAATCTTGCACAGTGCATGGCAAAAGATACAAGTTCGAATTCGAGTTCGAATTTCGAGAAGGTTTCTCACCGCAGGTGCCGTAGTAGGGGATGTGGTTGCAGCCGGTCTGCTGCAGCAGCCGCCGCCCATTGTTGTTGTTGTTGTTGGTTGTGGACCCCCCGGCGGCGGTGGTGGTCCCCCCGACGGTGGGGTCGGAGAAGTTGTAGGTGGGGGACTGGGGGGCCTGGCAGTAGTACGCGCCGTTGAAGGGCCTGTAAGCGCACATCAGCCGATCAATGTCATGCATTTTTTCCACAAGCAAGCACCTAGTCATTCTTTAAAATCATATAACATGTGAACATAGCATGTAGTCAATAGGCAATTGACGCATGCATCTGACTTTCCAGGCCTTCCGCTTCTGCTCAAAGAATAGACCTCACCCTCAACAACCATGCCAGACACCCAGATTGACTCTGAACACTCCGGATGTTCCCCAGATCACAAACACAACGAAGCAAGCACAGACACAACAGACAAGCTTCTGCACTGGCTGCCAGGCAATCGCTGTGAGGCCGATTTCAGGCGAAAGAGGCCGACTTGCGTGCACCCGAAGCCGACTTGGCAGCAGCTGCCAAAGGCCTCAGACAGAGCTTGAGAAGTGTCAAACGGTTCTGTATGATAGCTAGAATGAAATCTTGCAAGCAGAGAGACTGGTGCGCACGTGCATTTCAGCAGGCTTGGCAGCTAACCCAACGGCCTTGAAAAGATAGATAAAAAAAATTTGGTGAAATACAGCTGGCAAGAAGAGGCGAGGTGACACACGTGCACTTGAAGCCGACTTGGCAGCAGCCGCCGGGCAGCTGGTTGGCAGTGCATTGCCCAGGAATTGAGCAGGCCACAGAGCTTGGGCCGCTGCAGGGCTTGGAGGCTGGGATTGTGTAGAGGCAGTCCGGCAGGACATACAGCGTGGGCTTGGCTGTCTGGAGGGAACGCTCCGCGAGCGCGCCGTTGGGGCCCTGCAGCAGCTGCGGGCCTGCGCATGCACAAACTCGAATTCAAACACGCGCCGTTTCGATTCAAAATTTACGTAGCAATCCCAGGCGCAGCCGCAACACTGGGAGCCAGGTTTCCCCAGGCTGCACCCACATGCTGTAGCAAGTTGGTACCGCTGCCAGACATCCAAGGAGTGGAGTTTGATAGAGGAGCTGGCATTGTTAGGACCCATCATGTGGCATGCACTGAAACAGGCATGAAGGCAAGGCACAGGGCAGCTTCCAGCAATTTAAAGGTGGGGTCTGTGCATCCTGGTGACTTTGGCCATGCAATCACGGCAATCACGCCTGATTAGTGAATGGTAGGACTGATCAAGTTCTTAGAGCTGCCGGAGCATTACACAGTCATTACGCATTGACTGAGCGGTGACTGAGCGGGTGACTCACCAAGGTTGGGCTGCGAGTTGGGCGCTCCGTAGGAACCGGCCGACTGGCCGGGGCCGCCGCCAGTCGCGGGAGGCAGCTCGGAGCCCGCCACCGGGCCCACAAGCGCGTCTGCACAGGCGTTCCCACGTTTGAAAATTAGTCACACAACAGAAACATAGTTTTTCAAGTCCACAAAGTCCACAAGGGAGTAGAGATCATGGGGCAGCCGTCACCTGCAAACATGTCTACCGCCACGCCTTGCCTCTTGGCGGGAACAGATCTCAATAACAAGTAATTGAGGAGGAGCATGCTACGCATTTACAACTAGCTTCTCATCTTTGTGCCCTTCTGGAAATTGCAACTCTTGTCCGAACCAAGAATTGTCAAAGATGGAGTTAACACAGGACGCAGGACACCATCTCCGTGTTACGAGTAAGAAGAGACATGAACCACGCTTTACTGCTGCTGCACTGCAACCTTGCAGGGACTCTCCTGATTACAACACTGCAGCAAGGGCAGGCACAAGGGGTACTGGAAGCAAATATATGGGTGCATTAAAATGGAAAAAGTGAAACAAGGGGGTAAATAAAGCGCGCACTCTGGGGAGGCGCAGCGGTGGAGGGAGCGCCATTGGAGCCCGGCGCGGATGAGTAATCGCTGGCCGGCACGAAGTTGTTGCTCGGCCCGCCACCTCCATTGTTGTTGTTGTTATTATTATTATTGTTGCCACCTCCATTGTTGTTATTGTTGTTGTTGTTGCTGCCTCCTGACGAGGAGCCTGCACATAATACAGCTCAAATGTTGAAAAACCCGGCACTATTCTGAAATTTCGAATTTCTACGAAGCCCTTAAGCCTGCCCTAAAATGGGCAATCAATGTGATGATTGATGAGGCAACCGTTGCTGCAGCGCATGGCAGACGTGAGAGGGTAGCTGAAAAGCCAGCAAACCATATCTTAATAATGCTTTTTAATTGTATACAGTAAGGATGTAACCCTGAATGGTAGAATTGACCCAAAATATCACTGAGAACAGGGGTTTAAAGTAGGTTTCAGGAGCTTCTGGTGAGGAATGCACACCTGGCAGGCCGTTGAGGTCAGTAGGGGGCACATATCCTGTTTAGGTCACCAAACAAACATTATCAGGAAAAGAGTAGAGAGATTAATGTGACATTATAAAAAAAGCATGTGGCAACATTTTTGGCTGGTCGACAAGTTTGAGCAATCAAAAAGGAACATATTCTTTTGCAAGTCCGTCCATTGAACTGCACTGACAATTCAAAACACTGACATGGGCACAATGGACAGAACTCACAGCTGCAAACACTCACGCAAAACGAGCCGATTTGTGCAGCTTTCACATGCACCAGAGCAAGGCGAACAGGATCAATGCAACATGCACAATTCTCTTGCCAAAATTCGAGCGCACCTGGGTTGTTGTTATTGTTGTTGTTATTGTTGTTGTTGTTGTTAGAGCCCCCACCGCTGGTGTAGCCGGGGTCATAATAGGGCTGGCCGCCGCTGTAGTAACTGGGGCTTCCTCCGCCGTAGTAATTGTTGCCTGCGCCAACACTGGCAATGAGACAACTGGTGAACGCCAGGAAGGTATTTCGTGGACGTTCCTGAGTGAGTGACAGAAGAACGAATTCCAAAAGTAATTTAGAATGGAAACGCAGACAATGCAGAGACTTCAACCTGTGTAGTAACATGACATGACACAGCGCAATTACTATATCCTGTGTGATTCTCCGAGCCAGAAATTCAAGGGATGCGATGTCTCAAGTTTGGACTTCAGGCTTCCAAGCACCAAGAAAGAGCAAATTTCTGAGGCGTCTGCAGGAAGAATTTTGCAAATTTAAAATTGGAACAGGCGAAGCCCCGTACCTCCGTAATAGCCGTTGTCGTAGCAGCAACCGCCGCCGCCGCCGTAATTTTGATAGTAGTTGTTCCCGTAGTAGTTACCCCAGCCTCCATTAGAGTCTGCGCACAGAGTGCCACACAAGGGCATCAGAAATCTACAACAGTCGCAAACTTTAAAAAACACTATTCAGCAAACGGAGGTGCTGTGTTCCCTTGTAGCACAAGCAGAGCTGATGCCAAGAGATTTTTTCTGAGGGGGTCAGCAGCATTTCATGACAAATTCACTGCACCAGTGCTCTTGAGGTTTTCCAGAAAACTGTGAATTTCTAGGTTTGAAATCACTCTGTTGAGCTCTTGCAGCATGTCAGGACAGGAACCACTACGGAGGCAAGCATGGGCAGGAAATTTGCTCACATGGGTTGTAGCCGGATCCGTAGTAGCCGCCGTTGTATCCTGCCCAGGGGACAACCATCAACATTATCAGTTGCTCTGCATGTGACAGGATGTGAATATGATTCAAGGCTGCCCTTTTTGCTTGGCGGATGCAAAGCTGACAAATCGAGGCATCTCACTGCTATAAATCTCTGGCAAGCTTAGTGGCATACTGCCTATTTGGTCACAACCCATTCGGACTTTCATGCCAAGCAGAGCACTCCAGAAAATTCCAGTAGCAACCAACATACATTATCTTTAGCATGTAGTAAGCTGATGAGCGCACCTCCGCAGTTGCCGCCAAAGTTGTTATTGTTGTTGTTGTTGATAATGATCGAACCGGGGGCAGCGTTGTTGTTGTTGTTATTGTTGTTGTTGACTGCGCAGCACACAGGAGAAGACATGTCAGAGGGCGCTCAATGAGCACAGAACACCACCAAGACAACAGCTCAGGACTTGCTTTGCGCTGCTGCAGCACACAAAAGTAGACCTGCCGAATAGCCATCAGAGCACATAACACCATCAAGACACCAGCCCAAGACTTCTTTTGCCACTGCTTGCTGATCACAGAACGGCAGGCTATATCCGAGACATATCACTGACACTGCTTGCTGATCTGAACTATTGACAAAATTTCCCTGCTCCTGCTTGTCACTGCCTATCTCTGCAACGGATTGGGGTTCGCAGGGTGGGAAAGAGGATTGGAAGGGTTTATTGAGGGGAATGGTGGAAACGCACATGTCCCGCAGCCGTAGTTGTTGTTGTTATTGTTGTTGATGATAATGCTGCCGCCGGTGCCTGCAAGCACACCCACAGAGACATCATGATGATATCAAGTGGCAACTTCTGTATAGATGCAACTGTAGATCGAGCCGGGACTGTCTTCGAGCATCCCCACTGAGCACGCATTGTACAAGGGGCCCCACTCAGAGGTCATCTGAGGCCTTGAGGTGCAGAGGGAGGCATCCCAGCTCACCTCCGCCCCAGGTGCAACCTCTACACAGTGGAGAAAGAGTGTCGCAAGATGTACTTGAGATTACTGAGGTATATGATCGCCAGGGGATCATTGTTGGAGCCCACTTCTCCCCAGGCAACACAGCAACAAGGATGCCATACATGTTATTCGACAGGTCTTTCCTTGGATGAGTTTTTGCAGGAGCTCACCTCCTCCCCAGGTGCTGCTCTCTACACAAGAGCAAGAAAAGCGCCATACGAGGTATTGAACAGGTATTTCATTTCAGGGGATCCCACCTCCTCCCCAGGTGCCGGGCACATGTGATTCACACGCGCACCTTGCCTCCCGGCAGGACCACTTCAATTCGAATTCGAATTTGATATTCAGCTACCTCTACCCAACATCGAAAAGATGGCCACATGAGGTATTTAAGAGGTGTTTATGAGGTGATTAATAACTGGGGATCCCACCTCCTCCCCAGGTGCCGGGTGCATTGCCGCCGCCCCAGGCGCCGCCCCAGCCGCCGAGCACCGGAACACCGACCGCTCTCCAGATCGAATTTCCCCACCACCTGCCTCCATTGTTATCAAAGCCGCCATTATTGTTGTTATTGTTGTTGTTGTTATTGTTGATGCCTCCTCCGTTGTTGTTATTGTTATTGTTGTTGTTGTTGTTCCCCCCGCCGCCGTTGTTGTTATTGTTGTTGTTGTTGATCACGTTCTGGTTGACCAGAGGGTTAGTCAGCGACGGCTGCACCGCCAGGCCTGCGCATGCGAGCAAATTCAAATCGGCTTTCCTTTCATCAAGTAGCAAGCTGATCATGCACAGCAATAGGTCCTGCCATGCACCATTGCGCAGCCCAAACGAGCACAAGGGCTTCCAGATCCTCCAAAATGTTGGCCACAACAACGCGGTACAGTTTGACGCCAACCATAGCCTTGCCCCGTCTGACCCCAGAGATGACAAAACACACTACAAGACCTCGGCACGCTGCTACTTGCACAGGCGCCCACAAATGAGCGCTGCTGAACATGTAATGTCTTCTCAATGCGTGTTGATGCGTGCTACACCCCAGATCCAATATGTCCTTCTCGATCTTGATGCTTGATACACCGTAAGTGTATCCACCCTACAAAAGGCAGGAGGTGCCGAAAACAATTTTATAGTCACCTTTGAAAAAGCAGGGTCACAGGGGGCGAAAGCAAGAGGGGCTGCCGCACCCGGGTTTGTAGCGGCGGTCTTGACATTGTCCTTGAACACATTGCCGGCCGGGTTGTTTGCCGCGAGCTGCGCGGCCGACTCTGTGCGGACCCCGTTTGCTCCGGCGGTTGTGCCTCCAACCAGGGCCAGGCCGTTGGGGGCTGTTGTCTGCTCGCTGCCGGGAGCAACTGTTGCCACTGGGATGTTTGCTCCAGACAGCTGCACGGAAAACGAAATCTTCAGTCAGTGATATTGAGAGGATAAACTTCAGTCGACTGCCAATGTGTTTGAAAGAACCTTGCCTGATTCATGCCCCTCCCATATTGGCAGTTGCCCCCGGCTAACCGGGGCCCGGCACAAAGAGAATATTCATTTTTCATATTTATCATAGCATGGTGCTCATGATAAATATTGAGCACCGTGCCCGCAGTTGACTGGATCTTGCTTGTATCTTTCAAGTCCAACAAGCGTTAAGGATAACTGGCCTGTGCCCGCAGCTTGTCTGCGGGCTCACCTTGCCTCTATCGGCAGAATTTGCCCATCATTGTTAAACATTGCAGCACACGAGCAGAAGGGAAGAGATGACAGGTGGCGCACCGCAGAGGTTGCCAGGGCGGCCTGGCTGCCGCGCAGAGCGACAGCAGTGGGTGCAGGTGTGGAGCCAGGGGCCGCTGTCAGCACTGGCACAGGCGTGATGGTCGACAGAGTGCCTGCGTGTACAATGCACAGCAACAATATCAATGAAACTGAAATATTCTGTTTCAGCACAGTAGACATACGGCGCTGCTTGATAATTTGCAGTGTGGGCGACCACAGAAAAAAATCTGCCCGGGAAAGTTGCAGGCTCTTTTAGACTTCATAAATATGCAGGTTGCCAAAGCTCCTGTTGCATGCAGGGCAAGCAGAGATTGGGGTGCCCGGAGGAAGGCTCAGCAGTGGAAGGCAAGCGATGCCTAAACCCACACTCCACACACCCCCAATACACAAGCCAGGCTTGTCTTTTGCACCCCTGTCTTGACATACCAGAGGCAAAAAGGGCTCATCTACATAAAGGCCCAGAGGTATTTACAAACTATGGCACAGAGAACCAACTCCCTGAAACCTGACACTCAGATTTGGATTCGGATTATTAATCCTAAATAAAGACAGCACGTGACTCACCGGTCTTGGGGTCGAGCTTGGCTCCGGAAGAGCCGCCGATGGGGGTGACTACCCCGCCAGCTGGCGCCACCGTCTGACCTGGCGCAAGGGTCTCTCCTGGTGCGAGAGTCTGCCCCGGAGCCAGCGTCTGTCCTGGGGCGAGAGTCGCCCCGGGCACCGCGGTTTGCCCCGGCACAAGCGGCCTTGTCGCCAATCCTCCTGGCGCCACCGTCTGACCTGGCGCGAGCGTCTCTCCTGGGGCGAGAGTCTGCCCCGGAGCCAGCGTCTGGCCTGGGGCGAGAGTTGCCCCAGGCACCGCCGTTTGCCCCGGCACAAGTTGGCTCGCAGCCGAGCCCTGCCTTGTCGCCAATCCTCCTGGTGCCACTGTCTGACCGGGGGAAAGTGTCTGGCCAGGAGCAAGAGTCTGGCCCGGTGCAAGAGTTGCTCCTGGCACAGTTGTCTGCCCAGGGACGAGCGTTTGTCCCGGCGCAAGAGTTGCTCCTGGCACAGTTGTCTGCCCAGGGACGAGCGTTTGTCCCGGGGAAAGAGTTTGGCCGGGAGCCAAAGTTGCTCCAGGGACTAGAGTTTGTCCAGGGGTGAGTGTTTGACCCGGCGCGAGGGTTTGTCCCGGGGCAAGGGTTGCGACAGGGGTGGTTGTAGTTGTTGCCGATCCTGCAAACCTGTTGTTGCTCGCTGCCACTGTCTGGCCGGGAACTGTCGTTTGGCCTGCGCAGGACAACTTGACACCTTGACTTTGAACATTTGCACACACAGAAAAGCGCACAATGAGACGCAGCTCTCAACAAGGCCTTGCAACACTAGCAAGAGGCTGATGCTCTGCTGTCAAGCAATTTGCTGGGTGGTGGTGGTCTTTCTGGGGCTGGATAGGAGTCGGCCCCAATCAATCGCATCAGTCTGCACAATGTGTGTTTGTGAAGCGCACTTGTTATTGTGCTTACGTGCAGCTTGTGCTTACGTGCAGGACTTGGGGGTCCAGGGAATATATGAATGCTTGCAGGCAAGACAACACCACATAGAGAGGCACAAGACAATGAAAAGAAATTCACCTGGCGCGACGGTCTGTCCAGGTGCGAGTGTCTGGCCGGGGGCAAGGGTCCCCCCGGGCACAGTGGTGGCCACAGCTGTGGACACAGGGGTCGTTACGGGGGCTGCGACGCGACTGAAAGGGTTGAGACCGGAAGCAGGCTGCACGCAGAAACGAAACAAAATTTGTCAGCTTCTAGGTACCTTTCACATTGCTGTATTCATGCATGCCTGCATGCATGCCTGCATCTGATGTGCGTGCTAGGACAAACAAGCTTGTTGCTGTGATAGATATTAGACACAAGTGAAGCCCTTGGAACCCTCTCAGATAAAATGCATGCTCATTCACCCACAGGGAAAGGAAGAGATGATCAGCCAGCCAAAAAGGCTAAGTAGATGAAAAAGTGAGCCGCCTGCGCGTGTTGCCGCTTGCCAGGATCGAACTGGCGACCTCCGGATTATGAGACCAACGCTCTAACCAACTGAGCCAAAGCGGCGGCTCTGATTCGCTCGGTAACCAATGATGCCCACGCGCACATAATTCTGATAATATACGATGTGCACATCTCAATACGACGTGCGTAAGCACACAGAAGGTAATTCTCCACACTCTCATCTCTCCACACTGCCTTCTCAAATGAGTGTTTGCACGGCGTGAGCAGCATGGCATGTGTGCACACCGAGAGGATATCTGTAACTCATGAGCTTCTTGCCTCCCACCATCGTGACAACGAGTGCAACTGCGCTGTTCGCATGTCAAATCATTGTGATGGGTCTTAGAAAGGGGCGCGCACCGTTGTGGACGGGGTAGGCACAGGGGTGGTTGCGCCGTTGGGTGTAGGGTTCGGGGTCGCCCCAGGAGACGGGGTCGTCCCTGAAGTCTGCCCAGCCTGCACACAGAGACAAGTTAGTCCGCAAATTACAACGTAAGAAAGTATTGGCAAGATTGCCGATAAGACTAGCTCATCCTGTGCAGTGTGTTGTGCTCAGGTGGCTGCTGTGCACTGTTGACCAGCGCTCAAATCAGACCCACTCATTCCTTGCATTTATGGGCAGGATAAATCCCACAGCAACCACAGTACACCTGGGAAGTTCACACTGTCACAAAAACAAAAACTCACTCGGATGGACAAGCCTTGCTCAGGAGAGGCCACGTGGATCAGTTGAATACTCAAAGCCAATCATTGAGTCACAAAACTGCACATAATCAGGCGAGAGCTTCAATTTGGCAAGGTGGAAGAAAGACCAACTCATGCTGTGCAAGCGCACATTGCTCAGGAGGCTGCTGTGCACTCTTTTCACAACACCTCAAATCCCGCTCTCTCATTGCTGGAGATTCAACGACAAAACTCATCCCAAGACAAACACCAGAATGCCTGAAAAAAGCGCATTTTGCCCACGGCAAAATATCACAGGCTTGGTAATACCTGAATTGTCTAGCCCCATAGACCACGCAAGGACTGTCCTTTAGCGTACCTGCCTTGAATGTCGTAAAAGAGATCGCCCCACCTAGAGGTCATCTGGTTACTATAGGCCAGGGGATGACAGATTAGTGGGATACTCACCCCGAAGGGGTTTGGAGTGGTTGTGGCTTGAGGGGTCGCCCCAGGAGACGGGGTCGTGCCACCTGGCTGAGATGCCACATTGGCAGAACGCGCATTGTTCGAAAATGCATTTGGGGACGGCGTCTGCAACACAGGCAAGCCTTAATCATGGGATTGGATACACAGCGTTCGTGCTGCATGCTTGTCAAAACATGCTTGCAGGATATTCCCTGGGGCCAACAATACCCCAGTCCTGCAAAGTACACGAGTATGCAGTAGTAATTCCCGGTGCTCGAGGACACTAAAAGGGTGTCCTCCTTGTCAGATAATTATAATAGGATACATGCGTGTGTCCTTGTCTCCTTCTCACGTCAGAATCAATATTGTTATGCTTCCCATACCTCAAAAAGCAGAGAACAAGCACCACAGTCATGAGTATAAGTACTACCAGATTCAATAAAATAGCACGCATTGACACTTGTCCTGCAAGCGGGGATTAAGGAAGACTCTTAGTGTCCAGCCTGAGGTGTCAGGGCACACCTGGCTGCTGCCAGGGGTGGGTGACGGGGTTGGCGAGGAGCCTGCCAAGCCCGCAAAGCTGTTGCTGGGTGAATTGCTGGGTGGCGGGCTGTTGCTGGGTGGATTGCTCGGGGGTGGGCTGTTGCTGGGTGGATTGCTCTGGGGCGGACTGTTGCTGGGTGGATTGCTCGGTGGGGGACTGTTGCTGGGTGGATTACTCGGCGGCGGACCTGCGAGCAAAGCAAACCACAGAATGTGAAGCAGCTCAGTACATGCAACGGCTCCTTCGCTCAACAAGAGGGCGCTAATGGGGAAAGGAGTGGAATGATTGGGCCCAATTCGGCTGGATAATATCCTAGTAGGAAGGCACTATAGGAAAGAACGGTACCTCTTGGTGCCCCAGAACATGCCTCTGACATGGGGTAATTGATGCCAGAATCAAAAATTCTTGGACTCAGAAATTGCAGCAAAACACAATTTGACACCAAGTTTCCTAAGGCATCAGTGCTGCGGAACATAAGCACACAATCCAGCAGGGTGACTAGCAGGGAGATCAGGTCGTGAGGAACACACAAAAAGGCAGTTGGGCGCCAAATGTGGCAGCAGGAATGAATGTACTGTACAGCAATGTGTTTTTAGCTACAGTGTTGGCTCACTTGAAGAAGGTTGGGCAAAGCTGCGCTGGTTGCTGTTGTCCGGCGAGTTGCTGGGTGGATTGCTGGGCGGCGGGCTGTTGCTGGGTGGATTGCTCGGGGGTGGGCTGTTGCTGGGTGGATTACTCGGCGGGTCTGCACAGCAACAGTGATGGCCCTCAGGACAGACAGGAACTATATGAGATATGGGAACCCTATACTTTCCCAGTACAAAAAAGCAGTGTTAATGGGAGTTTGTCTTACTACCTCTACAAAGTCTAATTCCCCTGTTGCAAGCACCAATTCAGAGCGCCAGGCAGACAACAGCAATCGGCAATGCTCGAAACACAGCCTACCAGCGCATGCCTTGTCACATGGTCCCAAGGGCAAGTCTGATAGAGACAGTGAGCTCTCTGCAAAGATTGGCTGAGCAAAGGTTTGTTTGGTACTGAGAAGAGGGTGGGCTCACTTGAAGGCGGATTGTTGCTGTAGCTCCGCTGGTTGTAGTTATTCGGTGGCGGTGTGCTGGGTGGGTTACTCGGCGGCGGGGTGGATGGCGGGGTGGATGGAGGTGGCGTGCTGGGTGGATTGCTGGGTGGCGGGTTGCTCGGCGGGTTAGATGGGGGATCTGCACACATCCAACACACAGCACGAATCATGACACAGGCCAGCTACGCAAGAACACATGTTCATAAGAAGATGAGAATCTATGGCAGGAAGATCTGACATGGCTGCAGATGCGCCTCTCGGCGTGCATGTGACCCTTACCAGTAATGATCAGCCATCTGGCAGAAATTGATGCACACAACAAGAGCGCAGCCTTATGCAGACTGTCCAGCAAGTCAAAAGAGGATCTAGGCTCCTTTCAGGGCAAGGCACACGAGGCGACAAACGCCCAAAGACAGGCAACAGGCAAACCAAGACAGAAGGCAAGACACACAAGACAATACGAGCGCCAAGCAGGAAGAAAAAGCAACCTTGTGCTTTACATGCGATGCATGCAACAACAGGACAGCTCCGCTTTGAACAACTTATAATCAGCACTGGACAAGGCTGAGTGCGCACTTGAGGGCGAGTAGCTCCGCTGGTAGTTCTGCTGCGGGGGTGGTGTGCTGGGTGGATTGTTGGGCGGCGGGTTGTTGGGGGGTGGATTGTTGGGGGGTGGGTTGTTGGGT
>JADEYI010000823.1_pt1 | contig 32914 bp, 29 predicted proteins | sample 8542331 | NCBI WGS metagenome assembly JADEYI01 (sample SAMN16510988, study PRJNA670497) | mine drainage metagenome | isolation source: biofilm near Copperflume 1 | place: Germany: Marsberg coppermine Kilianstollen | collected 2018-02 | reverse complement strand
AAAAAGGCGCGAATGTCCTTGGGCTTGTAACCGACGATCTCCTCCAGAATCGGCACGAAGACACTTAGCGCATCGTCGCTGATCACGGTCCGCTTCGCGATCTCGGCGATGTACTTGCTCCCGGAAACCGCGATCGTGAAGCCGTTGCGATGGTTGACGTGGAGCATCACGTGGACATCCGAGCTGCCATCGCCGACGTATACCACGCGCTCGCTCGGCACGCCGAGCTTAGCTTGCAGTTCATCGACCAGCGCGACCTTTCCGTAACCGGCGGCCACGCGCACGATCGATTCGATCTCGCCGGATTGCTGGTTGTAAGCGAAGCGGGTGCCCATGACGCGCTCGGGCGGCACCACGCCATCGAGCGTCGAGCGCACCACTTCTTCGGGCGCGGCGGACACCACGTAGAAGTCGAAGTGGTAGCCGCTGACGCCGTCCTCGAGCAGGCGGGCGAGCAGCGCGACGTTGCGCTTGAGCCGAAGATGACGGCCGGCTTCGATCAGATGCTCCCTGCGTACACATCGATACTCGGGGTCATGCCTGAGCAGGTAGGCCAGCTCGCCGCCCTGCTGCACCAGATTCAAACGCGCCAAGCCCTCCGCTTTTTCCTGAAATCCGGAGATACCCAGCAACTCGCTGAGCACCACGCCGGAGTCATTGAAGCTCAAGGTTTTATCGAAATCGCTTGCGAACAAATATTCTTTAATCATTACGACCAATCCACCCCTTCCGGCTGTTTAATCAAACCTCGCGCCTTGCCATTGCGAAACAGTCAGCTCAGATGCGCTTGACCAAAAAGATCGCCCGCTTAGATGTCGTTCGCCGCTGGACGGTCGCCGATCGGCGATCCCAGCGGCAGAAAAAAGCGGCAGACGCCACCCTCGGGATACCCGCCGGAACGGAACCCCCGGTAAGATAAGAAGCGCGACGCGCAGTGGTTGCTGGCGAGCACTTCGGCGTCGATGCGCACGAGCCCAGCCGACCGCGCCCATCCCATCAGGCTTTCAAGCAACAGACTGCCGATACCAAGGCGCTGATGCGTCCCGGCGACCGACAGGCCCAGTTCCGCCACTCCTGATCCACTATCGGATACGTAAAGCCCCTCGGCCACGATTCGGTTCTCGCTCTCCTCAGATGCGCGCAACAGTGCGATAAGACCGACGTGAGAGGAAAAGTTCGGGTTCGTCATCCGCCGCAACGCTGCCGCTGAAGGCCGATGACAGAAACCGTGGAATCGCTGGTAAGCGATGGTGGAGGTCAAATCGCGGAAATATGAGGATAGCCGATCGGTATCGCTTTGACAAAGCGGGCGGATGAGAACGCGCGCGCCATCGTGCAATATCGTGGTCGTAGATCGGTACGGAGCCTGCTCGATACCCGTTATTGGGTTAGTTCCAATGTGATCCATGTCTCAGGCGAGCGTTTTTTGTGGCTATCCTTCGCGTAAGAGCTTAAGCGCCGCTGGTTATGCCCGGATTACAGCTTCGAGAAGTTATTGTTTCTTTATTGGAGCAACCGCCGTGCCGCGCGAAAAGCCGAGCATCGGCGAGGCTCAGAAGCTAAACCTGCCACCTGAAGGCTTTCGATTGCCGGGTTGATGAACAGGCCTGCCTCGTTAGCAGGCATCGAGATTTCCGTCACCAAAATAAGTTTCCGTAAGCTTCTTTAATTGAGCTGGCGACATGCCTACGCTGCGATTATCGCGTAAAGATTGGGTGTAAAGATCAAGTATCGTTACCAGTGAGGGATCGCGGATGCGCAGTTCGATTGTCAGCGTCGATGGAATCGCAACCCATTATCTCGAAGCAGGCGATGGACCAGCCGTAGTGCTGCTGCATTCGGGGGAGTTCGGCGGATGCGCCGAACTTAGCTGGGAATTCAATTTCGACGCGCTCGCGCGTCAATTCCGGGTAATCGCACCCGACTGGCTGGGCTTCGGGCGCACCGACAAGCTGCACGATTTCGAGAATTTCCCAAAACGGATGCTGGCGCATATACGGCGCTTCGTTGAGGTGATGTGTATCGAGGAGGCCTGCTTCATCGGCAATTCGATGGGTGGCAGCTATTTGGCCCGTGCGATGGCCTCGGCGCCGCCGATGTTTCCCGCGCGCGCGATCGTGCTGGCGAGCGGCGGCGGCTTCACTCCATTCAACGACGCGCGCCGGATGCTGCTCGAATACGATTGTACGCGCGAGGGCGTCAAGCGAATGCTCCATGCGCTGTTTCACGATCCGAAATGGGCGGCGGATGAAACCTACGTCGACCGCCGTCACGCGCTGAGCCTCATACCGGGCGCCTGGGAATGCGCGGCGGCGGCGCGCCTGAAGCGTCCCGACCTCGAGCGCAAGGCGGAGAGCTTCGGTCAACCCGATAGCACGCAATATGAATTGATCTCAGTGCCGACGCTGATCGTCGCCGGCGCGAACGACAAATTGCGGATGCCCGGCTATGCGGTCGAACTGGCGAACAGAATTCCCAAGGCGGAGCTGCACGTGTTCGAGGATTGCGGCCATTGCCCCAATATCGAACAGGCCGATCGCTTCAACTCCACAGTGATCGATTTCCTCAAACGGGTGAGCCTGAAAACCAGCTAGACTTCGCGGCGGACCTGCTCGTCAATCAAGGCATACAGGCTCTCGCAGTAGGGCGAGGAGGGCAGTGCGGTCATAATCTCTCGCGCCCGCGCGACCTGTGCGGCGGCCAGCTCGCGCGCCCGCGCGATGATGTCGGGCGCGCGCAGGATATCGAGTGCCCGATGGAACATCGTGTCGTCGTGCGCCGCACCGTTTTGAAACATCTTGCGCAGGTCGGGATTATGCTCCGCCGCCAGCACCATCGGGAGCGACGGGATGCCGGCGCGCAGGTCGGATCCCACCGGCTTGCCGATCTTCTCTTCAGGTCCCAGTATATCGAGCAGATCGTCGATCATCTGAAACGCCAATCCCACCGCGTCGCCGAGTTGACGCATCGCTTCGCCGAGTAGCGGTGGAGCGCCGGCCAAATCGGCGGCGACCTTGCCGCCGGCGGCGAACAGCGAAGCGGTCTTGCGCGTGATGATGGCCAGATAATCGTCGAGACTGGTGGCCGGGTTGTGACGCATGCGGCCCTCCATCGCCTCGCCCTCGGTAAGCTGAATACAGGCGCGGGCGGCGGTGAGCACCAGCGGCTCGTCGAAGCGGCCGCAAATCTCGAAGGCGCGGCAGAACAGATAGTCGCCGGCCACCAGCGTCGGTCCGAAGCCATAGCGCGCATAGGCGGACGGACGGCCGCGGCGCAGCAGACCGGAATCGATAATGTCGTCGTGCAGCAGGGTGGCGGAGTGAATCAGCTCAAGAGCCGCGGCGGCGTCGATCGGATCGCGCACTGAAGCATCGCCACCCCCGCAGGCCCGATAGACCAGCAGAATGAAGGTGGGGCGCAGCCGCTTGCCGCTGCCGTCGATCAGGTAATGACAGATTTCCCCGATTTGGGCTTCGTTGGAATCAAGCAGCGCGGAAAGCCGCCGTTCGACCTGCACGAGGTCGGCTTCGATTAAGGCGGCCGGGTTTATCGGCGCGGACGCCGGTTCGGATGTAAGTGTCACAGCTTTCTTCACGTCGCAGACTCAGCGGAACAGATCGGTTTCGGCCGCGCGGATGAGCGCACGCGCACTGCCGTCATAGGGCTGATGGTGATAGCCGCGCACGATCACGGCTGGAAGACCGGCATCCTTGCGCATCAGGAGTCCCGCCGCCGAGGCGATTTCGTCGGCGATCGCGAGGACCGTATGATGCAGTTCGCGTCCGCCCATGTCGCGTGAACCGCGCAGATCGAGCATCGGATTCATGCCCGCGATTCCCAGGCAAACCTCGGTTTGCCCCTCGCGCCACGGCCTGCCGAAAGTGTCGGTTATCACGACCGCCACGTCAACGCCCGCGAGCTTGAGGATACCATCGCGCAGCCGGGCGGCAGAGGCGTCGGGATCGATTGGCAGCAGGATCGCGCGGTCGTCGGCCATACTGTTCGATTCATCCATCCCGGCGTTTGCGCAAACCCATCCGGGGCCGGTTTCCACGATCAGCACTCCGCGATCCATGCGGACGATTCGCGTGGCCTGCTGCAGCACCAGCTCGACCGCGCGGGCATCCTTGTCGAAATGGGCGGCAAAGTTGCGCGCCAGCGCGGACGGCTCCACCTGATGCAGTTCGCGGACACGGCCTTCGGACTTGGAAACGATCTTCTGACAGACGGCGAGAATATCGCCTTGCTCGAAGACAGCGCAGCATCGTTGGGCGGCCTCGAAAATCGCCTGCGGCAGATCGTCGCCCGGACCGATCTGCGGAATTCCCTCGATTGCGAAAAGTGTAAGCGAGTCCATCGCACCAGATACGACCAGCCTACACTGCAAGCGCGCGCATCACTACTTGCGCGAGCCTGGCGGCGCGAACCGGAGTGCTCATGATGGTATCCGTCACGATCGCCCGCATCCCGAGCGCCTCGATCGCGGCAACCTGGCGATGGTCGGCATGGTCCAGCACGAAGGCGCCCACGATATCGCGATAAAGCCGGGCCACTCCCAGCGCAGAAACCTCGTGTCCCAGCCCACGCAGCATCTTATCCGCCGGTCCTTTGATCGTGTGGCCGCCGACAATCGGGCTGATCGCCACCACCCGCTCTTTCACCGCATGGAGGGCATCGCGGAATCCGCGCAAACCCAGAATCGGACCCAGCGACACGAATGGATTGGAGGGAGCGAGGATGATCGCGGATGATTTCGCGACCGCCTCAAGCATCGCGGGCAACGGTTGCGCAGTGGCCAGCCCGCGCAGTTCGATCGACTCGATCGCGCCGCGCGCGCGCCCGCGCACGAAATATTCCTGAAAGGGCAGGGCCTGCGGCTTGCCGCGCAGCTTGATGAAGGTGCGCACCGCATCGTCGCTCATCGGTCTCACGCGCGCCCGCACGCCCAGCCGCCGCGCGATATCGGCGGTTATTTCGGAGAGCCGAAATCCCTCGCGCAGCCGCTGCGTGCGATACAGATGGGTCGCCAGATCGCGATCGCCGAGCGCGAACCAGGGCTTGCCATAGAATGGTTCGAGGGCGGCCAGCACTTTGAAGGTTTCACCCCGCAAACCCCATCCATGAACCGGATTGGCAAGGCCGGCCAGGGTGTAGACGATAGTGTCGATATCGGGCGAGACGTGCAGCCCGTGGAACTCCTCGTCGTCGCCGGTATTGACGATGACGGTGACGCGAGCTTCATCGACGCAGCGGACCAGACCGCGCAGAAATTTAGCCGCACCCACTCCCCCCGCAAGCAAGGTTATCGGCGGATGGGATGAGTGGGCGCGCACCATTGGGAGCCTTTCGTCCGTAAAGTTTGCGGTAAAGAGTGGTCCGTTCGACGGCCGTGCGGCCCATCGCGCGGGCCTGGTCTTCAATCAGGTCGGCCGGCACGAATTCGCCGGCGTCGCCGCCGGCCTGGGCCGTGATGCTTTCTTCCATCAAGGTGCCGGAGAAATCGTTGCATCCGGCCTTGAGCGTCACCGCCGCGAGATCGACCCCGAGCTTGACCCACGAGGTTTGCAGGTTATCGATCTGCCCGCGCAGATAAAGCCGCGCCAGCGCATACATCTGGAAATCGAGAAAACCTTTCTCGATCGGCTTCACCAGCCCATTGCGGTACATCGCGGTGTTCTGATGGATAAAGCGCAGCGGCACGAATTCGGTAAAGCCATGCGTGCGCTGCTGGATCCTGCGTAACAGGTCGAGATGGTTGACCACCTGGCGGGGACTCTCGATGTGGCCGTACATGATGGTCGAAGTGGTCGGCACGCCGAGCGAGTGCGCGGTGGTGATGATCTCGACCCAGGTGGCGACATCCACTTTCTTATGGCTCAGGATCTCGCGCACGCTGTCATCGAGGATTTCAGCCGCAGTGCCGGGAATTGATCCCAGTCCCGCGTTTTGCAGCATCCCGATGTACTCCGGGTAATTCATCCGCGTGCGCCGCGCGCCATACATGATTTCCATCGGCGAGAACGCATGCACGTGGATCTCGGGAAAACGCTCTTTGATCTTTAGCAGCAGGTCGCGGTATTGGAACGGAGGCATATTCGGATTGATGCCGCCCTGCATGCACACTTCGGTGGCGCCGCGCGCCCACGCATCGGCTACCTTGGCCAGCACGGTTTCGTCGGGGTGATCGTAGGCGTCGGCTTCCCAGCCCAGGCGCTTGAAACCGCAGAACTGGCAGTTCACAAAACAGATGTTGGTGAAGTTGATATTGCGATTCACTACGTAGGTTACTTCATCGCCGCAATCTTCGGCGCGCACCAGGTCGGCGCACTTAATGATCGCACGGAGATCATCACCGGTCGCGGTATAGATGCGTAGACCCTGATCGGGGGTCAATTGGTAGCCGTCGAGTACCTCGCAGAGCGCGGTGCGCACGTCGGAACTGGCTCGATCGAGCAGGGGCGCCAACGGGGCGGCCTCGATCTCATCGATGTAGTCGTGGAAATTCTGGTCGGTCACGAGTTATCTCCAGCGATATTGGACCACAGCCGGTCGACCAGCGGACGGATGCCCGGATCGAGCCAGCTATCATTAATATATTCCGGGTAGATTGCCAGCCGTTCGCGTAATTCGAAGCCGGCGGCGGCGCATCGCTCCGCCAGCCGTTCGAGGTGCGGCCACGGCGCTTCGGGATTGACGAAATCAGGCGTCAGCGGAGAAATCCCGCCCCAGTCGTTGAGGCCGGAATCGAGGAACAGCTCAATTTGATCGGGCGACAGATTCGGCGGCGCCTGCACGTTCATGCCAGCGCCGAGCACGATCCGTGCGGTGGCGATCGCGCGCGCCATCTCAAGCGCTTCGGGTTCCGGCGCGGCGGCCATCGCGATTTCCGGCTTAGCGCGGAAATTCTGGATGATCACTTCCTGAATATGGCCCTGACGTTCGTGCAGGTCGCGAATCGCGATCAAGCTTTGCGCCCGTTCAGCCGGGGTCTCGCCGATACCGAGCAGAATTCCGGTGGTAAACGGGATAGCGAGCTGGCCGGCCTGATCGATCATGGCGAGGCGCTTAGCCGGGTCCTTGTCGGGCGCCCATTGATGTACCTCGCCGCGCATGCGCAACCGCGGCGAAACGCTTTCCAGCATCAGGCCGAGGCTGGCGTTGAGCGGACGCAGCGCGATCATCTCGGCGCGCGTCATCAGGCCGGCATTGGTATGCGGCAGCAGTCCTTCCTTCAGCGAGATTTCGCAGGCGCGCCCGACATATTCCATGGTCGATCGCACGCCCAGATCGGCCAGCGTCGCGCGATATTCCTTGAACGCCACCTCGGGCTTGTCGCCCAGGCACATCAGCGCCTCTTTGCATCCAAGCTCGCGCCCACGCGCCGACCATTGACGAATCTCCTGCGGCAGCATGGTCCACGCGCCGGATTCTCCGGGGTCCCTGCGGAAGGTGCAGTAGGTGCATCGATCGCGGCACAGATTGGTGATCGGCAAAAAGATTTTGCGCGAATAGGTGACGATCCGGCCCTTGGCTCGATCGCGCAGCGTGCGCGCGATCGCCAACATGCGGCCGAGTTCGCTGTCAGGACATTCGATCAGGACCGTTGCGTCGGAGGCCGAAAGACTATCGCCGGCCATCGCACGATCCAATACTTCGCGTACGGAAATTGATCCGGATTGATTAGCCGGCGGTGCGGACTGGTCGAGCATGCTTCATCGGACCTTATAAGCCATCGTTGCGGTACAGGGCAACCGCGTCCCCAAAGCGGTCAGGCCGGCAACCGTTGGCCGATGAGCAGGGGTTGCGATAATCTGAATTATTGGCGATCTCAGGCCCTGAGTCCGGGAGATTTATTAAGGAAACAATGGCTGATCAGAATGGGGCTCCACCGGTCGTGCTCGGTTCGCATCCCGAACCGGAAGTTCAACTTTATTATTGGATGAAGCTGATCCGCGCATTCGAGGAGCGGGTCTCGCGGCTGCACCGTCAGAACAAGATCCTTGGAGGCGTCTATTCGGGCGCCGGCCAGGAGGCGATCGTCACCGGAATTTGCGCGCCGCTCAAGCCGGGCGATTTCGTCGCACCGCTGCATCGCGACCTCGGCGTTTTTCTGATGCGCGGGGTCGATCCGGGCCGTCTGATGGCGCAGTTGATGGGGAAAGAGAGCGGGCTTTCGCGCGGCAAGGATTCCTTTCTGCACGGCGGGGATATGTCGCATGGGGTGTTCGGATCGACCTCGATGCTCGGATCGTCGTTGCCGGTGGCGGCCGGCGCGGCGCTGAAGTTCAAGATCAAACGCGAGCAGCATATTGCGGTGGCCTTTTTCGGCGAGGGCGCGGCCTCGCGCGGCGACGTGCATGAGGCGATGAATTTCGCCGCGGTGCGCAAGCTGCCGGTGCTGTTCGTCTGCGTCAACAACGGCTACGCCTACTCGACTCCGTTCGACAAGCAGACGGCGGTTGAGAACATCGCGGATCGGGCGGCGGCCTATGGCTTTCGTGGCCACGTATGCCCCGGCAACGATTTGCTCGCGGTGGTAGGTCTGGCCGAGCGCGTGATCGATTCGATTCGCGCGGGCGGGGGCCCCAGCCTGATCGAGTGCAAGACTTACCGCTGGCGCGGACATAGCGAGCACGATCCGGCGCTCTATCGCGATCAGCGGGAGCTGCTGGAATGGGAAAGCCGCGACCCGATTCCGCAACTCGAATTTTACCTTGAAAAGAAGCGTCATGAACTGGGCAAGTTGCGCGCGGAAATCGACCGTGAGGTGAATCAGGTGATTCAGTCTGCGGTGGATTTCGCCGAGCAGGCGCCCGCGCCCAAACCTGAAGAAGCACTTGAAGATTTGTATGCGGGCGAAAGCGCCGCGCCGTTAGCGCAAATTCCGGCGCCGAGCAGCCTCCCGGCCGCCAGCAAGTAACGCTGGCCGCGCGGGAGCCGGTCGCGTCCGGACGCTAGTGGTGATGGATGCCGTGCCGCGGTATCACGGGCCGCCAGCGATCGAGGCGGCATGGCGCGCCTGAGTGAAATCGAACATGGTCGTCAGGTCGCCAATCGCCGGACTGTTGGTCGGGAAGTAAGGCGCCGTGGCGCTGCTGGTGGGATTCGGCAGCCGGTCGCGGCTGCGGCTCGACAACGGACGGAGCCGCCAGTTCCATTCGATGAACTTGAGAATCGAAGCGTGGTCGCCATAGGTGTGATCGACGTAACCAGGCTTGGCATACGGCGAAACCGCGATCATCACGGTTCGCGGGCCGTCGCCGAAGAAATCGATGGGCTGGATGTAGCCCGAATCGTACTCGCCCCCGCTCTCATCGTAGGTGATCAGGATCGCCGTACTGCCCCAGATTTTCGGCTCCGCCTGCACCGCCGCGATCAGGTTGCGCAGGAAGGCTTCGAACAACGCCGGGGTCGAGGTTCCCGGATGACTGTCGAGCAGGGTATCGGGCTTGACGAATGAGACCGCCGGCAGCGTGCCCGCGCTCAAGTCGCTATAGAAACTGTCGAGGTCGACCAGGTTCGCGCGCAGCGGGCCGGTCATGATCGAGGTCGAGTACTGGAAAGCGTTGCAAATCGCGCAGTACAACTGGTTGAGAGGCGCCGGGTTGGCGGCGTTGTTAAAGCCCTCTCCATAGTATTTCCAAGTGATATGCTTTTTCGCCAGCGCATCGCCGATCGTGGGAATGCTCTGCGGCCCGATGCTGAATGACGGGCCGGCCGGAAGTTCGTTGCTATCGGCGGAGCTTATAACCGCACCGGCCGTATTATAGTTGGGGTAGTCATTGTTGACCTGGTAGTATTTTCCCGGATCGCAGTTGCCGTGATTGAAAGGCGTATACGGCAGCGCGCCGAGATAGTTCATTATCGGCGACACTCCCGGCTGCGTATTATCCGAACAATTCGTAAAGGTTACGCCGGTGCTGCCGGCGTCGGTCGAACCGAACCCGTCATTTGTATAGAAGTTGTTGGTGCCCGATTGCGGATTCGGATTCTCGATCAGGGCGTCGGCCGGGGTCGCCGGGTTGCCGTTCGAGTCGGTGAAGTAAAAGACATCACCGGTATAGATGAACTGCGAGTTGGGGCCGGTACCGCCCATCACCGGCTGATGGTAGTTGTCGTTGATCGCGTAGTTGTCTGCCAGAAGCAGCAGCGTGGGATAATCGCCCATCGCCATGTTGTAATAGCCCATCGCCACGCCGCCCTGGTAAGTACCCTCATCCGTGGTGGGCGGCTTGGTCACGCCCCATCCGACCGTTGTCGCGACCCAGGTCACGAGGTCGTGCATGCACCCGCTGGGATTGGCCGCCGTCATCGTCGCTGCGCTGCAGTCGGACTGCTGCCACATCTGGTAAAAACGATGGACCGGGTCGCCGGTATTATTGATGTAGGTTGTAGGCGTGATGGAAGTGGCAATGACCGGCGTGCCGCATTGGTTGAGTTGCGAGGCGCCGACCAGCGAATATGGTCCATTTGGTAAATTAGAAGGATAACGGCAGTCGGGTACCGGCGTGTAGAACGGCGGAAAATAGAATCCCTGCCCGGTTCCGGGGGCGGAAAGCAGGCTCTGCGAAGTCGGATCCAGGCCGATGTCGCTGCATAGCGGAGTCTTGGGATAGAGGAGCTTGGTCAGGGTGCAGGGTCCCACCGGCAGTCCATTGAAGCCCGTGCTTGGCTGCGGGAGCGTGCTGAAGGCTCCGGTCTGCGCCGGACTGAGTTCCCAGTTCGTCGTATCGGACGCCTGTTGCTGTGCCGCTAGCGTGAAACTGCTGCCGGGCTGGCCGGCACCGCTGACGATCTGTTGCGAGAGCAGGTTCCACACGGTCTCAGAACTGTCGGGCGGAATGTAGGTTCCGAAGACATTGTCAAAGCTACGGTTCTCACCGATCACGACGATCAGATGCTTGATTGGCGAGCGCCTGGTACTGACGCCGGTAACGGTGCCCCCGCTCGAACCGCCGCAGCCACCGGTTGCCAACAAGCATGAGATTATGAGTGCATGCCATGCCAGACGTCGTCGCATCGATTCCAATTCTTCCCCCTGCGAGTTTCAGCTACCGATGCGCCATAATATGCGAAGGATTGACGTTAAACGAGATAACTGCCGGTACTTGGCGATTTATTTGCCTGTTTCGATCCACATTCGCCAGCCTTGTGCTGGCTGCCGGCGCTGACGGTAGTCGGCGCGATTGTGCGCGCGCGGAGCCGGACCGACGGCAACGCGGCACTCAATCTCATCTCAACCAGCATCCATCGAGGCCTTTATCGCATATGATTAAATTGGTAGTTGCCCTAAGAAAAGGAAATCCGGATTAAAAATGGAAGTGACGTATCTCAAGGCGATCAATCAGGCCCTGCACGAGGAGATGGCGCGCGACGAAAACGTCTTCGTGATGGGCGAGGATGTGGCCGAGCTCGGCGGCGCGTTCAAGGTGACTGAAGGTCTGCTCGCAGCCTTCGGCGAGGATCGCGTGATCGATACGCCGATTTCCGAATCGCTGATTATCGGCGCGGGCGTGGGCGCGGCGGTGCTCGGGATGCATCCGGTGCTGGAGATGCAGTTCGCCGATTTTATTTCGTGCGGCTTCGATCAGATCGTCAACACCGCCGCCACGCTGCGCTATCGGCACGGCGGCAAGGCCAGTTGTCCGATGGTGGTGCGGGCGCCGTCGGGGGCGGGAGTTCACGGCGCGCTGTTTCATTCGCAAAACCCCGAGGCCTGGTTCACGCGCGTGCCGGGACTGAAAGTGGTGGCCCCGGCCACCGCCTACGACGCGAAAGGCTTGCTCAAGAGCGCAATTCGCGATGGCAATCCGGTGATCTATTTCGAGCACAAGCGGCTTTATCGAAGTATCAAGGAAGATCTGCCGGAGGGCGAGTTCACGGTTGCGATCGGGGTGGCCGAGATTCGACGGCCCGGAAAGGATCTTTCGCTGATCACTTACGGCGGCACGCTTCATCAATCGCTCGATGCGGCCCGGATTGTTGAGCAGGAGGACGGTCTGTCAGTCGAGGTGCTCGATCTGCGCACATTGCTGCCGCTCGATCGCGAGGCGATTCTCGACACCGCGCGGCGTACCGGCAAGGTGCTGATCGTGCACGAGGATCGCCTGACCGGCGGCATCGGCGGCGAGGTGGCCGCGATTATCGCGGAGCATGCCTTTGAACATCTTGATGGTCCGGTGCGCCGGCTGGCCGCGCTCGACACTCACGTCGCCTTCGCACCATCGATGGAGGAATTTATTCTGCCGAATTCCAATAAAATCGTGAGGGCAATCCGCGAGTTGGCGGCTTACTGATATGGCAATCGATGTAACTATGCCGCAGATGGGTGAGAGCGTGATCGAAGGCACGATCACCAAATGGCTGGTGAAAGAAGGCGACGCAGTCACGCTGGATCAGCCAATCGCGGCAATCTCGACTGATAAGGTCGATGCGGAAATTCCCGCGCCGGAAGCCGGGATCATCAGTCAGATCGTCGCGCATGAGGGCGACACGGTGGCGGTCGGCGAGCGTATCGCGGTGATCGCGGCGGCCGGTGACGCCGGTTCGAAAAAGCGGTCCGCGCCCGCGGCTCCGTCCGCGCCATCAGCAGAGACACCGCCCGAGGCGTTAACTGGTGGTGCGGACGATGGCGTCGTTCGCCAGGTGGAAACCTCGAAGGGCGAGCAATCCGAAGTTTCCACCGCTGAGGCCGCGATCGCTCCGATGGCCGCGGCGGATTCCGACTTGGCTGATCCTGCAGAGACGGGCGAAGGGCCGCGCCGCTATTCGCCGGTGGTCCTCAAAATGGCTGCGGATTACGGCCTCGATCTGAACGGAATTCATGGTACGGGAATCGGCGGACGGGTAACCAAACGTGATCTGCTGGCGTATGTCAGCTCTCAGGGTGATGAGGCGCAAGCTCCGTCGCGACCGGCGTCCGCGTCATCTTCTGCAATCGCTGCGGCTTCGGCAATTACTGCGGCGCAGCCTTCGGTTCCCGCGCGACCCACCGCCGCGCCCAGAGCCGAGCGGCCGCCGGCTGCGCCGGTGCGTCCCGCCGCTGCACCCGGGCCTGCGTTCCGTGCTCCGCTGTACGAGCCGCGCGAGGGCGATGTGGTCGAGCCGTTCTCACGGCGGCGCAAGCTGATCGCGGAGCACATGGTCTATTCGAAAACCCATTCGCCGCACGTCGGCACGGTCGCCGAAGTCGATCTCACCCGGGCGGCGGCGCTGCGCGAGCAACATAAGGAAGCCTTTCGCCGGCATGAGGGCTTCGCGCTCACGATGCTGCCGCTGGTGGCGGCGGCGACGGTTCGCGCCCTCAAGGAATTTCCGCGTATGAATGCGTCGGTGGTGGGCGACTCGCTGGCGATCCGGCGCGAGATCAACCTGGGTATCGCGATGGACGATGAGGAAGGTCTGCTGGTCCCGGTAATTCGCTCAGCGCAGAACATGTCGGTTATTGGGCTGGCGCGGGAAATAGAGCGGATGCGCCATAAGATCGCGAATCGCCAGATTACCGCCGACGATCTTGCGGGCGGCAGCTTCACGCTGTCGAATCCGGGTCGCGAAGGTAATCTTTATGGCTTCGCAATTATCAATCAGCCGCAGGTCGGGATTCTGCGCATGGGCGAGATCAAGCGCCGTCCGGTGATAATCGAAACCGAGGGGGCCGAGGCGCTGGCGATTCGGAGCATGATGTACCTGGCGTTGTCTTATGACCATCGGGTGGTCGATGGCGTGTTGGGTAACCGGTTTTTGTACCGCGTCGCGCGTTTACTGGAAGCGGCCGATTTCGATCTATAGGCGCCCAATTAAAAGTGTTCGTTTAGTTTTTGGCAGATCAGGCACGAATCAGCTCGAAGGGCTTGCACCTTGCTGATCAATTACGCAATCTCCGTGGGCAGATTCACAGGCTTGAATTAAAAAGAGTGGGGGATGATTATCAGGTAGAGGAAGCCGATAAGGAGTTCGCGACGATGCTAAAACCGGTGCTGTCAGCAGATTCGCATGTGCTCGAAATTCCCGAAGTTTGGAGTAAGCGGATCGACAGCAAATTCAAAGATCGTGCACCATATCTTGAGAAGAACGAACGTCACGGCGCGATGTTCGTCATCCCTGGAATCAATTTTCGATTGCCGATGGCCTTGCTCTCCGGCGCTGGCCGCGCGCCCGACAAGATGGATGAAAAGGCCGATTTCGAGCAATTGCAGAGCGGCGGCTGGGACCCGAAGAAGCGGATCGAAGATCAGAATCGCGATAGCATCGCGGCTGAAATTCTATATCCCAGTATCGGGATGGTGCTGTGCAAGCATCCCGATCACGATTATCGCAAGGCCTGTCTCGATGCGTACAACCTGTGGCTGGCCGAGTACTGTTCGCTCGATCGTAATCGGCTGCTCGGAATCGGGATGGTCTCGATGCGCACGCCGGAGGACTCGATCGCCGAGGCCCGGCAAATTAAAAAGCTGGGACTGCGGGGCGTGATGCTGCCGGGATGGCCGGCCGCGGAAGATTACGACAGCCGCATGTACGACCCGTTTTGGGCGGCCTGCGTCGATCTGAATCTGCCGGTTACGTTTCATCATTTGCCGGGCGCGAGAAATCCCAATGAACCATCAGACTCGCCCTACGCCCCGCAGGCGCGCGGAGTGAACTCGAAGCTGAGTTCATGGATGAACCTGATTCGCGGCAATCAGGATCTGCTGGCGATGTTTGTTTTCGGAGGCGTCTTTGAGCGCCATCCCAGGCTAAAACTGATTTGCGCTGAAGCCGACGCCGGCTGGATTCCGCATTTCATGTACCGGATGGACTACGCCTACGACCATCATCGCCATCATATGAAGACCGAGCTGCTGTCGAAGGCGCCGAGCGATTACTTTCGCAACAACGTCTATATCTCATTCCAGGATGACTACGTCGCGTTTCAGATTCGCAACCTGATGAACATCCGGCGTCTGATGTGGGCGAACGACTTCCCGCATTTCGATTCGACCTGGCCGCACTCGAAGGAAGTTATTGCGAAGCATACCGCTGACATGACCGAGCAGGAGAAGAACTGGATCCTGCACGACAACTTGGCGGAGTGCTATGGACTGTAGCCGGGCCTGAGTAAGTTCAGAGTTCTGAGTAGCGATAGGTTCAAATCTTTGACCTCGGCGGCTGCCGCGTAAATTTCGGGCAGCCGCCGCTTTTACAGGGGCTTCTATCGTGAGAATCGACGTACACAATCATATCTTTCCGAAGGAACTGGTCCGCCGTCTGGAAAAGCGATCCGCCTATCCATACGCGCGGCCCGGCAACGGACGCCTTGGCCTCCATTGCTGCGATGACCTGATGATCCAGAACTTCGAGTGCTTCACCGATATGAGCAAGAAGCTCGAGGACATGGATCGGATCGGGGTCGATGTCTGCATCCTTTCGGTCAACCTGCCGGGACCTGAGTTGGCGATGGAGCCGAAAGAGGCCGACGAGCTGGCCAGGATCGCCAATGATGGCATTGCCGAAGCGGTGGCGCTCCATCCGAAACGCTTCTGGGGGATGGCGTCGCTCGGCTATGGATCGATCGACAGCTCGCTTAAGGAACTTGATCGCTGTTTCAGCGAGCTCAAGTTTCGCGGCATGCAGATCTTTTCGAACATCAAGGGCAAAGCGCTCGACGATCCGGAGTTCCAGCCGGTGCTGGCGCGGATGGCCGAGCTGAAGCGTCCGATCTTCATGCATCCGACGGCGCCGCTGAATCGGAATTACCTGATGCAGCTCGTTCCGGTTCCGGCCCTGGGCTTCATCTACGACACGACGCTCGCCGCCGTGCGGCTCACGCTTTCCGGACGGCTGGCCGAACTGCCCGACCTGCCGCTGATCGTTCCGCATGTCGGCGGCGTGATCCCCTATCTAATGGAACGTATCATCGGGCTGTTGGCGATGTACGGACCCGGGGTGATCAAAGATCCGAATCCCACCGCCACCTTGAAACGGCTGTATGTGGATACTGTCACGTATGAGCCGGGACCGCTTAAGCTCTGTTACGAGACCATGGGCGCCGATCAGATGCTGCTCGGCACCGACCATCCGCACGGCCCGTGGGAGCGTCCGACCAAACTACTCGATCAACTTGGGTGTAGTACCGAGGATCGCGAAAAGATGATGCATGGCAACGCCGAACGATTGTTCCGCCCGGCGTAAACCTCGAGCTAATAAATTCGGGCGGGCGTTGCGCGAGGAGTTTTTTCGTACAACGCGCGTCCGGATTTTACCATCTCACCAAAGCCGGGCCGGTCTCAGAGCGCTTCCAGAAAATTCACCAGGTCTTGTTTTTCCTGATCGGTGAAACCGATGTTAAATCGATCGTTATAGAAGTTTAGTGCGCCCATCAGGGTCGCCGCCGAACCGTTATGGAAGTAAGGCGCGCGCGCTGCCAGTCCCCGTAGAATTGGGCCCTTGGTCTTTCCGATGTCGGCGCAGTTCCCACTGATTAGGGCTCGACCTGGATCGGTAGTATGAAAGATCTGTCCAGCGAGTGGACCCGACGTGCAGGTTAGGGTGAAAACCGGCAGTCCGGAAATATCCAGCCCAATCGGGCCAGGGTTCGCATCGGTCACCCCGATGTTCAACGGCGCCTTCACGGAATGATCGCCAACATTGGGCGCGTCGTGGCAAGTGCCGCAGGTGCCGGTGATCTGGGTCTCATGCAGGACGTCGTTTAAACCAGCTACGCCGGTGATCACGATCGGCCTGGTGTTGAAAAGTTCCTCGCCTCGCTCAATCGATTTACGATGCGCGGTTTCCGGGTCATTGCGCGCCAGATTTGACCATCCTTCGTACAGATCGAAGATGTTGGAAGTGAAGGGCGTAGCGCATGGATTTTGTCCGAGCGGGTCGTTAATGCCAATGAAGAAGTCCTGAGCGAGCTGCGCGAGTGCGTGTGGTCCTCCGGTCTGCTCTATCGTGGTATCAGCGCATTGAAGCGGGGAAGACTCCGGGATGGGTTTAGTCACCGTCACGCTGGATGGCGGCGCAAGCAGCTTATGCGCGTCGTTGTCGAAAATCTGAGCTGTATAAACTCCTGACTCAAAAGCGACGATCTGATTTTGCTGCGCCGTGGTTGGACCGGGGTTGTTGCCTTGAGCATGGGTGAGCGTCGCGTCGAGCGCCTGATGCGCGAGCGTGGGTTCGCGCCCGTCCCACATGATGGTGCTGAGGAAATTCAGGTTGGTGGACGGCAACGGACGCCGGTAAACTGAAACTATCCCGGCGGTCGGACTGATCAGGCCGGTGATTGGGTTGGTCGTGCAATTGTAGGGGTCATCAACCGCCGTCACCTCGAACTGCGTATTGGCGGGCATCGCGAGTCCGATTCGAAACAGTCCCTTTTCGAGCAGCAGCAGATAGGCCTTACGCTGCGCGGTTGGACTTGAGACATCATCGCTCGGGCAGGTTGCGCCATCCACGAGCCGGAACAATGGATCGGCGCTGCCAGTCTGATCAAAACGGGATTGCGCCGATTGCGCGCTGATCGCCCATCCGGTTTGAGGCTGATGACAGGTGAAACAGGTGCGCCCGTTAGTCCCGAGATTTTGAAAGAACGGGTTGTTCTTCGCGATCGTGGTTCCACCCGGCTGATAGGATGCGACCATCCCGCCCGGGTCTGAATCGATTTCAAATCGTGGAATTGCGGACGGCGTCTGCTGGCTTCCCCGATTTACATCCCGGAAAGCGCGCATGCGCTGTGCGTGCGCGATGGCCGGAGGAGCCCAGGCAGTGGATTGCATGGTTGAACTCGAAGTCTGAGCTGCCGCGGAATGCGGACTGCCGACTATCAAAGACGCGCAAGAATAGAGGACGAGACCAACGAAAAATCGGGAACAAGCAGTTTGATAGTTCATCCGACAGCCCACCCTCAAAGGTTGCCGGACGTTAGCAAATAAAAGAAGTTAAGTCGAGTCTCAAAAAGCACTAGAAGTTAATGGCAAAGATAGACGATCTCTGGTTGAGTGCCACTAATGCCTATGGCGGCTTCAAGTGCGTAGACGATCGATCGCTTCAAAAGTCGTCGCCGACGTCAGAATCGTCGTCACCGTCGAGGTCGCCGCCTTTTTCGATCTCTTCCACCGCCTCGTCGAACTCCGGGCCGCCGAATTCGTCGCCCATCTCTTTGCCCATCCGCTTCATCATCCGGGCGATGCTTTTCGGATCGTTTTCATCGACTCCGCCGAGATTTGACGGATCCGCCAGCGCTTCCATCCGCGCCTCTTCGCCGCGCGGCATCGCGAAGCGTGACATCAAGCGGCGCAGGCTGGATGCGCCGCAATGGCGGCATTTCGCTGCGACGCGCTCGCCGACTCGCAAAGTCAACACGCTCGTGCGTTTGCCACATTTTGCACATTCGTATTCGTAAATCGGCATCGATGGACTCCTGCGATAGCTCTCCCAATTAGTTTAGCGGCGTGGTCTCATCCCGCAAGGGAACGCCGTTATCCTGCAGGTGGGATCGCTTTGATTGGCCGCTCGCGGTCGGCATACTGACCCCGATGACCGAGCTCCGGCTGATGTGGCGCAACACCCGGATGATCGTGCTGTGCGCGATCTCGGCGGCGCTTTACGCGGCGGTGCTGGTGCCATTCAAGGTGGTGCCGTTGATACCGGGCGTGACCGAGTTGCGCCCGGCCAATGCGATACCGATAGTATGCTCGTTCCTGTTCGGACCGGCGGCCGCATGGGGCGCCGCGATCGGGAACATGATCGGCGATTTCTTCGGTGGCGTGGGCCCGGGCGACATCTTTGGCTTCCTGGGGAATTTGTTCTATGGCTACGTGCCGTACAAAGTCTGGCAGGTTATCGCCGCCGGCGAGAGCCCGGTCAGCCGCTCGCCGCTGACGATCGCCAAATATGTTTTCGCCTGCCTGATGGCGAGTATGTTGTGCGCCGACGTGGTGGGATGGGGCGATAATCTGCTGGCGCTCAGGCCGTTCAGTATGCTCGGCAACATCATCGTGTTCAACAACATGCTCGCCGCGGTGGTGCTCGCTCCGTTTATTCTGCTGGCGGTCTATCCGCGCGTGCGCAAAGGCCGCATGACCTACGAGGACGTGATGCCGGAGATTCGGCGTCCCGCGCGTATCACCGCTTTGTGTGGACTCGCGATGATGGTCGCGGGTATCGTCGGCGCGTGGGTGATCGGCAATCTGATCTCGACCGGCTACTGGATGCCCGCCTTCATGCCGGCCGGCGCGATCCAGCCGCCATATGATCGTGCGATGGCGCTGCTCGTGAGTCCCTTCATAATTCTGGCTGCCGCCGGGCTTGCCCTGATGTGATCGCCAAACCGCAAATTGCTAAATCGTCCGCCGGCGCAGCGCCAGCCATAACCGTTGAGAATCTGAGTTTCACCTATCACGGATCGGATGAACCCGCGTTGCGCGGCATCAGTTTCATTCAATCGGCCGGCGAGATGATCGGTATCGTGGGCGCATCAGGAGTTGGTAAATCGACGCTGGCGAAATGTCTTAATCGAATCATTCCGGAGTTCGAGGGCGGCCGCTTCGCGGGCCGCGTAATTATCGGCAATCGATCGTTTGAAGACCTGGCGGTACACGATGTCGCCGGCGCGGTCGGGATGGTTTTCCAGGATTTCGAAGCGCAACTGTTTTCAACCAACGTCGCGCACGAAGTGGCGTTTGCGATGGAGCAGGCCGGGATGAGCCGGGCGGAAATGGTGCGCCGAATTGGCCCCGCACTGCAGGCGGTTGGACTGGCAGGCTTCGAGCATCGCGATCCCACCACGCTCTCGGGCGGCGAGAAGCAGCGTCTCGCGATCGCCGCGGTGCTGGCGCTGGAGCCGGGCGTGATCGTGATGGACGAGCCGACCACCGATCTCGATCCGGAGGGCAGGGCGGAGGTGTTCGCGCTGATCCAGCATTTGCGTGCGCAGGGACTCACGCTGGTTGTGATCGAGCACGAGACCGGCGAATTGCGCGGCTGCGACCGGATCCTGCTGATGCGCGAGGGCGCGATCGCCGCCGATGCGCCGCCGGGCGAACTGTTCACTCGAATCGATCTGCTGGAGGAATCCGGAGTGCGTCCGCCGGATCTCAATCGAGTGCTGGCGGGTCTGGGAATTTCGCAACCTGCCGATGATGTCGATCAGGCCGAAGTCTTGATCCGCTGCACGTTTCCGAATCTGCCGCATCCATTGGCCTCCGCGATCGATGCGCCATCCGATTCCATGAAGCTGTCGGCGGAAACTCCGCTGGTCGAGCTGAACGACCTGACCTTCTCGTATGCCGCGGATCGCCGCGCGCTCGACGCGGTTAGCCTTAAAGTGATGCCCGGCGAGTTCGTCGCCGTGATCGGGCAGAACGGATCGGGCAAGACCACGCTGGCGAAACATATCATCGGGCTGCTGACGCCGGAACGCGGACGCGTGATGCTCGACGGGCGCGACCGATCGCAGCTGCGTCCGGCCGAAAGCGCGCATCTGGTGGGCTACGTCTTTCAGAATCCCGACCATCAGATTTTCGCCGCGACGGTCGAGGATGAGGTCAAATTCGGCCCGCGCAACTTCGGCCTGCCGGCGGATGAGATCGAGCATCGATGCGCCGAGGTGTTGCGCGCCGTGAATCTCGAACACGAGCGTGCGGCCGATCCGTTTCTGCTCGGCAAGGGCCAGCGCCAACGGCTGGCGGTGGCGAGCGTGCTCGCCCTGCGTCCGCGCCTGCTGATCCTCGATGAACCCACCACCGGGCTCGATTATCGCGAGCAGCGCCGCATGATGACGCTGGTGAGCGATCTGAACCGCGCCGGGATCGCGATTGTGATGATCACGCATACGCCGTCGCTGGTGGCGGAGTACGCGCGGCGGGTGATCCTGATGCGGAGCGGACGAATCATCTTCGATGGACCGGTGGGCGGCTTCTTCGCGCAGCACGAATTGTTGCGGACTTCTTCGTTCCGCGCTCCCGAGGTAATCGAGCTGGCGGCGCGCCTCGGAACGATCGCGGCGACGCCCGAAAAGCTGGCGGCTTGGATTCGGGATCACCGCTGATGCCGCTGTATCTCTACATCGATCGCGGGGGCGTGCTGCATCGGCTGCATCCCACGGTCAAGGTGCTCGCGCTGTTCGTGATGTTCTGGTCGGTCTACTGGGTCGATCATCCGCTCGCGCTGCTGCCGCTTGCGATTGTGATTATGCTGGCGGCGCGCAGCGCCGGCGCGTGGCCGAATTTCTACCGCCTGCGCTGGCTGTTCGTCATGGTGATCTTTTTCACCGCGCTGGCCTGGATGGTGTTTTATCGCCGGGGACCGGCGCTGCTGGATTTGGGAATTATCCATCTGAGCCGCGCGTCGCTGCTGTTCGGCTTTGGCCGCGGACTCAAGCTGGCGGAACTGCTCGCCACCTCGGTGGTGTTTCTCTCGACCACCAAAATCGAGGAGTTCACCGTCGGACTTCTGAGTATCGGCGTGCCGTACCGCGCCGGCTTTGCGATCACGCTCGCGTTTCGCCTCGCGCCGCTGTTCATGGATTCCGCCGTCACCGTTTATCAGGCCCAGGCCCTGCGCGGTTACGATTTCAACCGGGGTGGACCGCTGGCGCGCGTTAAGCGCTATGTGCCGGTGATCATTCCGGTCTTCATGGGCTCGCTGCGCAAAGCCAATGCGATGGCGATGGCGCTGGAGGCGCGCGGCTTCGGACGGCTGAGCCAGCCGACCAGCTTTATCGAATATCCGATCGCCGCGCGGGACGTGATTGCCACGATCATCTTGATTATGATCGCCGCCGCCTACTTCATGATCTATTACAGCGGTTACGGTGCGATTTCGCTGAAGTAAATTCCGCCGATAGGAATGCGGCGCGACGACGCCATCGCGATGGTTGGACGCTCGCCGCCCATGCGTGTTAAGAAGACCGCCATGACGGGTCCGCTCGCAGGGGTGCGCGTAATCGAGGCCGGTGAGATGGTCGCCGCGCCGTACGCGGCCAAGCTGATGGCGGATTTGGGCGCGGACGTAATCAAAATCGAACGGCCACAAATTGGCGATCGCTCCCGCAGCCGCGGACCGTTTCCCGGCGGCGCGGCGCATCCGGACAAGAGCGGCCTGTTCATCTATCTCAACACCAACAAGCGCGGAATTACGCTGGATCTTGAAAGTGCGCGCGGCAGTAAGATCTTCGATCGCATGATCGCGCGCGCCGATCTGCTGATCCATAGTTGTGCGCCCTCCGAGATGGGCCGTATCGGTCTCGACTTCGCGCGTATAGCCGCGATAAATCCAAAACTGGTGATGACCTCGATTGCGCCGTTCGGCTTGAGCGGACCGCATCGCGATTGGCGCGCTGAAGATATCACTCTATGGTCGGCCGGCGGCGCATGTTACTTGAACGGCGCGCGCAACCATCCCGAATTGCCGCCGTTGAAGGCCTATGGCTATCAGGCTGGATACCAGGGTGGGGCGCATGCGGCCGCGGCTGCGATGGGCGCGCTGTTTGGCGTCGCTCGCGGCGGTGCCGGTCAGCACGTCGAGATTTCGATCCAGGAATCGGTAGTTGCGATAATCGAGATGGCGAACACCTTCTGGCCCTACATGCGGGTGGTCGCCACTCGCTATGGACCCAAGCCGGTGCAGCCGCTGGATTCGGTCGAGTGCAAGGACGGCTGGATTTTTCTGTGCTGCGTCGAGGAGCATCAGTGGCGGCAGTTTGTTGAATTGATGGGTAATCCGGAGTGGGCGGCGGAGGAAATCTTCAACGAGCGTTTCAAACGCGGCCAGAACTGGGACGCGCTCCGGCCTTTGGTTGCCGAATGGGTTGGTCAGCAGACGGTGCAGGACCTGTATCAAAAGGCGCAGGCGCGCCGGGTTCCGTTCGCGCCGATCTCAAGCCTCGGCGATCTGGTTAACTCCGAGCATCTGCGCGCCCGCGGTTTTTTTGTCGACGTGACCCATCCGGTGGCCGGCCGCTTCAAGTATCCCGGCGCGCCCTACCAGCTAAGCCGCACGCAATGGGAGATCCGCCGTAGCGCGCCGCTACTGGGTCAGCATAATCAGGAAGTGTTCGCGGAACTGGGCTTGATGGGCGAGGATCTCGCCGCGCTGGCGCGAGACGGGGTGATCTGATCCCATGAACAAACCGCCGCTGACAGGAATTCGCGTCGCGGACTTCACCTGGGTGTGGGCCGGCCCGTACTGCACGATGCAACTGGCGCACATGGGCGCCGATGTAATCCGCGTCGAGTCGCAGACCCGGATGTGCGTGTCGCGTCTGACGTTGCCATGGGCAGGCGGCAAAACCGGTCCAAATCGTTCCGGATACTTCAATCAATACAACCAGGGCAAGCGATCGATCGCGCTGAACCTGAAGCTTGAATCCGCGCGCGAGGCCGCCCGGCGGCTGGCCTCGAAATGCGACGTGGTGATCAACAACTTCGCGGCGGGCGTAATGGATCGCCTCGGGTTGGGCTATGCGGATTTGGCCCGTATCAAACCCGACATCATTGGGGTATCACTGACCGGCTATGGCGATAGCGGTCCGCTGCGCGACTACGTTGCTTATGGACCGGCGCAGGTGCCGTTGTCTGGAATGTCGGCGCTGACCGGATATCGCGGATGGCCACCGATGCACGTCGGCTTCAGCTATGGCGATCCCAACGCCGGGACGCACGCCGCCTTCGCGATTATCGCGGCGCTGTATCATCGCGAGCGCACCGGCGAGGGCCAGTACCTCGACATGAGCCAGTGGGAATCGACCATGGCGCTGATGGGCGAGGCGATGCTCGACTGGACCATGAATCAACATCAGCCGGAGCGCGACGGCAGCCGCGATCCCTCGATGGCGCCGCACGGCGTGTTTCGATGCCGCGACATGCCGGAGCCGATCGCCGGCAGCGCGGTCGATATGTGGGTCGCGATCGCGGTGGCCGGCGACGATGAGTTCGCCCGCTTTAGTCAGGCTGTCGGCCGCGCCGAGTTGGCGCGCGACGATCGCTTTGCCACTCTTGCCGCACGCAAGAAAAATGAAGATGAACTGGAAGCGATCGTGACGCAATGGACCTCGCAACGGCTGGCGGCTGACGCCGCGGAGATTCTGCAAAACGCCGGAGTCACCGCCGCGGTGTGCGCCACCGGCCGCGATTTGGATGAGGATCCGCATCTAAACGAGCGCGGATTTTTCGTCGAACATGACCATCTTGAGATTGGCCGCGTCAGGCACGCGGGAATTCCATTCCGGATGAGCGAGACGCCCCTCGCTATAAAATCGCCGGCGCCGCTGCTCGGGCAGCATACGGATGAGGTGCTGAGGGATCTGCTGGGTTACTCCGCTGGCGAAATCGAAAATTTGCGCGCTGAAGGCGCGCTCAAATAGTTTGACGATTCCGAGTAGTCTGATTCAGATGACAGTGGATAAGACGACAATTTTTAAGGCCAGGCGCAAACGCTTCGCCGAAGCCATCGGCAAGGGCGCGGTGGCGGTGATTCCGAGTGCGCCGGTGGCGGTGCGCTCGCGCGACGTGGAATTCCCCTACCATCAGGATCACGATTTTTACTATCTGAGCGGGTTTGACGAGCCGGAGTCGGTAATTATCATCGCGCCGGAACATCCCGAGGGCGAGTTCGCGATGCTGGTTCGTCCGCGCGACAAAGATCGCGAAATCTGGACCGGGCGGCGCGCCGGGGTCGAGGGCGCGCTCGCGCTATTCGGTGCGGACAAGGCCTTTACGATCGACGAACTGGATGACGTCCTGCCGCGCTATCTACGCGATGCGGAACGCGTATTTTATTCGCTGGGCGGCGATGAACGGATGAACGCCCGGATGATTCAACTGATGCGCGCGTCCGAGGCGAATCGCGAGCGCTATGGCGTCGGGCCAACCGCGTTGCTGGACCCGCGCGAAATTCTCCATGAGCATCGGCTGTTCAAACAGCCGGAGGAACTCGACGCGATGCGCCGCGCGATCGCGATTTCCGCCGATGCGCATCGGCGCGCGATGGCGACTGCCAAGGGTGGCAGCGGCGAATGGGAAATCCAGGCGTTGCTCGAATATGCGTTCCGCTCGCAGGGCGCCACCGGACCGGCCTACCCGTCGATCGTCGCCTCTGGAGCGAACGCGACCGTGCTGCATTACATCCATAACGATCGCCGGATGGAGCAGGGCGATCTGCTGCTGATCGATGCCGGCTCCGAGTACGACTTTTACGCTTCGGATATCACGCGAACTTTTCCGGTTGGAACCCGTTTCAACGATGCGCAGCGCGACCTCTATCAACTGGTGCTCGAAGCGCAGTTGAAAGGAATCGCCGCGGTAAAGCCCGGGGTGTCATTCGAAACGCCGCATGAGGCTGCCGTCAGGACGCTGGTCGAGGGGATGCGCGAGCTGAAGCTGCTGGCTGGTGCGGTAGACGATCTGATTTCGACCGGAGCGTATCGCCAGTTTTATATGCATCGCACCAGCCATTGGCTCGGGATGGATGTCCACGATGTCGGCCTTTACCGGGTCGATGGCGAGAGCCGCAAGCTCGAGCCCGGCATGGTGCTGACGATCGAGCCGGGAATTTATATCGCGGCCGACGATGACTCCGCGCCAGCGCAGATGAGAGGTATCGGGATCCGAATCGAAGATGACGTGCTGGTCACGCCCGGCGGCCACGAGGTGCTTTCGGCGCAGATCCCGAAGAGCGTCGCTGAGATCGAGTCACTGACTGCCGCCTGACGGGGGGTTGAGAAAGGTATGTTCCGAGCCTGGCATCGGATAACAGTCCGCTAAGGCAGACGAAACTTTCGGACGCGGGTCCGATTCACGAGAGGTGATTCGATGTGCCCTAATGACCAAAGCGCCGCGAGCGTTCCGTTATCGCCAATGGCGGCGATGCTAGGAATGATTTCAGGTTTCTGGCTGTCGCGATCGCTCTACGCCGCCGCCAAACTCGGCCTCGCCGACCTGCTCAAGGCCGGCCCCCGGAGCGTTGCCGAATTGGCAAAGCTCAGTGAGACTCACCCGCCGTCGCTCTATCGGCTGCTGCGCGCACTCGCAAGTGCGGGGGTGTTCAGCGAAAATCCCGATGGCCGCTTCGCCACGACCGCGCTTGCCGCGACCCTGGAAGCCGATGCGCCCGCTTCATTGCGCGGCTTCGCGATCGCCGAACTGGGCGAAGACCATTATCCGGCCTGGGGCGAGTTCCTGCACTGCCTCAGGACTGGCGAGATCGGTTTCGACCGCCTTTTCGGGATGAATGTTTGGGAATATCGCGCGCAGCATCCAGCGGACGCCCGGATTTTCGATGAGGCAATGGCGAGCTATACGGCCGCCGTCAATCAGGCAATCCTGGGTAGCTACGACTTCTCATCGTTCAAGAAAGTGTTTGATATCGGTGGCGGCGACGGCAGCTTAATCACCGGGATACTGAAAGCCAACCCGGCCACGGCTGGCATGGTTTTCGATCTGCCCCATGCTGTCATGCATGCTCAGGCACGGATCGACTCAGCGGGTCTTGGCAAACGCTGTCAGGCGGCAAATGGCGACTTCTTCGAGTCGGTGCCCGGTGGCGGCGATGCGTACGTGCTCAAGTGGATTATCCACGATTGGGTGGAGGAGCGGGCAGTCGCCATCCTCAAAAACTGCCGGCGCGCAATGCCGAAACACGGGAAGCTGCTGCTGATCGAGGCCGTGATTCCGGCGGGCAACACGCCGTCCTTCCATAAGTTCATGGACCTCAACATGCTCGTGATGACCGGCGGGCACGAGCGCACCGAGGCCGAATATCGCGCGCTGCTGGCGGCGGCCGGCTTGAACCTGACCAGGATCGTCCCGACTCAGTCGGAGATGAGTGTGCTTGAGGCAGCCCCCGCGTAAGCCGTGGTGATGAGAAATGCTTCAGCAACCGGGTGAGATATCATGAAAGGATTCCGGCAGTTCCTGCTGCGCGGCAACGTGGTCGATCTCGCGGTGGCGGTCGTGGTAGGTGCGGCCTTCAATACCGTCATCCAGTCGTTCGTCAAGGACCTGTTGACACCGCTGATCGCGGCAATCGGCGGGCAGCCGGACTTTTCCGCGATCTCTTTCGAGTTGCACCATAGCCGCTTCATGATTGGACATTTTGCGAACGCCATACTTTCGTTCGCGATCGTTGCGGCGGTGGTTTATTTTCTGGTGGTCCTGCCGGTGAATACGCTGATCAGTTGGGCGCGCGAAGCGCCACCGCCCGACCCAACCACCAGGCGCTGCCCCGAATGCGCCAGCGAAATTTCAATTCAGGCGCGCCGATGCGCCTTCTGTACTTCTCCGCTGGCGCCCGAGGCGGCTAACCTGACGCGTCTGTCAGCCGACGGCCACTGAGGCTGCCCGCTACTTAGCGGGTTCGCGCAGGCCCATCCGTTCCAAACGCGGGATCACTTCCTGCACGAAGTAGGGCAGTTCTTCGAGATAACTGACGAAGCCGAAGGTCAGGCCGTCGAACCCGTACTCGGTCATTTGCTTGAATTGCGCCGCGATGTGATCGGGATCGCCCACGAACGGTACGCCGCCATAACCCCCGGCGAATCGCTCTTTCGCCATTTTGACCACTTCCGGCGAAATCGCCCGCGATCCGGTCGCACCCAGCGACAGTTCCAGCAGCCGGTCAATGGCGCCCCAGTCCGCGTTTTCCACGCCGAAGTGATGGAAGTAATCTTCCGCCTCCTTCTGCGTCGGACGGCAGACCACGTAGCCATTGGTAAAGACCTGAAGCTCTCGTCCATAGCGTCGCGCTGCGGTTCTGGTTTCATTGACCTGTGCGGCGGCCTTTTCAAGGAAGAACGTCTGATCGAAATGAAGATCGGAATACTTCGCCGCGAAGTTGCGTCCCGCGGGCGACGATCCCGCGTTCATCATGGCCGGACGTTCGCCGCCCCACGGCGCCGGCGATCCGACTACTCCCCGCAGCTTGAAAAATTCGCCATCGTGATCGAACGGTCCTGCGCCCGACCAGATACGCTTGATTATCTCCCACCATTCGGCCCCGTAATCGTAACGGCGATCGTGGGCCTGCTGGGCCGCGCCGAACATATTGAATTCGTCCTGGTTCCATCCGCACACGATGTTGAGCCCGAAGCGTCCGTGTCCGGCGTGGTCGGCGGTGACAATTTGTTTGGCGGCCAGCACCGGATGGATCAACGGGCAGTGGACGGTGCCGAACACCGTGATGTTGGTGGTATGCGCAAGCAGCCCGCAGGCCCAAGTGATGGTTTCGAAGGTGTCGCCCTCGAAATCGGTCTCGCCACCGTACCCCTTCCAGCGTCCGACCGGCACCAGGCATTCGATACCGGCCGCGTCGGCCATCTTCGCGAGCTTGACGTTATTGTCCCAACTCGCGACCCATCGTTCGGGCACCTTGGTGGCGGCCTGCCCGCTGGAACAATTGGAGGCGAAGACGCCGAGCTTGAGGCGATTGCGATTGAAAAGGGTCGGGTTACGCCGCCGCATCTCCGGCTGACTCGCAACGCTCGCTTTATCGGCCATCGAAATCATTACTCCTGTAATCTCCCGGTAATCTGATTAACGTACACCGCCGTGGTGCAAAAGACTATTGTCCGGCGTTGCGAGTGAGATATTCAAGAATGGTTTTACGATCGTCAGCGCTCAGCGGTGTGCCCTGCGCCGCCATTCGCGGCTCCATCGCGGTTACCTGCGCGTCCCACATCGCGGCTGTCATCGCGCGCGGATCATAAGCGGCATGGCAGACGCCGCATCGCTGAACATAAAAGCGCGCGGCCTGACTGCTGGCTTCGGGCAGCGGCCGCCGTTGGCATCCGGCGACGAGCGCGGCGAAGATCGCGAGCAAGCTGGCGCACTTCAAGATCGAGCGTCGCATGCGGGGATTATCGATCAGAAGCGGCGGCGCCGGTTGATTTCGGCGCGCAGTTCGCCGATCAGTGCGCGGCGATCCTGCTCTTCAAGTGTTACTTTACGTTGGGCCGGCGGCCGCATCCATACCGGCTCCAGGCGCATAAGATCGTCCTCAAAGCGGGGGAAAATATGCCAATGCAGATGCGGTTCCTGATTGCCAAGATTTTCGTAATTCAGCCGCAAGGGGCGGACCACGCTCGCGATCGACGCCGCCACCAGCAGCACTTCATCGAATGCGCCGCGCGCCTGGTCGGGAGGGAGTGCGTGAAGCTCTGTGCAGTGAGACTTCATCAACAGCGCGCAGTAGCCGCGATAAAACTGAGCCTCGCCGAGAATCACGAAATGGCGGTCGAGCTCGACGATAAAATCCTCGAACCCGCCCGCGCGAATCTGCGCTATCAGCCCGCAGATACCGCATCCGGGAACCGGCGCCGCTTCAGGCCTGCTCATCATTCGGCTGCGGCGGGCGGCACCTGCACCAGCCGTACGCGCGAATATTTGAGCAACTCGGCTACGGTCTGAAGCTTGTAGGGCTGGCCATAGTAGATCGTGCTGATACCGGTGTTGATCAGCACCTTGAGACAATGGATGCAGGGAGTATGGGTGACGTAAATGTCAGCATCGCGAATCGCGGCGCCGTTGCGCGCGGCCTGAGTTATGGCGTTGATCTCGGCGTGGATAGTGCGGAAGCAATTCAGCTCAAGCTCGCCATCGGGCGTCTTGGATTCGTAGATCAGGCATCCGACGTCGGTGCAGTGCGGCAGCCCGGCGGGTGAGCCGTTGTAGCCGGTCGCGAGGATACTGCGGTCGCGCGCGATAACCGCGCCGACCTTCGCGCGCAAACAGGTGGATCGTTCCGCCACCTGACGCGTAATCGTCATGAAGTACTGGTCCCAGCTCGGACGGCTGGCCGGGCGATCAGATCCGGCAGCCATATGACCGCAGGCGACCGATGGTCGCGGGCACGGAGTCCGGTTGCATCACCTGGTAGACCTTATCTTTATCGATCGGGGCGGAGGGTGGCGCGAATGATAGCGGTACCGGCGTGAAGGTGACGATGAATAACGCGACCGTGGCCCAGGCGGCTATGCGGCGGCGCAGATCCAGCGGGGTCTCGGCATCGAGCGTGGTCGGATGTCCCAAGCCGACGAACAGCAGGATCACCGCCCACAGCAGCCATCCGCCCCAGTAGTCCTTGCTGAGGATGAAAGGCACGATCACCATCAGCACGCAAAACAGGACCGCGAAACGCGAAATGGTGCGATGATGGCGGCCAAACAGCGCATAGATCACGTGGCCGCCGTCGAATTGACCGCTGGGCACCAGGTTCAGCGTGGTGACGAAAAATCCGAGCCATCCGGCAAACGCGATCGGATGGAGGTTGATGTTAACCGCGTTAGGATCAACGCCCAGAATCCATTTCGAGAGCCCCAAAAAGAGCAGAGAGTTGCCGAGGTTAAGTCCGCCGCTCGACACCTCCAGCGGCGAGATGGCCGAGTAATGCAGGCCGATGATCGTGGCCGGTAGTGCGATCAGCATCCCGGCCCACGGGCCGGCCGCGCCAATATCGAACATTATGCGGCGCGAGTTCGGCACCGACCGCATCCGAATCATCGCGCCAAACGTGCCGGTGAAAAAAAACGATGGGAATGGGGCCGGGATGAAGTACGGCAGGCTCGCATCAACTCCGTAATGCCGCGAGGTTATATAATGACCGAGCTCGTGCGCGAGCAGGATCGCCATCAGCGGAATTGAAAAGCTGAGACCGCTAGCCAAGGCGCCGAAGCCCGCCAGCGGGTGAAGGATCGACAGGTCCGCCCCGGCCATGTACGCGCCTGCCATGGTGGTGGTGAGCAGCGTCAGCAGGAACAACACCAGGTTGAGCCGCGGAATACGAAAGCCGGTGTCCGCATAAGGGCGCGGATCATAACTGTCGTAGCGTGGAATTTCACTCAAAACCGGTGCGCCTTTTCCAGCGTCCAGTTGCTTGACGGGATCACTCATCAACTCACACGTACCTTCACGGGCGTGCCAGGTTGCGCGGCAAATCTTTTAGCGGCGCTGCCGTCGCGGATGGCGACTTCAAGCAGCTCGAAACTTCCAAAGGTTGCCAGCGGTGCGCCTTTGGGTGCTTCACCATAGGTATTGGTTATCGGCAATGGAGTAACGCGAAGAATCTTAACCCAAAGACGGCGGCCGGAAAAGCGAGCCGAGAGACGATCGATGCCGGCGCGATCGATATTGGTCACCAAATTTCCATAGCCGTCGATATACATGACCGTGCCGCTGATCTCGCGATCCGATTCCACGGGCCGTTCGAGGTGCAGCGTGGCGAGCTTATCGACGCGCGGACCAAGCGAATCGATACGCGTACCCTTCCACAGGTAAGCCGCGGCGGGGGCGAAAATATCGCGGCCGTGGAAGGTCGAACTGAGGTGCCGCAAGCGGTAGCGTGGCGCGGTCAACTCGACGATTCGCGCGATTCCGGCCTGATCGGCCGCCGGGAACAACAGGCCGTTGTCGGGTCCCACCAGGCGGCATCCGGCGAGGGTCTCGATCGCAAGCGGGCGGCGATCGGTTCCGACGCCAGGATCGACCACGGCCACAAAGACCGTCCCGCGCGGGAAATAGCGCCAGCTTTCACGCAACGCGATAGCGCCGGCCGTCACCGACTGCGGTGGGATGCCGTGCGTCAGATCGATAAGCGTCGCGCCGGGGGCGATACCCGCGATTACGCCCTTCATGACGCCGGCATAATGGTCGCGATAACCGAAATCGGTGAGCAGCGCGATCGGAAACGGCTGGCGCACGGGAGATCGCATCTATCCTAGCGCTCCGCCAGTTCCTCGCGCACCGCGGCCGCGAGCAGCGGAAACATGATTTCGTGATGGCCGGTAAGCGCGATCGCGCGGCCGCCGTTGCCGGTCGGACGCTCCAGCACGTTCATCCGCGGGCGGTAGTGCCGGATAAAATCCATATCCGCGGCGGTGAAGTTGCGCACCTTCGAGCCGAGATTTCGAGCGAGATTCAAAGCCTTCAGGAATACTTCGGGCATCACCACCGCCGAACCCAGGTTCAATACCACGCCGTTCGACAATCCGCCGATGACGCTGGCGAGCCGATGGAAATCGTTCATCGAGGCCTGCCCGATCGCACTGCCATCGGCCGCCGGATGCATATGGATGATATCGGCGCCGATCGTGACATGTACGGTGGCGGGCGTGTTTTGCCGATACGCGGTGGCGAAGATACTGGTATCGCGAAAGCGCAGACCGTTCTCCTGGATTTCACGGCCCACGACCTCGCCCAATCCTTTTCCCTCGGTGGCTGCCAGCTTCGCTGCGCGATTCAAAAACTCGCCGGTCTCACGCGCCATGCCAAAGCTGCCATCGGCAAGCCCCTCGCCGACCTCCTCGGAGGTGCGCCCGGCGAAAGCCAGTTCGAAATCGTGAATGATCGCCGCGCCGTTGGCCGCGATCGCGCTGACGATGCCGTCACGGATCAAATCGCAGATCAGAGGTCCCAGTCCGACTTTGATCGGATGAGCGCCCGACAGCATCAGAAATGGCTTGCCCGCGCGATGGGCACGAGCGATGCGCCTGGCCAGTTCGCGTAAATCGCTCGCTGCCAGAACTTCCGGCAATGAATCGAAAAAATCGCGAATCGAGGAGCCGGCCTGGACTGTGGATGCCACCTGATTGCGCATCACCTTGCGCGAGAGGGTGGCGAGCTTGCGAGTACGGGCGCGGCGCGGATCGAGCGGGACGATTTTTATCGGCACTGGAGCTCTCGTCAAAAGATGGACTTTTCGCAGGGATAAGCTACTCGATGAGTAACAGCGCCGCCAAGTACACCCGTTTCTCAGTTAGCCAGGCCCGCTTTGGTGCAAGTAAACTAGCGATTGCGCGCAAGCTCCGGAAATCGGCTTAATGGTGAAAAGCGAGCTTGAAAAGCCGCAGGGATGCCGATAGGTTTCGATCCAGGCGGGTGTAATTCAGTGGTAGAATGCCAGCTTCCCAAGCTGGACGTCGCCGGTTCGACCCCGGTCGCCCGCTCCA